>OLVW01001485.1_pt1 | contig 19886 bp, 19 predicted proteins | sample 1673301 | NCBI WGS metagenome assembly OLVW01 (sample SAMEA3178941, study PRJEB25190) | human gut metagenome
CAACACCGAGGAGGCGAACCTCACGGACATGGCTATTTCTATCCACGCCCTCTGCGAGGAGGGCGACAGCAAAAACAGAGACAAAATCTCTATTTTCAAACAAATTATACAACATTCTGCACGAATTTAGAAGAGCCTTGATTTACAACGGGTCAAAGAGCTATCCAAATCATGCAAAATGACACAAAAATCCGGTGCGAAGGTGCCGGAAAAATACTGAGAACTCGCCCTTCGCACCGGGGTGGGAAACTCAGAACAACAGCAGGCCGTCCTGCTCGAAGGGCGGATGAACGCCGATATGCTCCACCTTGCTCTTATAGCTGTTGCCCAGCTGGTAGAAGCGCAGACTGTCCAGCGCAGGGTCGATGAGAGACGTCAGCTCCGCCTTGAGAACGGCATACTGCGCGGCATCCAGCAGACACTCGAACACGGAGTTCTGCACCCGCTGGCCGTGGTCCACACAGCGCTTGGCGACTTTGCGCAGACGTTTGCGCCCGGCAGGAGTTTCGGTATTGACGTCGTAGGTGATAAGGACCAGCATACACATCCCTCACTTCCAGAAAAATGGCGGGTAAAGCTCCATATCGCCCCGCAGGGTGCGGGCCAGAAGCAGAGCCTGCACATAAGGCACGAGGCCCCACGGAAGCTTTTCGTTCAGGAACGGGTGGGTGATAGTCTCCTGCTTGCGGGTCTGCCACCCGCCCAGAAAGGCGCGGCGGCCCTCATCGGTGAGAAGGACGGCCCCGTTCTCCTGCTTCTGGAAATGCTTCGGCGTCATGATTTTCTGGTTGATGCAGGAGAGCACGAAGCGGTCGGCATAAACTGCACGCAGCTCTTCCATGAGGTCGAGGGCGAGGCTCCTGCGCCCGGGCCGGGCGCGGTGGAGAAAGCCGACGTAGGGGTCGAGGCCCACACTCTGAAGAGCCGCCGTGCAGTCGGAGGCCAGAAGCGAATAAGCGAAAGAGAGCAGGGCATTGGTATTGTCCAGTGGCGGGCGGCGGCTCCGACCGGTGAAGGCAAAATCATCGTGCTGCTGCAGGATGAGTGAATCAAAGCAGTCGAAATACCGCTGTGCTGCCTCGCCCTCCAGACCGCGAAGCTGGTCGAGGTCGTCACACTGTTCGATGAGGGGCAGCGCCGCCGCCAGCTGGGCGCTGGTGCGCTTGAGCTGTTCCACCGGCACCCGCTGGGGATGGTCGCGGGTGGCCCGTTCCAGCACCCAGCGGGCGTTATAGACTTTGCCCAGGATGAAATTGCGCGCATAGAGACAGCTCTCTGCCTCGCTGTCTGCGATGCGGTACTGGGTCTGCCGCAGCAGGACGTTGCCCCGCTCTTCGCCTACGGCCCGGGCCAGAAAGCGGCCCTGCGGGCTGAAAAAGCTCAAATCGACCCCGAGGCGGGCGCATTTGCCCATCAGGGCAGGGCTTGCGCCGGGATAGCTGAAGCAGACGATGCCTTCCAGCGTGTGGAGCGGGACCCGGCCAATTTCAGCCTTGTTGCAGAGCAGGACGATGTTCTCCCCCTCGAGGGAAAGGTAGGCGTCCTTGTTGAGGACGTAGAGCGTGTTCAAAAACTTTCTCATGGCGCGGCCTCCTGCATCTCGTCCAGATGGGCGCGGAGATAGGCTTTCGGGTCGGCACGCTGATACAGCACGGGGAGGCAGAGCTCTTTGAGGGAGCAGGCGTTGCAGTGGGTGCCGGGCTTCGACTTGGGGGTATAGCCCCGGGCAAAATAGGCGTGCATCTCGTCGGCCATCTTCTGGGTGGTCTGGCGCAGTTCTTCGGTCAGCGGCACGACCTCCCGCCGCCGCGTTTCCTCGTAGAAGAGCGCACCCTCCGGGATGCTGCACACCAGCATCTCTTCCAGCGCCATGGCCTGTGCGCAGAGCTGCAGCCGGTCGGCGTCGCTGGCCTTGGCGCGGCCATGCTTGTACTCGACAGGCATGGGCTTCCAGAACCCTTCCGTGCTTTGCAGGGGGATGCCCTCCGGGTCGGCCCGGAACTCGACGACATCGCAGTTTCCGCTCAGGCCCAGCCGACGGCTGACCACCTGCATCCCTCGGGTGATGAGCAGGCCGCCGCGCCGTTCGGTCTGGTTTGCGTCATGGCAGCGGGCGTGGTCGAGCTGGCCTTCGACGGTGCGGCGGTTCTCCGCCCACTGCTGTTCCAGATGGATGAGCGCCCACTGGCGGCGGCAGAAGCAGAAGTGCTGGATGCCCGACAGGGGCAGCCAGTCGTCTGCGCCGCCCATCAGGACAGCCTCTCGCAGGTGACTCCTTCCGGCAGAGTGTCTGCCACCGTGACGGTGTAGTCGCGGTAGCTGCGAGCGGCGTCCACATCGGGCTTGCGCTGGACGGCGACGGAGTCGAAGAGCTTATAGGCCGGGGCATTGCCCAGCTCAGAATCGTGCTTGAACACGATGAGCTCCCGCACGGCCATCTTGCCCCGGGCAGCGCTGTGGTCGTTCTCGAACATGTTCAGAATGGCAGTCCACAGAAGTTTCAAATCATCCTCGGAGAAGCCGGTGGTCTTCCGGGCGAGGTTGGCCGAGACATAGCCATCGGCGCGGTAGAGGGCGTAAGGCACGATGTGCTTGCGGCCCATCTCAGTACCCTTCTTCTCGGCATCGGCCTCGGTGGTGATGGCCACGCGGGTGATGGTGACTTCCTGCGGGACGATGGGGTCCACCGAGCGGGCAAAGCTCAGCTGGACGGGGCCGCGCACCTGACCGCAGTTCAGCGCACCCTTGACGAAGGTGGTCATGACGGCACCGAAGGTGCGGATGTCGAAGTAGTTCTCACACATATAGTCCCGCAGCTTGGCATCGATGTCGGGGTCGGCCTTTTTGGCAGCTTTCAGGTCGGGGTCGATGCCCAGCGTGCTGATGGCCTCGGCATCGCTGCGGTTGAGGGGAACGCCGTCCTTGATGTAGATGCGGTAGCCTTTTTCGTCCTCTTTCAGGGTCTCGACATAGTTGCGGATCTTCCGCTTGAGGCAGACGTCGGTCACCAGACCGTAGCCCGTCTCGGGGTCGATACGGGGCATATTGCCTGCATCGGGGTCGCCGTTGGGGTTGCCGTTCTCGACGTCGAACAGGATGACGAAATCATAGCGGTTCTTGATGGGCTCAGACATGGTTTATTCCTCCTCATTCTTTTTGGCGTAGCGTTTCTGGGTCTGGTGGTAGTAGCCGATCTCAAAGGCACCCTGCTCCGGCAGGCTGAGCCGCGCCGGGAAGCCTGTCTCGGGCAGCTGGGCCATCAGCTCGGTGAGCTGTTTGCTGAAATGCACCTCGTTGGGGGTGCTCATCTTCTGCAGATGCTTCTGAGCCAGCTTGACCAGCGTAGGGAAGGCCGTTGCCGGGGTGGCACAGGCCGAGTTGAAGTACCGGTCTTTGATGGTGGCGTTGATGCCGGGATTGGCGACGCTCTGGATCGTCTCCAGCACAGAGAAGAGACGCCCCAGAACATAGGGGACATTGCTGCTTTCGTTCAGGCTCACGGTAAATACCTCCTTGTTGAGCTCAGTGGGGTAGTTGCGGAGATAGTAGGCTTTCAGGATGGCGGCGCGGCCTCGGGTGACTTCCCGTTCGGCCCGGATGCGGAGGGTCACGCCGTTGAGCAGAGTGGCGGGGTACGGCCCGCCGGTGAGGATGGCCCGGAGCAGATCGCCCACCAGCTGGGGCGATGGATTTTTGTCCCGGGATTTCTGGTTGACCGTCTCCTGCGCCAGCGCCCAGACCGACAGGTTTTCCCGCTTGTCGAAGGCGGGGCGGGTGATGCTGAGCCGGTCGGCGTGGTCCTGCAGATTTTTGGCAAACTGTCCGAAGCTGTTGCGCAGGAAGAACCGGACGGAGAGCCGGGCTGCGTTGGGCGAGATGCCCAGCACATAGAAGTTCTGGTTCGGGTCCAGCTTGTCATCGAGGAAGGAGACGGGGCGTCCCTGAGAAAGGGCTTTCAGTGCGGCGGCAAGGTCGCTTTCCGAGACGCCGCGCGCCTCGGAACCGCCGCAGAAAAACATCAGCATGGCATTTGAGTAGACGGGAGCGGCATTTTCGGCCCAGCAGACGATGGTGGTGTCGCCGATGCGCTGACAGCAGTTCCGGTCAGCCAGCAGCAGATTGAGGGCCGTGGTGTAGGCGAAGGCCGCGTACTCGCTGACGGGGGCGTTGGCACCCTGCTCATGGCCATAGGAGCAGAAAGCGGGCGCGTTGAAGGAGACCAGTGCCGCACCGGCGGCCTGTGCGCCCATCACACCTTTGATGGCGGGGTGGATGCGGGCGATGCCGGCCTCTTTGCCGGTGATGAGGCAGCGGGCCGTCTCGGCGTCTGCATCGGAGGTGTCAAAGGCGGACTGCCATGCGGCCCGGATGTCCTTATCGGTGGTGGCCAGCCGGTGGGCGCCGTCGGGGGATTCGTAGCCGAACACAAGGTTCGCGTTGTTGTTCAGGTCGGCCCACTGCTCTGCCAGCAGCGGGTGGGTGGGGGCTGTATCCGGCTCCCAGCTGTCAAAAAAGGCGAGGATGGCTTTGGCGGCAGGGGAGTCCACACCGTCGAGCACCTTGTGGTGGAGGGCGGCACAGGCCTCGAAGCACTGGCGGGAGCGCTCGGGCTTGCCCTTTTCGTCTGCGCCCAGCAGATAGGACGTATTGTCGCACAAAAAGTTCGCGGCGACGCCGGAGGCGCGCTTGACCCGGTGGGGGACAGGAAGCTCACGGGGGGCGATGACGGTCTTTTTGCCCTTGGGGACTTCCTGCCGCAGGTCGTTGAGGGCGAGGAGCTGGCCGTCGGGGCCGAGGCGTAGCTCGTAGCTGACCTTGAAGCGGCTGTCCCAGCCGGGGGCCTCCACCTTGCCCTGCTTCAAGAGCTGTTCATAATAGGCGGTGAGTGCTTGGAGTATCATGTAAACACCTCCACGTCCCGGCATTCCATCACGCCGTCCACCAGCTTTGCGCGGAAGAACTGGCTGCGGATGTTGGCCGAATCAGAGTAATCGAGGCTGTGGAGCATGAAGCCGAGGTCCTGCGTGACCTTCAGCGCCGGAATGCTGCCGCCCGGCCATTCCCGGAAGTTAGCCGGGAACTCCCGGCACCCGAAACAGGGCTGGTGATAGCACTGACCTTTGCGCAGGCGTCGGCGCAGGATGTCCTGGAACTTGCCGGGATTGTCGCTGGGGGCGGCCTTGTCCGTCAAATCAAAGTGACACTCGATGACGTAGTGGACGTCCTGCAGGACCATCGCGGCCCGCTGCTGGATGTCCTCCGAGGTGTAGAGCACCGGCGGCGTGCCGCCTTTGGCCGCACTGAGGGCGGCGGAGGACAGCAGGGTGGACTTGACCTCGTTGCGCCGGATGTTGGTGAACCGGATGGGCCGCTGGGTGTATTCCTCGGTGGACGCTTCATCCTCGGGGTCAAGGCCGAAGGGCTTGAGCAGATAGATGCGGTCAACCGTATAACGCAGCCCGGGGTGCCAGTAGATGGCTTCCACAAGGCCCCGCGCAGCGGATGGAGTGATCATGTCGTAGCTCACACGCTCGGTCTTCATTTCCGGACGAGTGAAACAGGCATAGTCGCCCCACACCTCAATGAGCATGGACATCAGCATCGCCTCCTTTCCGGGTGAAGTTGAATTTTCAGACTAAGATGAATGTTAGCCATTGCAACCACCTCTTCACTGTTTTGCTTCATTTATTTGATAATCGGATATGTCTCTATATCCTTTCTGAGCTTAGTATATTCTTTTTCGAAAGCGCTGTCAAGGAGTTGTGAGGAATTATCTGGAAAATGTTGAAAAAAAGTTCGTTTTTCCGTATACTGTTGGTGTCGTTGGAGGTTTGGATGCCTCTGATGAGGATTGAAATATTTAATTGATGTCGGAGATGTCAAGGGGAAGCGGCAAAGCGGTGTATGCTTTGCCGCTTCTCTCTTTTTAGAAGTAAAGGCCGATGCCCGTCTCCACATCCATGGCAAGGCCGGTCTTTTCACTGTAGCAGCTGGTGTCGGTGAGGATGGCCGAGCCATCGGGCCGCAGTTCTAGCGCCCCGGCGGCGTCAAGCTTGTCGAACTGGTCCTTATAGCAGGAGACGCTGTAAACGCCCAGCTTCCGCAGCAGCGTCCGGGTAACATGACCGCTGCGCAGCTGTTCACAGAGGGCTGCGCCCTCGCCGACGGGCAGATAGACCGTGTGGGCAGCGTTCTCGATGAGGCGGAATTCCTCCGCCACCTGTGCAAAGGGGAACTGGCAGCCCCGGATGCCCCGGAGAAAGGCATCCAGAATGCAGTGCTTGTCCACGGCGTCGGGGCCGCGCAGGTCGGAAAGCTCGTTGAAGTAGAGCTGAATGGCCTGGAGCGTGTCCAGTGTGTCCTGATGCCGGGCGGTGTAGTCCAGCGCGCTGACGTTCTGCCTGAGCATCTGGGGCGTGGAACACTCGTCCAGCCGGAACCGGTAGACGATGCTTTCCTCTGCGCCCCGCCGCCCCTCGCGGTTGCAGCGCCCGGCAGTCTGTAAGAGCGAGTCAAGGCCGCACTGCTCGCGGTAAGCGACGGGAAAATCCACGTCCACGCCCGCCTCGATGAGAGAGGTGGACACCACCCGGCAGGGCAGACCCTCTTTCAGCCGCTGGCGGATGTCGTCCAGCTGACGGCGGCGGTCGGCGGCGCAGAGCAGGGTGGTCAGGCAGTAGCTGCCCTCGGCGGGCAGAGCAGCGTAGAGCTGCTGGGCCGTCTTGCGGCGGTTGACCACGCAGAGCACCTGCGGGTGATTTGCCAGCCGGGCGGCGAACTCCTCCTGCGGCAGGGTGCCGAGGTCTTGCAGTGTGGTGCGCCGGAGCACTTCGTAGAGACGGGCCGCGTCGGGCGTGATCTCCTGCGGGTGGAGCTCCGGCGCAAAGCGCCGGAACAGCGGCTCAAGGGCAGGCTGGGTGGCCGTGCAGAGGACGGCCGTGGAGTGGTAATGCTGGATGAGCTGGGCGATGGCACTGACGCAGGGGGCAAGGTAGTCGCCCGGGAGGGTCTGCGCCTCGTCGAAGATGATGACGCTGTCGGCGATGTTGTGGAGCTTGCGGCAGCGGCTGCTGCGGTTGGCGTAGAGCGACTCGAAGAACTGCACCGCCGTCGTCACCACGACGGGGGCGTCCCAGTTTTCGCTGGCCAGCATCTGACGGTACTGGGCGTGGGTCAGGTCGTCCTGCTCAACAGTCTTGTACTCGGCGTTGGAGAAGTCGGCCAGAACATTTTCTGCGCCCAGCAGGCCCGAGAAGACGGCGGCGGTCTGGTCGATGATGGACATATAAGGGATGACGTAGATGACCCGCTTCATCTTCTGGGCGGCGGCGTGCTCCAGCGCAAAGGCGAGGGAGGCGAAGGTCTTGCCGCCGCCGGTGGGTACGGTGAGGGTGTAGAGCCCCTGTGGGCCGTGTGCGCCTTTCTCGAGGCAGGCGCGGAGGACGGTGTTGCGCTGGACGCTGACGGGCGAGGGCGATTCGGCCCTAAGATAGCGCTGCGCCTGTGCCGAGACGATGTCCCGCAGCGCGGCGATGTCCGTGCCGCTGCCCCGGGGTGCGGCCTTGCCGTCCATGAAGGTCTCGGTGTCGATGAAGTCGGCGTCCACGAGGCAGGAGTAGAGCATCCGGGTAAAGAACGCGAGGCTCAGCGGGTCGGCGCAGGCCCACGCGGGCGGTGTCGAGGCGGGGAGCGTTACTTCCTGCCAGCCGTCGTAGGGGGCTACCGGCTTCTTGCTCCGGCCAAACAGGGTGGCGTCGCCCGGGTCATCGGCGGGGCTCCCGCCGTCGGGCAGGCCGCTGTGGTGTCCGGCCACGGCAAAGGCGGCGTGGGGATGTTGGCGAACCCAGGCTTCCTGCGCCCCGGCGGTGGAGTGGTCCACCTTGGGGCCGCCTTTGAGCCGCAGCTGGAAGGCGTCGCTGTATTTGCCGACGTCGTGGAGCCACGCGGCAAACTCGGCCTCGCTCTGCGCCCCGAAGGGGGCTGCGAAGGAACCGGCCAGCCTGGCAGTGCCGGCGAGATGGTCGTAGACGGTCTGGGTGCGGGTGCCGTCCTCGCTGATGTGGGCAAGACGTGTGGAGTGCTCCATAAAATGACCTCCTGACTCTGGTTTGCAATAAGGATACGCTTTTCAAAAAGCGGCTGTCAACAAAACGCGCTTTTCGACGAAAAATTCTGGGACTTTGCACAAAAAGCAGACGGAAAAATCTGCAATGTGCCAAAGAAGAAAGAAACGAGTCTTTTCTTATTTTTCTATATAATGCAAATACTGTCCAATAAACTGGACTTTAACGATTTTTCAGGCAAAAATGAAAAGAGAGCTGCGTTTTCTATACTGCGGGAGGAAGACCGCCCGTCGGCAGAGAAAAAATTAAGACGTTGTGTACAACAACGCCGCATTAAGATGGAATTAAGGCAGGGTTAAGAAAGCCGCAAGAAAAGTGCTGAGTTATTCCATCTGGGAATGGACTTTCGGGAAAGTCAAGGCGAATATCCCCCTTTTCATTTGCTGAAAACTGTTGTATTATGAATAACAGATATGGAATCTGAGCAAAATGCGCCTGGATGAAGCGCAAACAGAAATGATAAAAAAATAAAGGGCAATAGGGGGAGAGCTACGATGGACGAAAAAGATTACGAGCTGCTGCACGCGCTGGATGAGACGCGCAACATCACCCACGCAGCGGACAAACTGTACATGACCCAGTCGGCACTTTCCAAGCGCATCAAGGCGCTGGAACAGGAGCTGGGGGTGGAGATCGTGCTGCGCTCACGGCAGGGCATCCGCTTTACGCCGGCAGGCGAGCAGGTGCTGCTCCACAGCGCCGCCGCCGCCCGCGAGATGGAAAAGATGCGCCGCCAGCTGGCTTCCATCCAGGGCGAAGCCTGCGGCACCCTGCGGGCAGGCATCTCGGTGAACTTCTCCTACTACCGTCTGCCCGAGGTGCTGACCGAGTACCATAAAGCCTACCCGAAGGTACGCCTCGACATCGCTACCGGCCACAGCCGGAACATCTACCAGCAGATGCTGGACTCTTCGCTGGACGTGGCAGTGCTGCGGGGCGAGTATCCGTGGGACGGCACCCAGTTCCTGCTCTCGCAGGAGAATATCTGCCTGATCTGCAGCGAGGAGAACAAGGACAGGCCCATCTCCGATTACCTTTATATCGACCACAGCAGCGACGCCACCATCAGCGCCCAGATGGCCCGCTGGCGCTACGAGAATGGCGTGACCAACGATGCGGGTAATTTTGTGGTGGATAACATCATGGTCTGCCGCGAGATGGTGGAGCGGGGCCTCGGCTGGGCGCTGATGCCGGAAGTGGCGCTGAATAACTTCAAAGGATATGTCAAGCCCTGCACCTTCGAGAACGGCGAGCCCTTCGTCCGGCGCACCTATATTTTCTGCCAGAGAGACGCAGCCGCCCTGCCGCAGGTGCAGCTCTTTATGGACATGCTCAAAAAGCACCGCTGAGAGGAGAAAAACATGGAAACGACTGTTTCGCTGGTCCAGATGCTGGATGCACGGGAGCGCCGGGTGCAGCATCAGCAGGAGCTGTTGGCCCAGTACCACAAGCCGCTCATCTGCTTTACCATGAATATCTGCGGCCCGATAAAGGATTCGCCCCTCATCCGGCGGGGCTTTGCGCGGGGGCGTCAGCTGCTGCGCCAGCAGTTTCTGCGGGCAAAGCTGACGCCGCTGTATCAGGACGCCATCCGGGAAGTGACCGGCTGCGAGGCGTTCTATGTGCTGGACGCCGACCCGCGGACCATCAAGAAATTTACCACCGACATCGAGGACGCCACCCCGCTGGGGCGGCTGTTCGACATGGACGTCATCCGTCCGGACGGCCTCAAAGTGGACAGAGAAGAGCTAAACCTCGAAGGCCGCCGCTGTCTCATCTGCGGCGGGCCTGCTAAGGTGTGCAGCAGCCGCCGCATCCATACCGTGGCCGAACTGCAGGAAAAGACGACGGAAATCTTGACCGAGGCCCGGGACGCGCAGGACATTGCCGACGCGGCCCGTCTGGCCGTCCGAGCCCTGCTCTACGAAGTGACCACCACCCCGAAGCCCGGCCTTGTGGACCGGCGTAACAGCGGAAGCCATAAAGACATGGACGTCTTCACCTTCATGGACAGCGCCGCGGCGCTCTATCCCTATTTTGAAGCCTGTGCCCAGACGGGCCGCGAGACGGCGGAACAGCCCGCGCCCGAGACATTCGCAGCCCTGCGGCCTCTGGGTTGTGAGGCCGAGGGCGAGATGCTGGACGCCACCGGCGGCGTCAACACCCACAAGGGCGCGGTCTTTTCGGTGGGCATCGTCTGCGCGGCGCTGGGACGCCTCGACCGCTCCCTTTGGGTGGATGCAGCCCGCGTTCTGGCGGAAGTATCCGCAATGACGGCGGGCCTGACCGAGAAGGGTTTTGCAGGCGTCACTGCCGAGAACGCCGCCACCGTGGGCCAGAAGCTTTATATTCAGTACGGTATCACTGGTGTGCGGGGGCAGGTGGAAGCTGGACTTCCCGCAGTGCTGAATGTCGGTCTGCCGGTGCTGGAAGAGGGCCTTGCCAAGGGTTACGACTTCGACCGCGTCGGCGGCGGCGCACTGTTGGCCATCCTGGCCAACAGCACCGATACCAACATCATTGCCCGCTCGAGCCGGGAGCGTCAGCTGGCCCTCACCGAAGAGCTGAAAGCCCTTCTCGCCCAGACACCTTACCCGGATAAAGATGCCCTTGCGGCGCTGGATGACCGGTTCATTGCGGAAAATCTCTCGCCTGGCGGCAGTGCCGACCTGCTGGCGCTGACCTGGCTGCTCCATTTTGTTACTACTGAGGGGAATATCAATGAGTGAATATACCATTTCGCAGGTCTATCCGACCGATAAAACCGTTCTGGCCCAAATCGACACACTGCTGGGTCAGGAGGGCATCCGCCGCGACGGCAATCTGGACTACATCTGCGCCATGTTCGACGAGGAATACAACGTCATCGGTACCGGCAGCTGCTTCGGCAACACCCTGCGGTGCTTCGCCGTCAGCAGCGCCCATCAGGGCGAGGGTCTGCTGAACCAGATCATCACCCATCTCATCGAGGTGCAGTGCGCGCGGGGGAATATGCACCTGTTTCTCTACACCAAGGTAAAAAGCTCCAAGTTTTTCGGCGACCTCGGCTTCTACGAGATCGCTCGGGTGGAGGATACCCTTGTCTTCATGGAGAACCGCCGCGACGGCTTCGGAGCTTATCTGCGCGATCTGGAAAAGACCAGGACCGAGGGCAAAAGTGCGGCCCTCGTCATGAACGCGAACCCTTTTACCCTCGGTCATCAGTATCTTGTGGAAAAAGCTGCTGCCGCCTGCGACACGCTCCACCTGTTCGTGGTCAGTGAGGACGCCAGCCTCGTGCCTTTTGCCGTGCGCAGGAAGCTGGTGGAGGCGGGCGTGGCCCATCTGCCGAATGTGGTTCTCCACGACAGCGGCCCCTACATCATCTCGAATGCCACCTTCCCCAGTTACTTCCTGAAGGATGAGGCAGCTGTCATCGACGGCCAGGCCCGGCTGGACCTCGCCGTCTTTACGAAAATCGCGGCGGCGCTGAACATCACTGCCCGCTATGTGGGCGAGGAGCCTACCAGTCAGGTGACGGGGCTTTACAACCAGATCATGTGCGAGCAGCTGCCCAAAGCGGGTATCGAGTGTGTCGTTGTACCCCGCAAAGAAGCAAACGGCAAGGCCATCAGTGCTTCCACCGTCCGCCAGTGCCTGCAGAGCGGCGACTGGGATACCCTCGAGACGCTGCTGCCCAAGACCAGCCTCGACTATTTCCGCAGCCCGGAGGCAGAGCCGGTGCTGGCACGCATCCGCAATGCGGGCAATGTCGTGCATTACTGAGAAAAACTTCCTCTCTCTTTGTGGTCATGACAACGAAAGGCGCAGTCAAAACCACCGGCTGAGCCGGTGGCTTGAGTAAGCCCTAGAAGGGCATAATACTAGCAAAGCCCCTTAAGGGGCCACGAATGGGTCTGCCAACTGCATTCCTATCTCGTGGCAGGCCCCTCAAGGGGCCTTTTATTTACGCCTTGGTTCCCTTGCTACCCGTAAACGGGTCCGTGAATTCCTTAAGGCTTAACTGGTCTGCAATCTGGTCTTGTTCCAGCTGTCTCTTGATATACTCCTGGATTCTCTGCTTGTTTTTCCCAACAGTATCCACAAAATATCCTCTGGCCCAGAAATGCCGATTTCCATACTTGTACTTTAAATTCGCATGTCTGTCGAAAATCATGAGGCTGCTCTTTCCCTTGAGATATCCCATAACGTAAGAAATGCTGTACTTCGGCGAAAAACTTATCAGCATATGGATGTGGTCCGGGCAGGCTTCTGCTTCAATTATTTCAATATCCTTTTGCTCGCATAGTTTGCGAAGTATCTGACCAATATCTTTTTTTATTTGGCCATAAATCACCATTCTCCGATATTTCGGTGCAAATGCAATACTGTTCTGAATCACACACAGGGACAGTATTTTGCTCTATGTAACCGGCTGTCTGGAAGAAGCCGGTGTAATCTTCTCCGGAACAGCCTTTGATAAAGATGTGGCAGTAACGCTCGTCATCCTTATCCACAATATAAATTCTTTCTACAATAGTTTGGATCAAAGTGACCAGAACCTCCGGCTGCGCATCCTTTGCATATTCTGCAAAGGAGAGCAGCCTTTCTTTTGTCATTTCCAAGTCACGGATGGCAATCATATTGTTCTTTCTGCCTTCATCCAGTTTGGAAAGCTGCCGCTCCGTTTCCCTCAGTTCTTCAGCCAGATTTTGCAAATCCTCTTGAATAAATTGCTTGATATTGCCATCTGCTTCACGCAGATTTCTTGTCTGTGCTGCAATATCCGCTTTCAGCTTGTCACGTTTCTTTTTAATGAAGGTGTGCTCCTGTACTGTCTGTGATTTTTCAAGAACCTCCTCGATTTTAATTTCGAGAATATCTTTGAAACGCTCGCTGTTTTCATCCGATAGTTCAGATAACTGCTGTACCACAAATTCGTCCAGAAGAACGCCATCTACCGCCTTGAAATTACATTCCTTTTTTCGATAACCGGGACAAACATATTTAAATCGAGGCTTTCCATTCGTCCAACGGTCGGACTCAGGAATCACACTCAATCGTCTGCCGCAGTGAGGACAATGCACCAGTCCTGCCAACAATGTGTTGGTCTTTCTGTGAGGGCGATTGTATTTCTCTGCAATAGCATCCAGAAGTTCCTGCACTTCAATCCATTGTTCACTTGAAATAAAGCCTTCATGCCTTCCGACCGCAATAATCCACTCACTAACAGGCTTGCTTTCAATGGTCTGAACATATTTTGGAGAGATGAATGTGCTGTCGCTGCCCTCGTACTTTTCTTGGTCGGTTTTATTGTAAGCCGACAATCCGTGAATTCCGTCAAACTCTGTCATATCTCCAAACACATTGCCGTCGTGTTCGATGAAATAATTATAGCTGCGTTTATCAGCAGTGCAATAAATAGGATTTCTCAAAACCAGTCTTGTGGTGGATGCGTTAAATGCAGCACCGGAAGGAGTGTGGAATCCTTCCTCATTCATCTGTTTTGCAGTACTCTGGATGCTGCGAGTAGTTCTGAAGATTTCATACAAACGCTGAACCATGCGTTTTTCTTCCGGCAGACTTTCTAAGTAGCTGTATGCTGATTTTCCCTTACCACTTCCGGTTGTTACACGACGGACAGTAAATCCCATCGGTGTATTGCCGCCGAGCCATCGTCCGTCCTTTGCAAGTTCCATCATATTATCTACAATTCTTTCTGTCAGAGTATCCCTTTCAAATTCCGCAATGACCGCAAATATCTGAATGAAGATTTTATAGAGTCCGCTGGCAGTATTGATACCGTTTGAGCAAATCAGCAGGTCAACATGGTACATTTCCAAGAAATCCATCAGGCGGATTAGGTCGGCTGTTTTTCTGCCGACACGATCCAGCTTGTAACATACGATTGCTTTGATTTTTCCGTCCTGCACATCATGCAGCATTCTCTGAAAATCCGGTCTATCTGAAAAATATCCGCTGAGTCCTTTGTCCTCGTATTGTAAAAATTCATACTCCTCATCCAACCCCAATTCCTTTTTGGCGTAATCCGCACATTGTTTGAATTGAACACCGATACTGTCACCCTTGTTGGTGATACGGGATTTGCGGGCGTATATCGCAACGCAACGGTTATCTTTTTCAATTTTTCTCTGTTTCTTCATGGGTAGTCACCTCCGCTCATATCATACCGCCATCCCAGTTATTCTATCAAGTTTGTGGCCGTTGCCACGAATCCATTCCAGAAACACATACAAGGTTTCTGCATCAAAATTTCTGATTTCCTGTGCGATAAATTCCGCTCGTTTCTGCTGAAAGGCTTCCATAGTTTCTTTGAATTTTTGTCCTCTGTGAATTACTGCAATCAAATAGTTCCCTCCGTTTCTATCTGTGGTTCTGACCTCGGACCAACTTGGTTCAAAGTCAGATAATGAAAAAAGCTGCTACACAGATGCAACAATAACAGACACAAAAGATTCTGTATCTGACTTGATGCTTCCATGTAACAGCTCCGACAGTTCGGACTGACTAAAAATATGTTTGTATAAATATGGGGCTTGCCCATCAATAAAATCTTGTATGAAGCAGTATTTAATTTTCATCTGTAGCTATCATAGCATGAAATGTCGAAATAAGCAATCTTGTCAAGTTCAGCCAAAGAGCATATCCCAAAGTTGAGAACAGGCAGCTAATAGCAGATTTTTATTTTACCGTAAGTTGTAGTAAGGATATTTTTGATTTTCTAATTGAAGCATGATGATACCTCTGGACAAATTGTCCAGAAGTCATTTTGACATTTACGAAATTCCAGACGCCTCATCAAGAATTTGCAACACAAAATCTCTACGCCTTACTTTGGTGCATATTACACTGTAGCACTTCATCCCAACTTGGGACGAAGTTGATTTTCAGAAAATAGAAGCACTGTCTTGTGTCCAATTCGCCCGCAAGCATAAAGCTCAGCCCTTCAACTTCTACACAAATTATGTCGAAGTGATTTTCGTTTTTCTGTTTCCTTTATTTTTAACTTTGTGCCAAGTTGGTACGAAGTTGTTCATCCCAAGTTGGGATGAAGTTGTATCCAACCATTGGCGCTTTTGTTACTTGTGGGCGAATTGCCCACAAGACTTCCCGACAAATTGTTGGGAAGTGGATTGCCATACATCACATAAATAATCAGGGGAAACTTCTCCCATGTTTTCACTTTTTCATTTATGACCTTGTCGATACGTTTTTCTCGTCGCTTACTTGCACCTCGGCTTGTTGCCAGGATGTCCGATATTTCTGCTGTCATGGTAATATCCGCTGCCCAGCCAGCGTAGGGGAACCATTTGCATTCATACATAGCCGTCAAGTACGCTTGATTGAACTTCTTGTATCTCCCAAGAATATCCGATTCCAGTGCAAGATTCTCCAACACAGAGCGCATTGGAGAGATGTCAATGCTCTGAAGCCAATCCATCACAGGCGAATGAATTGCCGCTGTAAGTGCAGACCCAAAGGAGCTTATAATTCCATGAACAGAATCCGCAAGTAGTTTTACCGCACTATTATTGAAGGACTGGAGCATCGCCGTCATCCCTAAACTGGCTTGTTCAAGCAGCGGATTCTTGAAAGTATAGTTGGGAACATTAGCGGCTATTGCAAGTTCTCCTAAAGTCTGGATGGTACTACTGTGTTGTAGGGCATCTATTGCAGTACCTACGCTGGTAGCCAACTTCATAGCTTTACTCTGTTCAGCAATCGCTTTCATAGCTGGGGAAGGTTCTGAAATTGCATCCAACGCAAGCGTCGGAATCTCAAAATTGGGGATATGTGCAGTAGCACCTTCTGCGATTCGCTTGAGTTTTTCCTCTTGCTCCAGAATGGGCGCTAAACTATCTGCTATTTTTTTGCTGGCTTCCATACTTTCCAGCAACTGATCAGAAATAGGGTTATGTTCAAAATCTTTGATATGCGACACCTCCATTCCTTTTCTGACTCAAATATATTTATTCATTGTGTAGCCTATCATAAGTCGTGTCCAATAAATCGGACGATTAGGCAATTTTTCTCATTTCCATCATTTCTTCTAACTTGGCTCTGAAATCCGTCTTGGTGATTTTCAAACCGTTGGAACCAAGTCTGACAACAGGAGGATAACCGTCCTCAGATTCTATTGCAGAAATGATGCTGCTGTAATCACCTTTTCCGGAGCCGCTGTGCGGCATCGGCCCGACCATAATCAAGCTGTATGTGGGCTGCCACTGCATTTTGCGGAAGTTGAAATCTTTGGCATCATCATATTCCAGATGAAGTTCAAAACGGCTCTTGTCCAGACCCAGCTTTTTAGCGATGGACAGCAGGACTTCGGCTTTCACATCAGACTGACCGATAACAACGATCTTGCCAGTTTTGTACACCTCATATCCCGTTTCTTTTTCGAGGAGGTGTTCCATCCCAAGCAGCTGGAGCAATTCCTCCAACTGCCCGGAACGGTTCAGACTTGCAAGTGCAGCTGTTAAATGGTCGTCAAGTTCTTCTCTGATATTATCTTCTAACTCAAAAAGTTCTTCTACACTGAGCATAGGCTTAATCACTCTCCTCATCAAAAATATGATGGAGCTTGTTTACTGCCTTTTCCAGACGCAGCTTAATGATTGTGATCTCATCCAGTGCTGCTTGATACTTCTGAGCAATGCGCTCCTGTTCCTCCATGGAGGGAAGAGGAATCTCTACTTTCTTGAGCTTGTCCACACCGATGTTCGGGATCGTTGCACCGACGGTAATGCTTTTCAGAACCGCATGACCCTGTTCACTATCGAAGAAAGCCTTGATGAAGTAGGGATTTGCTTTGGTTTCATCCAGCTCAATGATATACAGATTACCATTCGCCAGGATGCGCTGACCTTCCTGCACAGATGCCACGGCAACTTTGTAAGGGTAACCGTTCTTGGAGAGAATCAGCGTGTTATTTTTTAAGCAGTATCTCTCGTACTTGGGATCAATGTAGGACAGATACGGGAGCTTATCGTCGATCATGCCATTCTGAATATTGGCAAGCATCAGATACTGCATATTGGTCACGCTGTCAGATACCATTTCATCCAGTTGGCTTGCGGTACAAGGTGCTCCTCTGGAAATGCTCTTGATGACGCTTTCAAAGGGAACGCCATTACGAAATGAAAGATCTTCGCTTGCATATCTACTAAGGCTTAGATTGTACTCATTCGCTCTCAGCTCTTCAATTGAAATGCTCTTGCAGTAATCATGGTCATTGGAAAGGGCATCTATGATCGCCGCAATGTTTTCCTCGCTGAACTCATTCTGACGGCGACCTTGCTGACAATGCTTGGTAGCATCAATCATGCGAATGCTGTCGTTGTTGTGGCTCAGAATAATCAGAGTGGTAGCAATATTGGTAGAAGCAAACATCTTACCGGGAAGGGAGATGACACATTCCACCATCTTGCGTTCCACAAAATACTTTCGCATCGGCATATCAATACTGTTCCAGGTGCTGCCATTTGTCATGATTCCTACAGCTTTTCCATTTTCAGTGAGCAGATCGCAAAGCAGGGCGTTGAACACCCAATCAGAAGATGTTGCTTTGGAAAGACCGGGATACTGTTCTGCCAGTCGTTCCAGATACGCAGCACCCGCCCCCAGGTTCCGCAGCTTCAATCCGAATGGATAATCGGCGAAAATTTTGTCGAACTTTGGCATGGGGTCACTATCAGCCACAGTAAAAACATCGCACAGAGTAACTTCCATATTGGCATCAATAAGTTCGGCTCGCATCAGCGCAGCCGCTCGGTTTGCTGCATTGATTTCAAAGCCGTGGTAGGAAGCCCTGCTTTCCTCCAATGCGGCAGATACCATATAAGTTCCGCTACCGCAGCATACATCAGCGACGCTCTCCCCGGCTTTCACATTCAACAGCTTGTGTGCCAGATTAAGGATAGAGGGAGGCGTGGTCATTGTTCCCTTTGGTTCGTTATCCGTGACAGGGTTGACAGCAGCAAGAGCAAATTCCTCCGGCGAGTATTTCATCACGAGCTGAAGCAGACGCTCCCACAGTTCATCGGTCAGAACCTCTTTTGCCATAAATCGAACATCTTCGCTGACTTCAATCTTGCCGCCGGAGATTGCCTGGAGAGTAATACCAAAGGGATTGCTGTACTGACTTGCCTTGTGGAGCAGATAAGGAACCAGCGGAAACCCATTGCAAGAGGGCTTCCCGAACTGATGAAGGCAGTCTGCAATCTCCCAATTGATCTGCATAGCCTTCTGCTGGTTTTCGACATTCTCAAAAAAATCTTTATTGATATAAGACATTTAACTACCTCCATGTCGTTTTTGGTTTTTAATAACCATCACATATATGCTTATTATAGCACCAGATTCAAAAAAGTCAATGGTTTTTAATAACCAAAGAAATTTTATATTTTGTGCTTGGCAAAATGCTATTGCAGTAATTTCATTCCTTTCATATCCAATGATTCCAGAACAGAAAGAAAAGGATAAGTATTACTATAATCAGTATAATTATTATCAGTATTATTGCCGTGTCATTTTCACACTTCCAGAGATGTCAAAACGACACTTCTTGAAGTGTCATAATCACACTTGCAGAAGTGTCAACTCACAAGTAACGGACAGGAAAGGATAGGATCAGTATCACTATAATCAGTATAGTTATTATCAGTATTATTACATTGTGCTTTTGACAGTTCTTGAATTGTCAAAAGCACAATTCTGGAACTGTCAGAAATGCAATTCAAGAATTGTCCCATCAAAAAAATAGAGCTGACCTGTTACAGTCAGCCCTAAGTAAAAATTCTATATTCTGTTAGCAAAAAATCAGTTCTGCATTAACGATTTCCTCTGCCTGCGCTTTCAGGCTATTCATGTGCTGCACCCAAGGAAGCTGTTGAGTCGTCTTGTCTGGGGCCGGATTTTTCTCCAGAAGTTCATTCACCATCTATTCCACTCTACGGTGAGCAGTTTCGTCAATTTCCCACAAGTGCGGGAATAAGGTTTCCGTCAGAATCATGTCATCCAAGAGTATTGGATTGTTTTCCGCAAGAAACGCCCTGCGCATTCTACCGTACTTCCCAAGCGGTTTATCGCTTGTGTAGCTTAACCGAATATCAGGGATAAGATAATCACCACAACTGGTATAAATCAATTCCTGTGCCATAGTCATTCCTCCAATCATTTCATCTTGCAACTCTATTGTAAGTGATACTCCTTCAAAAGTGAAGTTTGTGGATTGGTCTCTTTGAGAGCAACACACATCTGCTGATATACCTTTCGTGACGGTCTACGGCTTCCTTCTTCAAGTTTATAGTAGTAGCTTGGTACAATCCCTATCCGTTCTGCAAAAGCCTTCTGTGACAACCCCAGAGCCGTTCTAACGCTCTTTAGCGCTTCGGTATAGGGTACAGAAAGGAAACGGGAGAAATCATCATAAAGCAAGGACGCTTCGATTTCCAGAACATCTGCCAGTTTGACAGCTACATCGTAAGGGATGGGATGCTTTCCGTTTTCATACATTACAACAGTCGCTGGCACAATATCCAGCTTTTCCGCCAACTGCCTTGTTGTCATCTGTTTCCGCTGACGGTAGTACTTGAGATTGTCGCTCGGTAAGTTGGTCTTTGGCTTTTTTTCAAAAGGCATCGTTAAATGGAGTAACAGCTTGCCCTGATTAAATTCACACAGCGATGTGTGATTGAAAATACCATTGCAAACACTACATGGTATTGACATCTCCATGTCGTATGGCTTAAACTATCTACG
>OLVW01001494.1_pt1 | contig 19808 bp, 19 predicted proteins | sample 1673301 | NCBI WGS metagenome assembly OLVW01 (sample SAMEA3178941, study PRJEB25190) | human gut metagenome
TGTATTCTTTTTGGATAGATTTTAATATCGCTTGTACTGTTTCTTCAGTTAAAACATCTACTTCTGATATTTTTTCTTCTAAAGCATTAACTAAAGTAGGTATGTGTTCCATTTTTAAGAATTCTGCACCTTCTTCAGTTTCAACTTCTACTTTATCTCCAAAGAATATTGATATATGGTCAGTTATTTCTTTTACAAAGTGTAATTTTTCTTTTAATAAAGATACTATTGATTTTAAGAAGTCGTATTTTTCTTCAGCTTCTTCAGCAGTTACATATCCAGCTTCAACGATGAATGGTATAGCTAATTTAGTTAAAACATCATCATCTCCATCTTTCATGTAGTGTTGGTTGACCCAGTTTAATTTTTCTGTGTCAAATACTCCACCACTTTTTGAAACTCTTTCTATAGAGAATGCTTGTTCTAATTCTTCCATAGAGAATATTTCTTTGTTTTCTTCTGGAGACCAACCAACTAATGCAACATAGTTAACTAATCCTTCTGGTAAGTATCCTTTTTTCTTGAAGTCTTCTACTGCAACGTCACCATGTCTCTTACTTAATTTTTTCTTTTCTTTATTAAGTATGTTTGGTAAGTGAACGAATTTTGGAGCTTCCCATCCGAATGCTTCGTATAAGTAAACGTGTTTTGGAGTTGAAGAAACCCATTCTTCCCCTCTTATTACATGAGTTATTTTCATTAGATGGTCATCAACTACAACTGCAAAGTGGTAAGTTGGGAATCCATCAGTTTTTATTAATACTTGATCATCTAAGTCGTTAGTGTTGAATTCAGTTTCTCCTCTAACTAAATCTGTAAATCTTATTACGTGATTTTCTGGTAATTTTAATCTTATTACATATGGTTCACCAGCAGCTATTTTAGCGTCTATTTCTTCTTGAGTTAAATCTCTACAGTGACCATCGTATCTTGGAGTTTCACCAGCTTCTTTTTGTTTTTCTCTTACTTCGTCTAATCTTTCTTTTGTACAGAAGCAGTAGTATGCTTTTCCGCTATCTAATAATTCTTTTATATATTGTTGGTATATATCTAATCTTTCTGATTGTATGTATGGTCCATATTCACCTTTTTGAACTACGTTTCCGTTTTCGTCTAACATAACACCTTCGTCATGGTTAACGCCAGCCCATTTCATAGCATTTAGCATGTTTTCTATAGCACCATCAACTAATCTAGTTCTATCAGTATCTTCTACTCTTAATATATATTTTCCGCCCATTTTTTTAGCAAATAAGTAGTTGTATAAAGCAGTTCTTAAACTACCTATATGTACAAATCCAGTTGGACTAGGAGCAAATCTTGTTACTATTGCTCCTTCTGGTAAATCTCTTTCTGGATATTTTTCTTCATAATATGATATTTCCTTTGCATCTGGAAATATTAAATTTGCTAAATCTTTATAATCCATTTTTCATTCTCCTCTTAAATGATATTTTTATCTTTCTAATTCTTCTTTTTCCTTTGGTTTTCTTCCTCTATTGTCTCTTTTTGCAATCAACATTCTACCATTTTGTCTTTTTTCTTTTTTATCAACTTCTATTATTAATTTAATTACTTCATCATTACTAATATTAGGATATGTTTTTCTTAATTTCTTTTTTATCTCATTTGGTGTCAAATTCATATTATTTCTTACTATTTGTAGTTTAGAATTTTCCATAAATTTTCCCCTTTGCAAAACATTTTATACTTCCATAATAATTGGTATTATCATAGGATTTCTCTTTGTTTTAGAAAAAATATAATCTCTTAGATTTTCTCTAACTGTTGATTTAATAGTTGACCAATCTCTAATTCCTTTTTCTTCACATTTTCCAATTTCATGTCTAACAACATTTTTTACATCATCCATTAAATTTTCTGATTCTCTAACATATACAAAACCTCTTGAAATAACATCAGGTCCTGCAACTACTTCGCCTGTTGAAGAATCCATTGTTAAAACAATAACAATTAAACCATCCTGTGATAAATGTTGTCTGTCTCTTAAAACAATATTTCCAACATCTCCAACACCAAGTCCATCAACTAAAACTCTACCATTTGGAACCATTCCACCCAATTTGATGTCATTTTCGTCTAATTCAACAATTCTACCATTTTCCATCATAACAATGTTTTTTGCCGGTATTCCCATCATTTGAGCAGTTTCCCCATGTGCTTTTAATTGTCTATATTCACCATGAACTGGTATAAAGAATTTAGGTTTTGAAAGTGCAAATATCAATTTTTGTTCTTCTTGGCAAGCATGTCCTGAAACGTGAACATCTGCTAATGCACTATATACAACCTCTGCACCTATTTGCATTAAATCATCAATTACCTTTGAAACTGATTTTTCATTTCCTGGTATTGGATTTGCAGAAATTATAACTAAATCATTTGGTGTAATTTTAACTTTTCTATGGTCACCTGCTGCCATTCTTGTTAATGCAGACATTGTTTCACCTTGGCTACCTGTTGTTATAATTACAAGTTGTTCGTCATTATATGTTGACATTGTGTCTATATCAATAAATATATCGTCTGGACAATCTATATATCCAAGCTCTTTTGCAGTTGAAATCATATTTATCATACTTCTACCACATATTGCAATTTTTCTGTGATATTTTACTGCTGAACTTACTATTTGTTGAACTCTGTGTACATTTGATGCAAATGTTGCAACAACAATTCTCTTTGTACATCCATCAAATAACTCATCAAATACTGGTCCTATTGAACTTTCGGACATTGTAAATCCTTTTCTTTCTGCATTTGTACTATCTGACATTAATGCTAAAATACCTTCATTTCCAAGTTCTGCAATTCTTCCAAGGTCCATAATTTTTCCATCTATTGGTGTGTAATCTACCTTGAAGTCACCTGTGTGTAAAATTGTTCCAACAGGTGTTTTTATTGCTAGCATTACTGAATCTGGTATACTATGTGTACTTCTGATAAATTCAACCTCAAAATATTTACCAAATTTTATTTTTTGTCCTTGTGTTACTTCAACTAATGTTGAACTTCTTAAAATTCTATGTTCTTCTAATTTATTTCTTATCAATCCCATTGCTAGTTTTGGTGCATATACTGGAATATTTATTTGTTTTAATAAATATGGCACACTTCCTATATGATCTTCGTGTCCGTGTGTTATTATTAATCCTTTAATTTTCTCTTCGTTTCTTTGTAGATATGTGATATCTGGTATAACTAAATCTACTCCAAGCATATCGTCATCTGGGAATGATAAACCACAGTCAACTACTATTATTTCATCATCATATTCAAATACTGTAATGTTTTTTCCAACTTCGTGAAGTCCTCCTAGTGGAATTATTTTTAATTTTGGTTTTTTGAATATCATTTCATTTTTTCTTGTTTTTCTTTCTGCTATTGCACTTTCTCCTCTTACTACAAGTTCTTTTGATTCTACACTTTCTTGTAATTTATTTTCTCTTGTTTTTCGTGTATTTCTTACATTTCTCGTTCTTCTAACATTTTTTATATTCTCATTTACTTCTGTTTTTTCTTCTTTTATTCCCCTTCTTGGCGTTCTTGTATTTTTTGCCTCTCTTGATGTTCTTGATTTTTTTACAGTACTTACTGTTTGTTCTTTATTTTCTACTGTTTCTTTTTTATTTTGTACCCTTTTATTTGTATTTCTTCTTGGTACTCTTGGCTTTTTTTCTATTTTATTTTCTTCTTTTTCTTCTGCCATAATATTCCTCTCTTTCTTTGTTTTTAGGATCTTTCGTTTTATCCTTTTTATATTCAATTTTAATAAATCCGTTATTGGTTTAAAGTTTTTTCATTGTTTAATAATATGTATTTTTCAGCATATAAAAATACATCTATATATCTAAAAATTTATTTTTTCTTTTGTTTTATTTTTATCCGTTCTCTTTTTTCTTCTCTTTAAACTTTTGGGTTTTATAAAATCTCATTCTTGTGCCCTCTTGGCAACATCTTGGTTATTATACTATATTTTCCTGAAATTGTCAAACTCAAATTATGTATACTTCATGAGCCATATCTATAAAAATTCCTCATTACAATATTACTATTTCAAAAAAAGCATTGCACTTAAATACAGTACAAAATGTTGCATTGGAAAAATTCCATAAAATATTTTTTTTGAGAATTTATTATTGCCACCTTTTTCACCATTATATAAAAATAATGGTATTGCAGTAAATATAATAGCATATTTATATCCTGGATGATAACTAGAAAAATCTAATGAACTAACAAAAGATAATTCAATTAATAATATATATATTAATTTAAATATAATAAATTTTTTTCTACTATTAAAATTTCTCTTTAAAAATAATACTGAATTTTCCTTATCCATAAACATTTTTTCAATTATATATAGTTCTATACACATAAATGGAATTCTCATATCAAATTCTATTTTTACATTTACATATATTAAAATAATAACAAACATTACAATAATTCTAACAACAAAATTAAAAAAATCATTGAACTGCTTTATTGGCTTTTTATATTCTATCATTGATATAAAAATTAATGATAACATATACGAATACAATACTCCAAGATAGTCATTTTCATGACATATATAATTTGGGAATTGCATTTTGTTTATAATTCCCAATATTAGCAATATTATTTGAGTAATTGTTGCTAAACAGAAAATTCTAAATATATATTTTTTTAAATTTTTTGTATAAAAAAAGCCTTGTACCAGTAAATACAAAAATATTGGCATTGCTAATCTGCCAATACTCCTCATTAAATAATATATATCTGGTGCTATTTTACTGGAAAAATAGCACCCTATATGGTCAATTATCATTGTTATTACCGCAAAAATTTTTAAAACATTAGAATTTATTTTCATCATCTTTTTTTAATCCTTTTGGCATCATTTCTTCCTCTTCTTGTTTTTGAATATTTTTTCTCTTTTCTATACCTTTTTTATCTAAAATTATAATTATAGATATAATCACTATTGCTATTACACACATTCCAATAATCATTAAATACATTTTATGAGACTCTAGGAAACTTACAACTTCCTTATTATCTTTACTATTGTTCGATGTTCCACTGTAATTTGATATTATAATTTCATTTTCATCTTCATTATCATTTGCAATATCATTTACAATGTCATTTACAATAACTTCATTAATTTCTTCTTTTGTTTTTTCATTTTTTGGTTGAATTTCTTGTGCATTATCATTTGATTGTTTTTTAGTATTTTCATTGTTATTTTTTATAACATCAACATTTGGATTATTTACTTCCATAGCATTTGAACTTGTAGCGTCACAACTTGTTGCATCACAACTTGTAGCATCTGCACTCGTAGCATCGCAACTTGTTGCATCTGCACCAGTAGCATCACAACTTGTAGCATCAGCACTTGTTGCATCACAATCTGTTGCACTTGCTGCAATACTATACAAGTATCCTTCTAAAGCATTTATCTTTCCATTTCCTAAAACAATTATTGCTATACGTGCAATTAACAATACAATTAATAAAAATATTACCATTTTTAAACTTGTAATAATACTATTTTTCTTTTTTTGACTCATTTTTTATTCCCCCAATTTCCAAATCTTTTGTATTTTCATTAATTCCTAATTGATGTATTGCCATCAAAGTCCAATATACAGGTGTAACTACAACCACCCATAAATTAAATAAATCTTGAATCCAATAACACAATATAGCAATCAACAATACTTTTGAATAATTATTTTTCTTTTTTATTCCTTCTTTTAATTGCAATATTAAAAAAATCAAATATACAAACAATCCCAACATTCCTATATTTATTAGCATCGTTATATACACATTTCCCGCAGTATCGTTTATACTTAATTTTCCTATTTTCATTACATCATCTGTATATTTATCCATAAACCTTACTGCAAAAGTATCTGGTCCACTTCCTATTATAGGATTTTCTCTGAATAACTTCATTGCTCTTTTCCATAGAAAAATCCTATATGTTCCAAACTCATCAATAAAATTACCATGCAATAATTCATGTACCTCATATAAAGTTCCACTACTAAAGTTTATAAAATATAAACATATTATCAATAAAAATATACTTCCAACAATTACTGCATATAATATTTTTATTATTTTTTTATTTTTAGACAAATCATACTCATTTCTATATAATATATACGCCAAAAATGCAAAAATTCCTGTTATTATAAGAAATACAAACGAAATGTTATTAAATTGAAAATCTAATGTCAATTTTTGTATATTATAGTGATATTGCGGATTTATAATTATATTAATTGCTAACCCAAATATAATTGATGCAAAAACTATTATTGCTCTATATAATCTTTTGCTATTTGTTACAATCAATGGGCTTAATATAATAAATATCGCAAGAAAAGCAATTTTTCCACTCATAACATTTATTATAATAAATATAAAAAAACCCATAAAAACTGATAATAAATGTATAATTTTGTATTTTATTTTTTCATCTATAAATATAAATGCAGAAAACGATACTGTAAGTAATATACAATACATTGCAGAAATGAAATCAATATTACCAATTGTTGCCATAAAACTAACATTATGTGTTCCTATTCCATCTTGATACATATTCAAAGGATTAAAACCAATATATTGCAATATTGCTATACTACTTATACATATAGATGATATCGAAAAGTACGTTATATATCTTTTTCTAAATTTTCCAAATGTTGATATTAAAATAAATGTAAAACAGTATAATGTTATATTTATTAATCCTTCTCCACGTCCAACTCCTACAAATAAATTGTATTTTTTCAAATAATCAGAAAATATACATGAAATCACATTTACAATCCAAAATGCTATCACCGCACATTGAACTTTCGATATTTTAATATTTTTTATGTTATTAACTTTATGAAAAATATAATAATAAATAATTGTTATAATAGTAATTGCAATATAACCAACTGACATTCCTAAATATATTCTATATTTGCATTCTAATATTCTAAAGAAGCCTGTTTTATCAACACATAATGGAAAAATAACAATTATCATGAAAATATATATTTCTGTTAATTTATCTAACAAATTATTTCTTCTTTTTAAGTAATCCATTTCTATTTTTTCTCCATTTTTGTTTCTACCATTTTAACTATTTTATCTACACTTCTCCAAGTATCTCCAGGAATTTGTGTTGGTTGAATTTCTATATTGAATTCATCCTCTAATTTTGCTATTAGTTCAATAAAAGCAAATGAATCTAATATATCTTCTTCTATCAGATCAACATTGCCATTAATATCAGTAGAATCTGTTAATTCTTCTATAATTTTAATTATTTTTTCCCTCATTTTATTTCTCCATTAATTTATTTATATCTATTTTTCCATTTTCAGTTAACGGCATTTCTTGTACTATTTTTATAGTTGGAATCATATATTCCGGTAGAATATTCTTTAATCTTTCTTTAATCTCTTCTAATTGAATATTTAATGATCCCTTTAACTTTAAAAATGCAAGTATCTTTTTAACTCTTCCATTTTCTGTTTTCCTTGTAGTAACAACTATTTTATCAAAATATCCAAAGTTGTAAAATACATTCTCAATTTCCGACAATTCTATTCTATATCCCTTATATTTTATTTGATTATCTTTTCTACCTATACAATAAAATTTATCTTCTTTCTTGTACCCTAAATCACCTGTTAAAAAGCCTTTTTCATTTTTATATATTATAAAATTATCATTACTATTAAGATATCCTTTGGCTACACTTTTTCCAGTAACCAAAATTTCTCCTATATTTCCTTCTTTTACTTCCTGAATATTATCATCTACTATATAAATTTTAGTATCATCTTTTGGCTTTCCTATTGAAATATCATCTGAGTTTTCTATTTTTATACCAGTAACAGCAAATGTACATTCTGTTGGTCCATATAAATTATATAAATTTATATGTTGAAACCTTTTCAAAACATTGTCTACTGTTGATTTTGTTAATTTTTCACCACAAAGTAGTATCATATTCAATTTAGGCATTAATTTTTCATCAAATGATTTATCTATTAATAATAAATCTAGAAATGATGGTGTAAAAACTGCCAAATTCGAATTACTTTTTTTAAGCATTCTAAACAATGTTACATAGTCTTTTTGAGTATTTCTTTCTAATATGTAATGTTTACTTCTTGTTAGTAATGGCAAATAAATATCTGGTAAAGACAAATCAAAAGAATAATTTGCTTGGTTTAAAATGATTCCATTTTTTATATTACAAATATTTTCTAACCACTTCATACAACTTTTAACATTGTTATATGATACTTGAACTCCCTTAGGTATTCCTGTACTACCTGATGTAAAAATAATGTAATATGTGTCCTCTCCTGTCATATATATTTTTGATATTTCATTATATTTTTCATTAAGCATTGTTTTTTCTATTTTTTTATCTAATATTACATTTGGTTTTACCTGTTCAACTATCTTTTTCCTTCTCTCATTTGGAATTGACTCATCTACTGGTATATATGCCATCCCCGCAAAAGAGCATGCAAGAAAAGAAGCAATCATATAAATATCTTTATGTCCATAAACAATCACACTTTTTCTATTTGGATTATTTTTTAATAAATAGTTATATATATTACAAACATATTTATATAAATCTTTATTTTTATAAACTTTATCATTTATTTCATAACATTCATCTTCTGGATACATTTTTAAATTATTTAAAATCTTATTTAACATTTGTATTCTCCCTAATTTGTTCTTTAGGTATTAAATTATAATCATACATAACCCTTGAATGATTATCTAATATTAATTCTTTTTTGATTTCATTTCCAGTTTCTTTGTCAATTTTAATTCTATATACCTTGCTATTTCTATAAAATATCCCATCTTCCATTGCATAATGATTATCCTCTTCTATTAATTTATATTTATAGTTAATTGGCTTATTTGCCCTCAATTCCCCATATATCATTGTATCATCTTGCCATATTCTTAATTGTACAGGACAATCAGAAGTATTTTTAAATTTGTAATCTAATCTTTTATATGCTATAGATACTCCTGTTCCAAATGGTACTCTCCTTTTTTCGTCTGGAAATAATGCATCAGAATGATGATGTTTTTCTATAACTTCTAAATCAGTATGTAATACTAAATAATGAATAAGATTGCCTAATTGGCATAATCCGCCGCCTCTGCCTTTTCCTAATTCACTATCACTTACAGTCAAACCCTCTAGATACCCTTTTCTTTTTGATGTCTTTCCTACTAAATTCCATAACGAAAAAACTTCTCCTGGTTGAATTACTATTCCATCAATTTTTTTACTAGCAATTTCCAAATTTTTTGCTTTGTTAATTTGTAATTGCATATCTACTCCATGCAATTTTCTAAATAGAATTTTTGCATCGCCCTTCCATATGTATTTAAAATTGTTATAATCTTTTTTCTTTGCTATTTTATATTTTTTTATAAAATAATCTTCTATATCTTTTTTTATTGTTTCTTTTACAAGTGAAATTTCATATGTAATCGGACTATATTCACAAAATAATTTTCTACTCACTTTAATAACTTCCCCTTTTTCCGAAAAACAAATTCGTATGATATCTTTATAACATAAAACAACAAAAAAAGCAAGAAAATTTTTCTTACCATTTTCAATATAAAAAGTGCCCTTTTAAGGCAATTTTCTAATCAAATTTCACCTTAAAAAGACACTTATTTACTTAAAATTATTTTAATTGATTCATAACTTCTTCTGCAAAGTTTTCTTCTTTTTTCTCGATTCCTTCACCTTTTTCGAATCTAGCAAATGCAACAACATCTGCATCTTTTTCACTTAATAATTGTGAAACTTTTTTGCTTGGATCTTTAACAAATGCTTGGTCTACTAAGCAGATTTCTTCATAGAATTTTCCAATTCTACCTTGAACTATTTTTTCTGCTATTGCTTCTGGTTTACCTTCATTCATTGTTTGAATTTTTAAGATTTCCATTTCTTTTGCTACTCTTTCTTCTGGAACTTCTTCTCTTCTTACAAATTCAGGTCTAGCAGCAGCAATTTGCATGCATATGTCTTTTGCAACTTCTTCAGTTCCTTTAGCCATATTTACTAAAACTGCGATTTTTCCATCACCATGGATATATTTTGCAACTAATCCTTCTGATTCAAATCTTACAAATCTTCTAATTGATAAGTTTTCACCTATTGTTGCAATTTTTCCAACTAATGCTTCTTGAACTGTTTTTCCTTCTTCAAATTCTGCAGGTGAAGCCAATAATGTTTCAACATCTGCTGGGTTTTTGTCAACTATTTGTTTTGCAACATCCATAACAAATGTTTTGAATTCTTCATTTTTTGCAACAAAGTCTGTTTCTGAGTTTACTTCTACAACTGCTCCTACTTTTCCATCTTCTGAAATATATGCTTCAACTAATCCTTCTGCTGCAACTCTTCCTGATTTTTTAGCGGCTTTTGCAATTCCTCTTTCTCTTAAAAGTTCCATTGCTTTTTCCATATCTCCATCAGTTTCTGTTAAAACTTTTTTACAGTCCATCATTCCTGCACCTGTTTTTTCTCTTAATTCTTTTACTAAACTTGCTGTAACCATCTTTTATTTTCCTCCTTATATTTTATTTTTGATACAATATATATCAAAACATTTAACTATATTCATAATATAAAAAGCAAGCCTATTCCCGTCCGAATATTTTCGAACGAGCGTTGCTCGCTCTTTCTTTTTAATTATTTATAAATTTTTAATTATTTTTCTTCGCTATCTGCTACTACTTCTTCTATTGAAGTTGGTTCTTCTGAAACTTCTTCTGCAACTTCTTCTGCTTCGAAACTTTCACCTTGTCTACCTTCAATGATTGCATTTGCCATAACGTCTGTTATTAATTTAACTGCTCTTATAGCATCATCATTTCCTGGTATAGCATAATCTACTTCTTCTGGATTGCAGTTTGTATCTACTAATCCGATTACTGGAATTCCTAATTTTTTAGCTTCTAATACTGCTATATGTTCTTTTTTAGGATCTACTAAGAATATAACTCCTGGTATTTCTTCCATGTTTTTGATTCCACCTAAGTTTCTTTCAAGTTTTTCCATTTCTTTCTTTAATAAGATTACTTCTTTTTTAGGTAGTACTTCAAATGTACCATCTTCTTGCATTTTTTCTAAATCTTTTAATCTTTGTACTCTTGTTCTGATTGTATCGAAGTTTGTTAACATTCCTCCTAACCATCTTTGGTCAACATAGTACATTCCTGATTTTTCTGCTGCTTCTTTAACACATTCTTGTGCTTGTTTTTTAGTTCCTACAAATAGAACTGTTTTTCCTTCTTCTGCTTGCTCTTTTAAGAAAGCATATGCTTCATCGATTTTTTTAGATGTTTTTTGTAAATCGATTATATGGATTCCGTTTCTGGCTTGGAATATATATTCTGCCATTTTAGGATCCCATCTTCTTGTTTGATGTCCAAAGTGAACACCTGCTTCAAGTAATTGTTTCATTGCAACTACTGCCATTTTAAATTCCTCCCTTTTTGTTTTTACTTCCATAAAGTTCATCATTTAAATAGGACCAATTGCTTGGCACTTCCCTTTAAACTTGCTTTATGTGTTTATTACGCATAATATTATACCAACTTTTTTCTACAAATGCAAGTGTTTTTTAAAATATTTTTTCATTTTTTGTTGTGTTACTATTCACATTTTATAAATTTTGAACTATTTGATTTTTGCAACATTTATGTTATAATATAAGTACACTGTAAATTACAGTATGTAGCAATTTAAATACTATATCATTTAAGAAAGGACGGTTGATGTTATGCCAAAAAACTACAACTGGAAAATCAAGCGGGAATATTACAATCTAATCATCAATGGCAAAAAAAACATTGAAGTAAGAGTTGGATATCCTAATATTAAAAAGGTCAAAAAAGGTGATACAATCACTTTTAAAGACATTTCCAATATCAAATTTGAAGTTATTCGTGTAACTAAATATAGGGATTTCCCTGATATGCTCGATAACGAAGATTCTTCTAAGGCAATTCCTGGTGTCACCAAATACAAGGCCCTAGATATGTACCAGACAATTTATCCCGAAGAAAAAGAGGCTTTAGGAGTTTATGTGTTTGAGCTTAAGAAAAAGGAAAACGATATAAAATTTTACAAGTTAAGTTCTCTCATTAACAACCACTTACTATTTAATAAATTTGCATCAGCTACTTGTTCTGTTACAGATTGTTACTGTACAGACTATCCCAACCATTTTAAGTGGTATTGGACAAAGGCACTTCCAAGAGTACTTAATGGTACCGGAGAAATCATCATTTGTATAGTTAATAATAATGTAGCAGGTGTTACAATTTTAAAAAAGAATAGGCGTGAAAGGAAGATTTGTACTTTATATGTTGTAGAAGGTTACCGTAAAAAACATATCGCAACTAATATGTTAGAATATGCTTTTAAGTACCTTGAGACTACAAAGCCACTTATTACAATTGCTGACTACAAAGTTCCACTATTCGAGTCTCTGATAAAAAAATATCATTGGAAATTAATTCAAACAATGGAAGAAGGCTATTACAATGATTTTTCTCGTGAAAAAGTTTTCAACGAGCATCTTTATCCAGATTAATTTTTCAACTGTCAAAGAAAACACACTCAAAATTTCAACTGAATTTTTGAGTGTATTTCCAGTTACATTACTATTATTTTTTTATAAATTACAATTTTATATATTGTATTTTGTCGAAAATTGTAGTATTATATTTATTGAAACTTATAAACGAACCACAACTTTAGGAGGTCAATTATGATTGATGTAATTGAAACAAACGAAAAAATCATTTTAGTATGTAACTACAAAACCGAAAAATACATACTGGCTGATATAATAGCAGCAGAGTTTCCGGAGCTCAAATACAAACCAAGTAAGTACCGGGAAAAACCTGCAATCTTTTTAAATAAAGATGTACTTCCAGAAAAATATCGAAATTATAAGACTATGCAGGATCTTATCGATAAAAATATTTCTCGAGCAAGTTAATGGTTCATTGGGACTCCCACTATGGGAGTCCTTTTCTTGCAATATGATTTTATATATTAGGAAAGTTGCATAACTTTCCTAGTATATAAAAATAATAAATTAAACCTGAATTTGTTTATATGTTACAATTCACAATCCATAAAATTTGTTTTATTTTTTTGATATTTTACTTGAATTTATTTCAATTTTAGTATAGTATATATAGAAGATAAAAAGAGATTACATAGGAGGAAAAAAATGCCAAGAAAACCAAAAGAAGAAATAGAAAAAATAGAAAATAAAAAATCTGCAAACACTAAAAAAGCCACAAAAAAATCCATAACTACAAAGGCTTCAACAATAAAGACTTCATCTAAAAAAACAACTACAAAAAAAGCAACTGCTAAAAAAACAGTTTCTAAAAAAGACACAACAAAAAAAGTTTCTGCAAAGAAAAAGACTGAAAAAAAAGTATTACCAATAGAATACTATGACCTACCACAAAAATACAACAAAACAGTTGTAAAAGTTTTAGCCCAAACACCAAAAACACTATTTGTATACTGGGAAATTTCTGATGATGATATCGAAAAATTCAAAAAAGATTATGGAGAAAACTTTTTTGAAACTACAAGACCAGTCTTAATAATACATAACGACACATTAAACTATAGTTTTGAAGTTGAAATAAATGATTTTGCAAATAGTTGGTATTTACATGTTAATGATAGCAAATCAGATTATAGAATTGAACTTGGTAGACGTCCTTTTCAAGTTAATGAAAACATAAAAACAGATTACATATATGTAAGTTCTTCAAACGAAATTGAATCTCCTAATGACCATATTTTATTTAATAATTCACAAAAAATGGTTTATTACAGAAATGTAAAAACAAATGTTGAAACAGCAAAACCATTTACATCACTATCATTTATCAAAAATATGGGTAAAATTTATGAGATATATGACCTATATCAAGAATTATACAAAAACGAGGAAAACATTGAAGATTTAACAAATCCATCTTCACACACATCTTCACAATTTAAATAATGAGGCAAGTAGGACTTTCCTAATTTGTCTCACAATTTTAATTATTAGCAAATAATCGAAGGGAGAATTACAATGCAAGAGAAAAAAGGTTATGTAAGTTTTGTATTACATGCACATCTTCCATTTATTCATCACCCAGAAAGTGATGATTACTTAGAGGAATCATGGTTATATGAAGCAATTTCAGAAACATATATACCACTACTTACAAATTTCAAAAAATTAGTTGATGAAGGGGTAGATTTTAGAATTACAATGTCTATGACACCTCCCCTTCTTTCAATGTTAGATAATAAATTATTGCAAAAAAAATACATTAATTATTTAAAAAAATTAATTGAACTTTCTAAAAAGGAAGTTATTAGAACCGCTGGAAATGAACGTTTAAACAGACTATCACATTATTATTTAGATAGATATTCTAATGATTTACATTTATTTAAAGACGTTTTTAACTGTGATTTAATTAGTCAATTCAAACATTTTCAAGATATTGGAGTTTTAGAAATTATCACGTGTGGAGCAACACATGGTTACTTCCCTATCTTGTATGTAAACGAAAAAACTGTTAAAGCACAAATTGCCGTTGGAGTTCAAACTTATAAGAGATATTTTGGTAGACAACCACGTGGAATTTGGCTTCCTGAATGTGGCTATGTTCCAGAAGCAGATAAATATTTAAGAGAATTTGGTATTGAATATGTAATTACAGAATCCCATGGTATTTTATATGCAGACCCAACTCCTGTTTATGGCACTTTTGCACCAATTGTCTCACCTGAAGGTGTTGTTGCATTTGGACGTGATATAGAATCATCAAGACAAGTTTGGAGTTCTATAAATGGTTACCCTGGTGATTTTAATTATAGAGAGTTTTATCGTGATATCGGCTACGAAGCAGACTATGACTACATTAAGCCATATATCGCACATAACGGTGTTAGAGTTCATACAGGTATAAAATATTATAGAATAACTGGAAAAACTGAGCAAAAAGATTATTATGATGTACAATGGGCAAAAGACTCTGCAGAAAAACAAGCTGGTCATTTCTTAGACTGCAGAACAAAACAAATTGCTAACTTGGCTCCATGTATGGACAAGCCACCTATCATTTTATGTCCATATGATGCAGAACTTTATGGCCATTGGTGGTATGAAGGTCCATATTGGTTATATATTTTATTTAAGAAAATTTATTATGATGACTGTAATTTCAAACTAATTACACCATCTGAATATATTGATAAATATCCAGAAATCCAAGTTTCTTCCCCTTGTCGTTCTAGTTGGGGTGCAAATGGTTATAGTGAAGTATGGCTAAACCCTTCAAATGACTACGTTCATAAACATTTACATGTTGCTGGTGATAGAATGTGTGAGTTAGCAAATTTATATCCAGATAGCAAAGGATGGCAGAAAAAGGCTTTGAATCAATGTGCACGAGAATTATTGCTTGCTCAAAGTAGTGACTGGTTATTTATTATTACAAATGGTACTATGGTTGATTATGCTAAAAAACGTATCAAGGACCACATTGGTCGTTTTACTAAATTGTATTATCAAATTAAAAATGATGAAATTGACGTAGATTTCTTAAAAGATATTTCTAAAAAGGATTGCGTATTTCCAGATATAGATTATAAAATTTATAAATAAAATTTCGGGATTAAGGGCCACCTCTTTAATCCCTTTTTTTGCGATTGAGATATACCAAAATTGTAATTATTTTTGAACCCTTCTCACTATTTTATTTATTTTGCATACTATAATGTATAACTTTCTAAAGTTTAGCAGATAATATAAAAGAAGGGAGAAATTCATGAAATCTATATGTATAAAAACAAATAACGAAAATCTATTAGATTATCTACTAAACGAACTTGACTATATTGAAGTAAAACCAGTAGCAATTTCAAAAAATCAATTTAAAAACTATAAAAACATAATTATCCACTATAGTGGAAATGACAACAAGAAATTTGTTCATGAAGTTTCTTGTATACTTTCATGTCTTGTTATAGATGAATTAGAAGAATCCTTTCTTAAGATGATTTTGTTAAAAAACTATTTTTATTTCAATTCTACTGAAATGAAGCATATTTTAGAACTTTGTTATGAAATCTTTTCTGATGATTTTAATACGTATTTTGATAAAAAACATAATCTTTTAATTGATAGTTTTGAAAATTATTTGATTACTAATAAATCTATTATTTTAACAGGTTTTATAAATTTTCGTATTAAAAATTATATGACAATTTTAGAAGATGTTGTTGATGAAGCAGTTAATTCTTTTGTTGTTGAAAAAGAGTATTTGGAGTTTATCTCTCTTTTAAAAATGTATGTGAATTCGCAAAATTCTAATTGTGATGTTGTTCATTTAATTTATAATAAAAACAATTCTACTTTATTGGATAAGGATAAAAATCAAATTAATGTTTCTGATGATATTTTTAAAGCAAAATATTTGTCTGATATTTCTTTTTCTTCTAATGATTATGCTTTGAATACATTGCTTACACTTGTTCCTAAAAAAATTCATATTCATCTTATTGATAATTGTATTGATGAATTTATCCACACTATTTCTCTTATTTTTGAGAATAGAATTGAAATTTGTACTGATTGTAGCATATGCAAAATTTATAAAAATAATCCTATAAATTTAAAAAAGACCTTTATTAAAAAATAATTTAGGTCTTTTAATTTTTAATTACAATTCACAATCTCTGTAATTGAAACATTTTTTGAATTTTTTACATACTCATATTAATCCCTTTCGCAACAACCTCTGTCATATTTTCTATTAAATCATCTATTTCTTTTGGAGTAACAATCAAATTGAAATCTCCGGGAATTAAAGCTTCTTTAATTTCTTCATAATTATCCTGCTCTTTTAATTCATTCAAATATTCATTTGATTTTGCTTCTTGTTGTAATTTTGTTATAAATAAGTCTAAGCAATCATTTACAAGCACTGCCGTTTCAACACATGTTGGTATTCCTATTGCTATTACAGGTATCCCCAATGTTTTCATGCTTATCTCTGCCCTCTTGTTTCCAACTCCTGCACCAGGCACAATTCCAGTATCTGAAAGTTGAATAGTACTACTAATTCTTTCTATGCTTCTTGAAGCTAATGCATCTATTACAATTACTAATTTAGGATGAATATTGTCCACTATTCCCTTTAAAATCTCTACTGTTTCTATTCCAGTTGTTCCTAGAACCCCTGGTGATATTGCACTTACCATTCGTGTTCCTTCTTCGACATATTGCGGTAAATAATTTATTATATGTCTTGTTACTTCAATATCATTTACAACTTTAGGTCCTAAACTGTCTGGTGTTACATAAATGTTTCCAAGTCCAACTACGAGGATTTCCCCTTGTTTGTCTACATGCAAGTCTAGTATTTTTGTTAATTCTTTTGATAATATTTCTGCCGATTTTTCTATATCTTCATCTTGGGCAATTTTTAATTTTTTTATGTCTATTGTTATATAGTTTCCTATTGGTTTGCCTATTGCTTTTTGCCCCTCAAAATTTGTTATTTTTACTCTTTCTATTGCTATATTTTCATTTATTTCTTCTTTTTCACTTTCTATTCCATTTATTTCATTTTCTATGCTATTTGCTTTTCGGTATATTTCCCTTCTTTCAGTTGCTAGGTCTGTTCTAAAATTGAATTGTCCTGTTTCGTTGTTTTGTGTGTCTTCTTTTTTTGAAATGTAATCTTCTAACATAAAAACCAACTCCTACTTTTGTAGTATTTGTTGGTTTTTGTGTTTTTATTCAGTTGAATTTTTAAGATTTATTTTTCCGTACACACCTTTTTTACATCAATTATCCACAGTTACTTCACTTATATCGTATAAACTATATGCGCACATATCTAAATCTTCTCCCAATGAAATAGTGCCATATTCAATTTCAACACTATTAAAAATATTTATATCTTTTAGTTTTTTAAATATGCCTTTTTTCAAATATGGTTTCATATCTTTTATTCTTTTTTCATTATTATCAAATGTTAATAATAGTTTATAATCTTTTAACGACTCTACTTTTATCATCTCTTTCATAGCAAATCTCCTTATTTATTTTAGAGAATTTATACTATATAGTATCTCACTATTTTTTGCTAATTGCCAATTTGCATTTAATTCATCCTTATGAATAAGTACCCATGCAATAATTAATTTTTTCTTACTACTTGGCATTGTTACTTCTAATATTTCTCCATCAAAATTAAATATTGCTTTATAATAACCGTAAAAAGCATGAAAATGTGGTGAATTATGGTCATCGTAATACATTCTAATTATTACACCATAAAACATACTTATTGTAGGCATAAATTTTCTCATTCCTTATTATAACACTTTACTTAAATTTTTTCACCTCTTTTCAATTATTTTTTAATTTTGTTAATCTAATCTTGGAATTTTAAGATTTTTAGATTAAATAATAAATTTTTGTCTTTCCTAAGTTGCTTGAATTAAATCTTTTTTTTAAAATTAGTCATGCAATTGTCTAATTAATTGCATAACCATATATTACCATATTTTTATGTCGATTATCAAGGAAAAAAATTCGACAAAAACCGACAAATAATAATCACCCGTAAAACGGGTGGTTATTATTATTTTAATGTTATTTTGAAGTAATTAATATCTGCTTATACCTTATAATCTATTTCAAACTAAAGATATACATACATGCTAAATATATCTGAACAAAATCAGACTTTCCTCCATTTGTTCCAATAGCTACTTGTGACTTATCTTTTCCTAAGATATTTGCTGTTAATTTTGACCAATATCCTCCATTTGCATCATCTTTTTTTATTGTATTTATATTATCTTGTGCAACCGAATTATATCCAACTCTTAATTCCACTGATCCAGTTGAATTTTTATTAAACCATGTTGCACTTCTTATTGTATCATATCCCGTAAAATCTATAGAATTATTTGTATACCATGTACCTAACCTTCCTTGATCTACACTTGTTGGTTCTGCTGTAATAGTAAGTAGTCCATTATTTTTAGTATATCCAACATTATATATATATCCATATATATTTAAAAACATATTTTCTTTCCATCCACCTGTTACAGCAGTTCTTTCATCATTTTGTTTAAATAAAAATTTTAATTTATAATTTTTTTCTACCGTATTTCCCGCTATATCTGTAACAGTTATCTTAGTTTCCCCATCATCTGTTAATTCTAAATTATATTCTAATTCCTTACTTGATATATTTTGTGCATTTGTTATAGTATTCTTTCCTCCTGATGTCACAATTGATTTCACTCCAACATTATCAGCTGCTTTTATTTTTAAAATTGCTGAACTTGAAGTTTCATTATTTGATATATTAATTTCTGGTTTAATTTTATCTATATTATTTATATTAACTGCTCCTGTTCCACCTATATTTATTCCATCACTAAATACATAATATATTGTACTATTACTACCTGCAGTAATTGCAGAAGTATATTGATTACTTGACAATGTTGGTATTGTTCCATTTGTTGTATACAATGTAGAGTATCCACTCTTAGTTGGTAATGTTACAGAAACATTTCCATTAGTCCATGTACTTGGTGTATATGTTGCTCCACTTGCTGTTGGTACTGTTCCTGTTGTTACATTTAT
>OLVW01001500.1_pt1 | contig 19711 bp, 17 predicted proteins | sample 1673301 | NCBI WGS metagenome assembly OLVW01 (sample SAMEA3178941, study PRJEB25190) | human gut metagenome
CTTGTTCTTTCAATGAAAACGTCCTGTTCTTTTTTTTAAAGACCTTGTTCTTTTCTGAAAAGAACAGGACGTTTGAGAGGTTAGTAACGTACATGCCGGAAGGTTAGTAACGTGTCACCCCATACGTTACTAATGTGTGGGGTGTAAGGTTAGTAATGTTACAGGTGAAAGATTATATATCCTACAAGCAATACATATAATGGATGTTTGTGATTGCCTCGCATCTATTTTGCAGATGAGCCATGAAGTGACCCTCTCCATAAAATAAAATTGGAGGAAAACAAGTCCGTCTTCCTCCAATGGTTTTTAGATATCATCTCTTCCGTCTATTCTTTTGGGGTGTTTCTTCTATTATTGGCATTGGGCTTGCCCGTACCGTTCTTTTTCCCCTTATAATTGCCTTGTTTTCTGGAGCCTCCACCTTTGTGATTGCTACGACCGGCGCCACTTCGCGGGTTGTATTCGGGCGCTTCTCCCAATTCCTCGGGAACCGGGATTTTATAGATGTTCCTACCCAGGAAATTTTCAATAGCTTTGAATTGGGTCTGCTCTTTCTCACTGACAAAAGTAATGGCGCAACCATCATGGTTGGCACGAGCTGTACGGCCGATGCGGTGTACATAATCCTCGCTGTCATGTGGAACATCGTAGTTGATTACCAAACGAATATCGTCAATGTCTATTCCTCGCGAAACAATATCGGTAGCAATCAGAATATTGATTCTGCCACTTTTAAATTCACGCATAATCTGTTCCCGTTGGGACTGCTCCAAGTCTGAGTGCATTTCATCTACGTTCAGTTTCATCCGCTTGAATGCTTGTGTCACCTCCTTTACTTTCAATTTGGAAGAGGCAAAGATAATGACACGTTCGGGTGTTTGATCCTGGAAAAGGGATTGAATAATTCCCAATTTCTGGCGTTCATAACAGATATAAGCCGTTTGGATAATCTTTTCCGCAGGTTTTGAAACCGCTAATTTTATTTCTACCGGATTGTTTAAGATCGTTTTTGCCAATTGTTGTATTTTAGCCGGCATAGTGGCCGAGAACATGATGGTCTGACGTTCTTTCGGCAGATATTTCACTATTTGCATAATGTCATCCGAGAATCCCATATCCAGCATACGGTCCGCTTCATCAAGAATAAAGAAAGAAACTTTAGACAAGTCTACGTAACCTAGGCTGAGATGACTTATCAGACGTCCCGGAGTAGCAATGACTACATCGGCCCCCAAAGTTAAACCTTTCTTTTCTTGCTCGAAGCGCACACCATCGTTTCCTCCGTAAACAGCCACGCTGGATGCCGGTAGAAAATAAGAGAAACCTTCCATTTGCTGGTCTATCTGTTGCGCTAATTCGCGTGTGGGTGACATGATCACACAATTGATGGCATCTTCCGGATATCCGCCTTTGCTTAATTGATTAAGAACGGGCAAAAGGTATGCGGCAGTCTTGCCGGTTCCGGTCTGTGCCACTCCGATCAAATCTTTTCCTTCAAGAATGACCGGTATGGTATGTTCTTGTACAGGAGTGCATTCTTCAAATCTCATGGCATCTAATGCCTGAAGCACCCCTTCTTCTAAATTTAGTTCTGAAAATTTCATATATATAGTTACTTCTTTCTTTAGAGTTTGCCGCGTTCTTCCAGGTAAGAGTCCTTGAAGCCCAGGAAATAGAGGACGCCGTCCAATCCGATCGTATTAATGGACTGTTGTGCGTTAGCCACTACTTTGGGTTTTGCATGGAATGCTATACCCAGACCGGCTTCGGACAACATGGGCAAGTCATTCGCTCCGTCTCCTACAGCAATAGTTTGTGCTATGTCCACACGTTCTACTTGAGCGATCAGTTTCAGCAGTTCGGCTTTACGTTTTCCGTCAACTACATCTCCCAGATATCTTCCGGTTAATTTGCCATTTACTATTTCCAGTTCATTGGCATATACGTAATCTATGCCGAATTTATCTTTCAGATAATTGCCGAAATAGGTGAATCCACCGGATAGGATGGCTATTTTGTAACCATATCTTTTCAACACGAACATCAGACGTTCCACACCTTCGGTGATGGGAAGGTTTTCTGCGATTTCTTTCATTACGCTTTCATCCAGTCCTTTCAGCAAAGCCACCCGTTCTGTGAAGCTTTCTATGAAATCAATTTCTCCACGCATGGCGCGTTCTGTGATTTCTCGTACTTGGTCACCCACACCGGCGCGTTCGGCTAATTCATCTATACACTCTGTCTGTATCAATGTGGAATCCATATCGAAACAAATCAAGCGTCGCATACGCCGGTACATATTGTCCAGCTGGAAAGAAAAGTCCATTTCCAGGTCACTGCTCAGTTTCATTAACGCCTGTTGCATCTCTTCCCTTTGGCGGGGGGTGCCACGGACGGAGAATTCGATACAAGCCCGTACATTCGCTTTTCGTTCATCCAATGGAATACGCCCTGTAAGACGTTTGATAGCATCAATATTCAAACCTTGTTCCGCCAATATTCCTGTGACTGCCGCGATTTGTTTGGCTGTCAGCTTGCGTCCCAGTAAAGTCAGGATGTACCGGTTCTTGCCTTGCATGTTTACCCATTCCTCATATTCTTCCACAGTAACGGGATAGAAACGGATATTGATGCCTAATGCGGAAGCTTTAAATAGCAACTCTTTCATGATATTCCCTGAATCTTTTTCCTGGCTTTTGAATAAAATGCCTAATGACAGGGTGCTATGAATATCGGCCTGGCCAATATCCAAAATGGTAACATCATATTTTGACAAAATTTCCGTAATGGAAGCGGTTAATCCCGGCCGGTCAAGACCGGTAATTCTGATTAAAATAAGTTCAGTATTATTATTCATACTTTGTGGTTGCTATTTACAGATTGCAAAAGTACGTAAATAAATCCTTATCAGCTATATTTTCTGCATTCTTTTTTCTCGATGAAAAGGACGATTTTATGCTATATAACATATTTTTTGAGAAAAAATCTTGGAGTTAATTTCAAAACTCCTTACCTTTGCCGCAGATTTCCAATTTAAATGGTATTGATTATCAGTACTAAAGATAATGTTCCGGGTGGAAATCACTGTTTAAGGGCAGTCTCGGATAGTATTAACTAAGATCGAATTACATGATTAAAAATGTAAAGTGGATTTTTGTTGTATTAATTATTAGTTCCTTGATTTCATTCTCTTTTGTAGGGAAAAACACGCCGACAGAAGGCTTGACCATAGGAGACAAGGCTCCTACATTTACTATCTGTGGCGAAAAGCAGTTGATTGACTTGAAGGATTTAAGAGGTAAATATGTACTGCTAAGTTTTTGGGCCAGCTATGATGCTTTGTCAAGGATGCAGAATGCTACTTTGAATCATGCCGTCGCGCAGGCCGACAATGTAGAAATGGTTTCCGTTTCATTTGATGAATACAAGTCGATATTTAACGAGACCATTAAAAAAGACCAGATTTCAACTTCTAATTGTTTTGTGGAATTGGCTGGTGTTTCATCGGATCTATATCAGACTTATCGCTTGAAAAGAGGCTTTAAGAACTTTTTGTTAGATGAAAATGGTGTTATCGTTGCCAAGGATGTCACCGTATCCGAACTCTCTTCTTATTTGAATTGAGAGAACATTTCCGAAAGGAAGAAAAATACAACAAAAATAATTACCGTGGATTCTCAATGGAATCTGCGGTTTTTTTTGCTATATGGTATTTTATTGACTTACATCATTTACCATTCACAATCAAATGCCTACCTTTACAGCGGATAAATAAAAAGATTATGAAACAGATTAAGAATATTGTGTTTGATTTCGGCGGGGTTGTCATTGGCCTTGATCGTGAACAGGCTGTAAAGGCATTTGAGCGGATAGGAGTGAGGGAAGCGGACAGTTTATTAGGGAAATACCACCAGCAGGGGATTTTTCAGGAAGTAGAAAATGGAAACATAGATGCTGAGACTTTTCGCTGTGAGTTGAGTAAAATCTGCGGGAAAGAATTGACTTATCAAGACGTGGAAAATGGGTGGAAAGGATTTGTTACGGACGTGCCGCAATATAAATTGGATTACCTGAATGAGCTTCGTAAGAAGTACAAGGTATATATATTGAGCAACACCAATCCTTATGTGATGGGATGGGCGAGGAGCAATGCATTTACTTCTGCGGGAAAGCCATTGGACGCTTATGTTGACAAGATTTATACTTCCTACGAAGCCGGTTCCACCAAGCCGGATCCTGGCATCTTTAACTATATGATCAAAGATAGTAAACTGAATCCGGCTGAAACAATATTTGTAGATGACGGTGCGGCCAATATTGTTATTGGTAAAGAACTGGGCTTTATTACGATGCAACCGGAGAACGGCGAGGATTGGCGTCAAAAACTAGAAAAGCTCCTATGATTATTTAGGAGCTTTTCTGTATAAATAGATAGCAATAAATGTGTAAAGTATATTAGGAATCCATACCGCTATAATAGGAGGGGTGTTTCCGTTGACAGCAAAGGTTGCTGACACTGTTTGGAACAAAATGTATGAAAAACTAAGTGCTAACCCTACTCCTAAATGCAGTCCCATTCCTCCTTTCATTTTTCTGGATGATAAGGAAACACCAATGGTTGTCAAGATAAAAGCGGCAAAGGACATGGCTATACGTTGGTAATATTCAATTTCAAATTCCTTTATGTTGGCGAACCCGCGTCTTTTCTGCTTGTCTATATATTCTTTCAGTTCAGGGCTTGTCATGGTTTGTTGCTGCCCTTTCATAATCAGAAAATCTTGAGGCTCCATTTTAATGATCGTATCCAAACGGTCACCCCGAGTGATTTTCTCACGCATACCTTCCATCTCACGTATCATATAGTTCTTGATTGTCCATTTGTGTACAGATGCTGTATCATAAGTGACACTTCGGGCAGTAAGGTGGGCAACCAGTTTCTTGTCATCAAACTTGTCTAAAGAGAAACGGTATCCCGTTTTATTATAATTTTCATAACGTTCTATGTAGGCAATGACCCCGCTGTCTACTTCCAGTTGCACATTCCGCACATATTCCTGTTTCTTTTTTTTCTTATAACGGTCCTCAAAATCCAAACGGGTTACATTTCCCTTAGGTATGACGTATGCTCCCAGTCCGAAAGTAACAACGGAAATGATTGCGGCCGAAATCATATAGGGCCGCATCATTCGTTTAAAACTCATTCCGGTGGAGAACATGGCAATGATTTCCGAGTTTTCTGCCAGCTTGGAAGTAAAGAAGATAACAGCGATAAAGACAAACAAGGGGCTGAACAGATTGGAGAAGTAGGGGATGAAGTTCATGTAATAATCAAATACAATCGCTTTCAGCGGAGCTTTGTTATTGATGAACCTGTCTATATTTTCGTTCACATCAAATACTACTGCAATGGAGATAATCAATGCAATAGCGAAAAAGTAGGTTCCCAGAAACTTCTTAATGATATATATGTCCAGTCTTTTCACCCATTTATCCAGTTTCAGCCAACTGATATTCGGCTTCCACCATTTTTTATCCTTTGGGGATGAATCTGTGTTTGTCTTGAACCAATTCTTCATTTCTAGTAATTTATAATCTTGTAGATAAGCGTTTTACCATCATTGGTTTCCACGTAGAGAAATCTCCTGCAATGATGTGTTTACGGGCCTCGCCTGCTAGCCACAGATAGAATGCCAAGTTGTGGATAGAAGCGATTTGCATGGCCAGCAGTTCTTGTGCGTGGAACAGATGGCGCAAGTAAGCACGGCTGTACATGGTATCTACATACGATGCTCCTTCGGCCTCGATAGGAGAATAATCATCCTCCCATTTCTTGTTGCGCATGTTCATTATGCCGTTTTTAGTGAATAACATTCCATTGCGTCCGTTCCGGGTCGGCATTACACAATCAAACATATCTACACCGCGTTCTATACCCTCCAGTATATTTACCGGTGTACCGACTCCCATCAGATAGCGGGGCTTGTCTTTGGGTAAGATTTCATTGACAACCTCTATCATTTCGTACATTTTCTCGGTTGGCTCACCTACGGCCAGGCCACCGATGGCATTTCCGTCAGCTCCCTTGGAGGCAATATATTCCGCTGATTGTTTGCGTAAGTCGGGATAGACACAGCCTTGTACTATGGGAAATAATGACTGTTGATAACCATATTTGGGATCGGTTTCGTTGAAATGCTTTATGCAACGGTCCAGCCAACGATGGGTAAGCTGCATTGATTTTTTTGCGTATTCATAATCTGCGGTTCCCGGAGTACATTCGTCAAAAGCCATCATGATATCTGCACCGATAGTCCGTTCTATGTCCATCACCCGTTCAGGAGTGAACAGGTGTTTCGAACCGTCTATATGTGAGCGAAATTCCACACCTTCTTCTCTCATTTTGCGGATACCTGATAAAGAGAATACCTGAAAACCACCACTATCAGTCAGCATAGGACGGTCAAAGCCGTTGAATTTATGCAGACCTCCGGCACGTTCTATTATATCCAGTCCCGGTCGTAAATACAGGTGGTAAGTGTTGCCCAGGATTATCTGCGCTTTAATGTCCTCTTTCAACTCATGTAAATGCACGCCCTTCACCGTTCCCAATGTGCCTACAGGCATAAAGATGGGGGTTTCTATTTGCCCGTGGTCAGTCGTTATCAATCCGGCACGGGCATTCGATTTGGGGTCTGTATATTGTAAGTCAAAAGTCATATTTATTTCTTTTCTTCTGTTTTTTGATTGGTAATATTAAAATCAATGGCACCGTTTACTTTTTCATTGGTGAGAGCCAAAGCCAATACTTCCTTAATATCCGTGACATAATGGAATGTCAGTCCTTCCAGATACATCGGCTGAATTTCTTCAATGTTCTTGCGGTTTTCCTCACATAAAATGATGTCTTTGATTCCGGCGCGTTTAGCGGCTAGGATCTTTTCTTTGATACCGCCTACGGGCAGGACTTTTCCACGTAATGTGATCTCGCCTGTCATTGCCAGATTTGCTTTCACTTTACGCTGGGTGAGGGCGGATGCCAATGAAGTCACCATGGTGATACCGGCTGACGGACCATCTTTAGGGATGGCTCCTTCAGGTACATGGATGTGGATATTCCAATTGTCAAAGATATCTTCCTGTAAATTCAGCAGTTTGGTATGTGCCTTGAGATATTCCAAAGCCAGCATGGCCGACTCTTTCATTACGTCACCCAAGTTCCCGGTCAATGTCAGTTTACCGCCTTTTCCTTTGCTTAAACTGGTTTCTACAAACAAAATTTCACCTCCGACAGCTGTCCACGCCAGCCCTGTGACAACACCGGCGTATTCATTTCCTTGGTATTTGTCGCGGCTATATTCTGGCGTGCCCAGGTATTTGCGTACATCGGCAGGTTTTATTTCATGCATCACTTCATAGCCGTCACGTGCAAATTCCAACGCTATTTTACGCATTACCTTGTTTATCTTCTTCTCAAGTTCGCGCACCCCGCTTTCACGAGTATAATTTTCTACGATACATTCCAAGGCAGCTTTAGAGAACTTCACATATTCTTTTTTAATGCCGTTGGCTTCCAGTTCTTTGGGAACAAGATGCCGGCGGGCTATTTCTACTTTTTCTTCTGTGATATATCCGCTGACCTCTATCAACTCCATACGGTCCAGCAGAGCAGGAGGGATGGTGCTCAAATTGTTTGCCGTAGCGATGAACATTACTTTAGACAAGTCGTAATCTACATCCAAATAGTTATCGTGGAAAGTGTTGTTCTGTTCGGGGTCAAGCACTTCCAGCATAGCGGAACTGGGATCTCCGCGGTGGTCACTGCCCAGTTTGTCTATTTCGTCCAAAATGATAACCGGATTAGAAGACTCGGCTTTTATCAAACTTTTGATGATACGGCCCGGCATGGCACCGATATAAGTTTTACGATGGCCACGGATCTCGGCTTCGTCATGCACACCACCCAATGACATACGTACATATTTACGTTTCAATGATGCCGCTATGGAACGTCCTAAAGAAGTTTTACCGACTCCCGGAGGACCATAAAGGCAGATGATGGGTGATTTCATATCACCTTTTAGTTTCAGCACTGCTAAATGTTCAAGGATACGCTCCTTTACTTTCTCTAGTCCGTAGTGGTCTTTGTTCAATGTCTTTTCGGCATTACTTATATTCAGGTTGTCAGTGGTAAAGACATTCCAAGGTAATCCTAACAGGGTTTGCAAATAGGTAAGTTGCACATTGAAATCCGGTGATTGGGAATTTGTCCTTTCCAATTTGGAAACTTCTTTTTCAAAGAGTTCTGCCATTTCCGGACTCCATTTCTTGGTTTTTCCTTTTTGGCGGAGTTCATCTATTTCATCTTCCTGTCCGGCACCCAGTTCATCCTGTATGTTTTTAATTTGTTGCTGCAAGAAATATTCGCGTTGCTGACGGTCAATATCTTCGCGTGTACGCATTTGAATGCTTTGTTTGATATCAGCCAATTGTACTTCACGATTTAAGATCTTGACCAGCATATACAGGCGGCTTTGCAAATCGCCAGCTTTTAGCAATTTTATCTTTTCTTCTACCGGAATAGGGAAGTTTGCACAAATGAAATTTACCAAAATTTCCGGATTGTCCAAGTTCTTGATTGCAAAAACCGTATCCGGACTCATCTTCTCGGAAGCCTCTATGAACTTACTCGTCAAATCCTTGCAGGTGTCAATCAATGCTTTGAATTCGTCCGTTTCCAGTTGGTCATTTGCCTCCGGAATAGGAGTCACCATCCCTTTCAAATATGGAGACGTTTTGGTGATACTGTCCAAATGTACTTTGGGCCCGTTTGACTGCATAATTACTGTGGTATTTCCACCTGGCATTTCGAATACACGGAGAATCTTCCCGATAACTCCTACATGGTACACATCATTAAAACCGGGATCGTCCATATCTCCCTGTATCTGACAAACTACCGCTATGGGAAGTTTTTTCTTGTATGCAGCATTTATCAATTTCAATGTGCTGGGGCGTCCAATGGTCACAGGCATTACTACAGATGGAAACATTACCATGTTGCGTAAAGGCATAACAGGTATTTCTTTATTAAATTCCATAGCAGTTACTTCATCCGGATCCGTTTGGATTTCAGCTAACATAGAGATGTCATCGTTATCAGTATTCAACAAAATATCCTCTTTCTTATTCCTCTTCATAATTTATTCCTCTTGTGTTAAATTGAGCCCAATGCCCAAAACGGGGACAAAGTTAATCATTCCTTGTCGAATAAGGAAAATTCATGGGAACTAATTGAGTTTTAAAAATCAAATATTTCCTAATAATTGGAGTAATTAAATGGATTTTCCTATTTTTGACAGCTAATTTAATAAATATAGTATGCCAAATCCTTATTTTTCTTTTAAGCAATTTACTGTTTATCATGATAGATGTGCCATGAAGGTTGGTACGGACGGAGTTTTATTGGGAGCTTGGGCCGATGTGGTTTCCGCCCGTAATATTTTAGATATTGGTACTGGAACCGGATTGATTTCTTTGATGATGGCACAGCGGTGCAATGCCCGGATAAGAGCGGTTGATATAGATGCGGATGCTGTGGAACAGGCTCGTGGAAATGTGGCGGCATCTCCGTGGCAGGATAGGATAGAAGTGGAGTTGCAGGATATTTGTCATTTTACATCGGAAACACTCTTTGATGTCATTGTTTCCAATCCTCCTTATTTTACCGATTCATTGAAATGCCCAGGGAAACAGCGTAATATCGCCCGGCATACAGATTTTCTTGATTTTGACAAATTAGCAGGATCTGCAGCCCGTTTGCTTCATCCCGAAGGCGTTTTTTCTGTGATTATTCCTGCTGATGGTAAAGAATCTTTTTTGATGGCTGCCACTCGTTACGGATTACATCTCTCACATCAGACTTTCATTCATACAAAACCTGGATCGGAGCCCAAACGGGTGCTGCTTGCTTTCAAATTCTCTGTGGATAAGTGTGTTATAGACGATTTGACCATCGAATTATCACGTCATGTGTATAGTGAAGAATATATAGCCTTGACTAAAGAATTCTATCTGAACATGTAGAGAGCGGATTATTCTGAACATCATAAAGAAACTGTTTTTATTTGCAGAGTCTTTACTGATGTTCAGAAAAAAGATATTTTTTATTGTTTTTTGGATAGACGACGCAATAAACTTTTGTTAAGTTCAAATAAATGGCTGTGCCGGAAAGCAAAAGTTTCAGCTTTAGGTTTCATACCACTGAATATTTCGGATATTTGCTGTAAGAGACTAAAAGGTTCGTTCTCTTTTTTTTTATCAGAAACAATGATGTTGAGTCCGTGTGGAATCAATTCTACCTCAATATCTTTTCCTCCCATGATCGGATCTCCGTCATAATGCATAACTCCGGGTTTTGAACGATGTATTTTAATCTTTTTAGTACGGAATGTCTTGATCCGGCTGTTTTGGTCTATGGTTTTGTTGAAAAGTTGAAAAGATAAAGAAGGAACATCCAGCACTGTGAACGGCTCTAATATTGTGACATCCATCAACCCATCGGTTAACGAGGCCTGTGGAGCAATATATGCGTTGTTCCCATATTGGGAGGCATTGCCGCAGGCTATCAGGAAAGCTTTGTATTTTACCGTTCCTTCTTCATTTTCTATTTCATAAGTTTCAGGTTTGTAACTCAGACTTTCATGCAAGGTATTTTCCAGATAGGTTAGTAGTCCGCGTTTACCTGAATCAGCAAACTTTAAGCTGACAAACGCGTCAAAACCTACTCCGCATGTGCAGAAAAAGGGTATATTGTTTATTTTTCCGTAATCAATACAGGCAACAGAACTTTCGTTTATAATGTCAATAGCAGCCTTGGGTTCCAAAGGAATTTGTAAATGCCGTGCCAGTCCGTTTCCCGATCCGCAAGGTATAATGCCTAATGCCGTATCCGTATGTATCAATGCACGTCCTATTTCGTTTATAGTTCCATCTCCTCCAATAGCCACTACTATATCTACTTTCTCTTTGGCAGCTGTAGCCGCAATCTTTTCAGCATGGCCGGCATATTGTGTTTTGACAATCGTATAATCATAAAGTGTACGGTTTATACGTTCGTCAATCCATTTTAATATGGCTCTTTTCCCCTGTGTCCCCGAGATAGGATTAACGACAAATACAATTTTCTTTTTTGTGGTCATACTTTTACTTTGGTAGTTTAGCTCTTTATTAAACGCAAAAGTAATACATTTTGTTTATAACTGCCCTAAATCCTAAAAGTTTTGATGCCCCTAAATATTTTTTTTGAAAAAAAGTACAATCGGTTGTAGAATTTACTATCTTTGCAGCCTGTTTTGACGGGAACACCTTGAAAACAGAATGTATTAGTGAGTTTATATACATTATTTTAAAGTAGGCCGACGAGGCTTACATATACAATAGGATATGGGATTATTACAAGACAAGTTAAGTAAATTCAGATTGCCTCAACTATACATGGAAAGAGGCGTTTACCCTTATTTTCGTGAGATAGACAGCCATCAGGATACAGAGGTTATCATGGATGGTAAAAAGGTGCTGATGTTTGGCTCCAACTCATATATGGGGTTAACCTACGATGAACGGATTATTGAAGCAGCTGTTGCTGCAACCCGTAAATATGGTACAGGTTGTGCAGGTTCACGCTTCTTGAATGGTACGCTTGACCTGCACGTTCAGTTAGAAAAGGAATTGGCGGAATTCGTAGGGAAAGATGATGCATTGGTTTATTCTACCGGTTTTACTGTAAATGAGGGTGTGGTATCTTGCCTGACAGACCGCAATGACTACATTATCTGTGATGACCGTGACCATGCTTCCATCGTAGACGGACGTCGCCTTTCTTTCTCCACCCAGTTGAAATACAAGCACAATGATATGGAAGCCCTTGAGAAAGAACTTCAGAAGTGTAAACCGGAATCTGTGAAACTGATTGTGGTGGACGGGGTTTTCTCTATGGAAGGTGATTTGGCTAACTTGCCTGAGATTGTTCGTTTGAAAGACAAATACAATGCAAGTATCATGGTGGATGAAGCACACGGCTTGGGTGTGTTCGGTCGTGACGGGCGAGGTGTCTGTGATCACTTCGGACTGACAGATCAGGTAGATGTTATTATGGGTACATTCTCAAAGTCACTGGCTTCTATCGGTGGTTTTGTTGCTGCGGATAAAGATACAATCAACTGGTTGCGTCACAACTCACGTTCATATATATTCTCTGCAAGTAATACTCCTGCTGCAACAGCTGCTGCACGTGCTGCACTTCATATCCTCAAGAGTGAGCCCGAACGTCGTGAGAATTTGTGGAAGATTACAAATTATGCTTTGGATTGTTTCCGTCAGGCCGGTTTTGAAATCGGTGATACTGAAAGTCCGATTATTCCACTTTATGTTCGTGATACGGACAAGACATTCGAAGTGACTAAGCTGGCATTTGACGAGGGTATATTTATTAATCCTGTTATTCCACCGGCTTGTGCACCACAAGATACTTTGGTGCGTGTTGCTTTGATGGCTACTCATACAAAGGAACAAGTTGACTATGCTGTGGATAAACTGACAAAATGCTTTAAGAAGTTGGAAATCATAAAGTAAGATATCACAGGTTGCCTTTACAAAGGCAACCTGTTTTTTTATTATGTATTATTGTCTATCTTTGTATCCGCTTTACTTGAAAAGGACATGAATCGGATAAAAGGTATTTTATATGCAGCAGTGTCTTCTGCGACTTTCGGATTGGCACCGTTTTTTTCCATAAGCTTGTTGGCTATTGGATATTCTTCTTTCGAAGTGCTGACTTATCGTTGGGGAGTTGCTACAGTTGTCTTGCTTGTTTTTGCTTTTCTTACCAAATGTGATTTTCACATAGGGTATAAAGATTTTAAAACAATTTTCGGACTGAGCTTGCTGCGTGCGCTTACTTCGTTCAGTCTTGTCATAGCTTATCAGAATATTGCAAGTGGTGTTGCTTCTATCATCCATTTTATGTATCCGCTGGCTGTTGCAGTAACAATGGCTGTTTTCTTTAGAGAAAAAAAGTCTATTGTGACTTTCGCTGCTATCGTTTTATCATTAGTAGGAGCATCTTTATTATCTTCCGGAAATATAGAATATAATGGTGGAAATAGAATGATGGGATTGATAGCGGCCTGCATATCGGTTTTCTCTTATGCCGGTTATATAATAGGTATAAGAAAAACCAGAGCAGTGGAAGTTAATTCTACGGTATTAACTTGTTATGTGATGGGGCTGGGAGCCTTGTTCTTTTTGCTGGGAGGACTTTTCTATGATGAGGGGGTCCGTTTGGAAACCAATGTAATCACTTGGCTCTATATCGGAGGACTGGCACTTCCTGCAACTGCGATCTCTAATATTACGTTGGTGAAGGCTGTAAAATTGGCAGGACCGACGTTGACTTCCTTATTGGGTGCATTGGAACCTCTTACGGCAGTCCTGGTAGGGGTATTTGTATTCAAAGAACTCTTTACTACATACAGTGCTTTGGGCATAATCCTTGTTGTGATTTCTGTAAGCTTGGTTCTTTTTCAGCAAAAGAGAACATATACATAGACGTTTGCTATTCAGCTTTCAGGCTGTTTACCGGATTAGTGCGTGCACTGAGATAACTATGTATTGTTATCGTAATGGTTGTAATTACCAATACAATAAGAACAGGGGTCAGGAAATTCCATTGTGTGGCTGAAATTCGATAAGCAAATTGCTCCAGCCAATGTTGCATTAATAACCACGTTATCGGAATAGCGATGATGTATGCTACTAGTATTTGCCATAGAAACGAACGGTTTAGTAACCATACTATTTCCCAATTGGAAGCACCGTGCACTTTACGGATTGCAATTTCACGGGTACGATGACGTACAGCGTACCATGAAATACCGAACAGGCCAAAACAGGTCAGGGCCAATGCAATAAATGAGTAGCTGATAAGGATTCGGGAGAGTATAATTACTTTGTTATTACGCAACATAAATTCTTTATGCATATCTACATATTTGAAACCTCTGTCACCATTCATTTCCTTCCATAATTTTTCAATAGATACCAATGTTTCTTTATAATATTCAGGAATGAGTTTCATTTGTATGAATGTTCCTTTCTGAATTAAATCCTGTTCTGTTCCAATAGATATTTGTTGACCACCGATTTCCTCTTCCAGGGAGTTTAATGGGAAGTTCTTGAAAATACCTGCAATAGTACTTAATGAATCCGAGAATTCATCAAATTCATTTAGTTTATGACCTATGTGGGAAACATCTATGTTCAGCAGACGCGCAAGCTTTTCATTGATAAAAGCCGGATGAGTATATTCCCGACAGGCTTGGGAGGGAGATACTCCGGCAATTTGCCGGATATGAAACAGCAGGACAACCAGCAGGAAGACAGGGAACAGGGCGGCAAGGGCAGTATGGAACACAAGGTCTTTATCCGTGGGACGGATACGTTTTCCACGGGGGAAAAGCTGCTTCATGGGAATAATCCTCCTTTCGCTTTTTTTATGTTCCTGTTATTTTACAGAGGAAGTGTCTTTCTTCGGTGGCTGCGGATTCATGGCAGCCCCTTTTTTCAGGACAATATCATCCGCCTTGATGTACCAGTCCACCTCTGCTCCCTGAAAGGTAGCCGTTGCCACGGTATCTGCCACAGGATTGATAAGTTCTACCTCTGCGTTGTAATCGAACTCCTTTAACGGCACGCTGGCAGGGATAGAAACCTGAATCATACGCCCCTGTCCTCTGGATTTTAAGTCATAGGTACGCTCCTTGATTTCTTCTGATACCGAGCCGTCTTCATTCTGGAGGTGAACCTCACGGCGGAGGGCAGAAAATTTCAATGCCCCGAATGTTGCTTCCTTGTCAATCACGATTCCGTTTGCTAATCTCATAGTCTGATGTCCTCCTTTTCCTTACGCTTTTACCATATCGTCAGCGTGTAAAATGTAGTTGGTAAAGCCCCTTGTGCCGATTTTATAGCCCTCTGCGGTGATACGGGGATTGATGAGTTTCACACGTTCCTCAAAGTCAAAATGCTTCTCTCCGGCTTCGGCAGGGAGGATAACTACAATATCATCCGCCCTCTGTACGTCCGAATAAAGGTTGAAGCTGCGAGAAAGTACCGCCATGCGTCCGTTGATTCTTCGCTGTTCTGTTTTGTCTTCTCCGGCAAACTCCAAGTTGCCGAATGTCTTTTCCATGTTGGGGATAACGAATTTTAATTCCATATAGATGTACCTGTCCTTTCTGAATATTGTGCTTGATGGGGTGGTTTCGGGTTCTGGTCTGGAAGCGGAGGGGAACGCTCCAGCGGTGGTGATTTCTTCGTGGTATCACATCCTTTCTGGTTTTAGGGTAAAAAAATAGACGCTCAGTTTTGAACGTCTATAAGGAAACTGCTTATTAACTTTTTAGTCTTCTGCTGGATGTTTTGAAAGATAACGGGAATAATCAGTGTCAAATTGTAAAGATTTCAACTGTTCATCTATAATTTGTAATAGGTTTTTACCGTTAAGGATTGCTTCAAATTCTTTTATAGAGAAATCAATAATGCAATATTTATCTTCCAATTTCTCCTTATGGAGATAAAATTTTTTTATTAGTCCAGCACCATTACTCCATCCAGTTCCGCTAGTACCATAATACGAAAATAAAATGCCTATTTTTATGTTGTTTGTTAAAAGCAAACTACAAAATTTTCCTATGTATGTAACACTAACGGCTTTGTCGTAATTTTTGCATTCTCCTAGAAAGGTATCAAGTTTCGGGTCAATCAGATGATATGTCAACAAAACTTTTCCTTGAGGAGTTAAAGTAACGATTTGGTCTATTTCATTCGTTGAAGTTCGTAAGTTTCTATCTACATTAAAAATATTTCCAGAGATAGTTAAGAGATAAGAAACTAAATTTTCTAAAGCTTCGCCTTTTAAGTTATGTAAATTTTTAGGGGCATTATCTGTAGGGGAAATGTCATGAAGCTGTTTGAATTTTTCAAGTAATTTTTTATAAGTGTTTTTTTGGGCTTCACTAATTTCACAAATTTTTTCATATCTTAATTTATCAGATATACTATTAAGGACATTTAATGCCTTAGAAATTTCTTTATCATCTGGCATAATATCAATCATCACGTACCACCATATATATTAAAAATGAATTTTCTATTGAGGAAAGTTCGCTATGGCAGAGTTCACATTCAAAAGTTTCTGGTAACTCATTAAACAAACGTACTGTCCCCATAGATTTTTGGCAATTACTACAATATAATTCATAATAACTTTGCAAAATTCCTTGCTTTTCCAATTCAGATAAAAAATCATAGATTTCAGGAATAGATAAGGAAAATTTTCTTTTCAAAACGCCAGGATAAATCCACATATTTTTTCTATAATTCTTGAAAAAATTAGTTAAGGCAATGCTATCTATATTTTTATTCATTTTGCGTTGTATCGTCATTTCTATGATTGACAATGTATTCGATAACATAATTCATTCGCTCCATTCCAATTAGCACATTACTATAGTAATATTGTATTAAGCAATAAGATTTATTCATGTAATTGAAAACGAACTTAACACGGTTACTTCGTGTTTTTATTTCGTTTTCCCATAATAATTCAATCCAAGGATAATCGGACATTTCTTCCATTTCAAACATAAATTGTTCTAAGGCTTCTCTGAAATCAGGTACTTTCTCTAATTCAGCCTGATTGTCATTTAATAGTGAGCGTAGTTCACCGATAAATGGTAATATATATTCTTGATTGTTACCAACATCCAGTTGTGCGTTTCCACCATTAGGTAATTTCATGGATTGAGCAATAAGTTTTACATTTTCATCACGTTTGCATACATTAACCATAAAGTCTAAATTTAGTGGAATCAAATCGCACTCAAAATGTTCTTTAAAATAATCAGACATTTCTGCAATTAAGTTGGAATATATAGTCGGTTCTTTTTTGTCGGATAAAAAGACCCTTTTTAAAACATCAAAACGGAATTCTATCAATTCTCCTTTTTCATGAAATACAACTAAAAAGGGATATTTGGTTAAAAATTCTTCCTGTGTGAGAGGATGAATAGCTGCATATGCTAAATTAAATTTCAGAAAATAGTATCCATCCATAGAGTATGCAACAGGTTTTACGAAAGATGTATATAAGTAATCATTCTCATAAGTATTTTCAAGAGGAATGATTTCCTTTGCTTTTTTTAATGTTGATGAAAAATCATTACAAGTAAAAATAACGGAATACTTATAATCTTTTAAAAATTCCCATTTTTCTAAAGCATATCCAGCTCTTTTGCTCTGGTGAATGCAAGTTACAAGCTGTTCGGACAATGTTTTTTCTGAAATATCTACAGTTTCTAGCCCCTCTATGTATAACTGTCCCGAAGTATCTGTTTGTTTAGTCGCAATTCCGTGCTGAATGAATTGTTTTACTAAATGGCGTTTTACTTTATCTGAGTAAGCCATTACTGTTTTTTCAAGATATTCTAAATAGTTGTTTAACTGCATACAATCCCTCTTTTCTGTGCATATATCTTTCGTTATCCTGATTATACTTGATATAAGTGCAAAAAGCCATGCACAAATCAAAATTTTTATAGGATTTTCGATATATACATAATAATAAAAGTTTTGGTGCTATTGCATATATAAAAAATAGACGTTTCATGTTTTCACACAAAACGTCTACTCCTTGCATTAAGGAAAAGAGTATCGTATTATCTTGATAAATGGTTTCCTAGCTGAATTGAGCCAGCTAACACGTTGCTAACACTTTTGTTACCAGTACAGGATATTTCGTGAATCTATCTTCCGTACAGACCTCACGCTTTTCCTGTATTATAAGGTGTTAGAGAGTATTACAGGAGGTTAGAAACCACTTGCTGCGAAAGGACATTTAGAACTCCTAAGCACTAGATGTGGGTTCGATTCCCGCACGGGACGTCCTATCAAAAGCGGAATGTATTAGAAAAATTTCTAATATAATTTCCGCTTTTTTGTTTTTTCAGAGGGAAAAAGGAATGGAATATCAGCTAATACGGAAAGAATCCTATTAGCCGCTGTCTAATAAAACGCACTGCTGGTATAATAGCTGGAAATAAATCGAAATTCTAATAAAAGAGAAAAGCCAGCTGTTTATTTGAGAAAGTGGATGTAAATTCAAGCTCAGATAAGAAAAAAGAGGAAGGGAAATATCCGGCGGTAAGTTATTAGGTGTGAATACAATAGAATCTTTGCTTAGTGAGAACTAAGGTCAACAGTAAGCCTGTTTGGATCAGATTTCAAAAAGAAATCTATCTGGACAGGCTTTTTCTGTTGCAGATAAGAAATGGAGGAAAGATATGGATACAGTGGATACACGAAGTGCATCAGTTCCAGAAGATGGCGAAAAAATTATAGAGATTCAGCTGGAACGTCTGCGGACCTTTAAGAACCATCCATTTAAGGTTCGGATGGATCAGGAAATGATTCGGCTCAGTGCGAGTGTTGAGAAATACGGAATCATAAATCCACTGATTGTACGACCGATTCCAGATGGTGTTTATGAGATTATCTCCGGACACAGAAGAAAGGCAGCTGCTGAAAAGTTTGGTTACAGGAAGGTGCCGGTCATTATCAGAGTCATGTCAGATGATGAAGCAGTAATTAATATGGTGGATTCCAATTTACAGAGGCAGCAGATAACATTCAGTGAAAAGGCTTTTGCTTATAAGATGAAGAATGAAGCTATGAAGCGAACCGGAGGAAGAAGAAAAAGTAGCCAGTCTGACTACCCGTTGAAAGGAAAAAAGACAGTAGAAATCATTGGTGAAGAATTTGGTGACAGTGCAAAACAGGTACAGCGGTATCTGAAATTGACGGATCTGATTCCTGAGTTACTGGAAAAGCTGGATAACGGAGAACTTTCATTTAACTCGGCTGTGGAACTCTTGTGTGTGTTACTTACCACAGGAACTGCAAGACCGGTTAAAAGATCAATCCCTGCAAGTAGAGATAAGGTACCAAGACGTTTATATTCGTAATCTCTGTATACGCAGCCGTTTCCGTCCTTTGGACGAAGATCCTCACTTGTTGTTGCTATAGCCTGGATACCTGGCTTTTCATCGCAGGAAATGGTATGTACCATTAGCTGGTCGGTTGGAATGATAATGCTACCTTCCTCATCAAACTGCATAGACACCTGTTTATATACCACCAGAACATCGTGCATCTTTGACTCGAAGTCAGGATCACGCCTTTCACAGTAATACTTGATTTTAAAAGGCTTGATGTCGCAGCGCTTCAGAATCTTCTGGACCATAGGTTTTGTAATCGTTTTTAATCTTGGAAACCCCGTTTCTTCAGCATGATTCTGAATGTGCTGATGCAGATTTTTCAGCGTCCAGAGTTCCTGTGAATAACCAAGGTCTGCCGGACGCTGAAAAGCAACATCAATAATCCAGGCAACAGCGTCGTCTGTAATTTCTACAGGTCTGCCTTTTCGTTGATCATCAAAAAGAGCACACTGCACGCCGCCTTCTTTGAATTTGGAAAGGCAGAGATTAACTGTATTTATGTTGACATCCAGACGGGTTGCAATGCTTCTGTTAGATTCTCCCTTGGCTTTGTAAAGAAGCATCTTAGCCCGGTCAACCACCTGAGCCTGAATAGTTCT
>OLVW01001518.1_pt1 | contig 19504 bp, 18 predicted proteins | sample 1673301 | NCBI WGS metagenome assembly OLVW01 (sample SAMEA3178941, study PRJEB25190) | human gut metagenome
GAAGCGTTGGTCGCACCACATGTGGATGACGAGGGAGATGTACGGTCACAACAAGTCAGCACGGCGCGTGAGGGACAAAAAGACCGGGGAACTGAAAGATGCCAAGAATACGGTTCTCTACCATCAGATTCTCGGGTTCAACCCAGACGAGTGCGACCTAAACGGCGGCAGGCTCTCACCCGAAGACTGCATGAGGTACGCAAAGGAATATGTCGGGAAATACTACCCGAACCAACAGATAGTGATGGCACTACACAACGAATACTGCAAGGCGGACAAGACCCATCGCTATGCCATCCATATCGTCATCAACCGTACCGACCTCTCCACGGGCAAGCGGCTCGATGAGGGGAGCGGGAAAAGCGCCAAGGTGAAACGTGCCAGCCGCATCCGCGACCTCGACCACGAATGGGGGTTGAAGCAGGTCGTGGAGGGCGAGCGCAATTCCTCCGTCCATAAGAAGCAACCGTCCCGTATCGAGAAGGAACTTGCGGCACGCGGCATCGACTCCTATAAGACGAACTTGCGAGAGCTGTGCCGTATCGCCGCCGGGGAAGCGGAGAACATCTATGATTACCGCGAGCTTCTGGAATCATGGGGCGTTGACACGGAGTTCAAGAGGGGGCGCATGTACGTTACCGACACGGACAACAACCGCTATGCCTTCTCCGTGGCGAAGCTCGATGCTGACCTCGGAACAAAGGGGCTGGAAGCTGCGTTCACGGCGAACGTGGCGAAATCCATCCATGCGGAAGGAAGCGCAGCCGTTGCGGAGAAGAGGGATATCGAGCGGCAAAAGGCGATGGCAACGGAAACGAAGGAGAGGTACCTTGCGCAAATCCGAAGCGTCTACCGGAAGTACCGCAAGGAGATACGCGGTATGGAGGGCATGGAAATCGTGGATATCCCCAAGCTGAAACTCCCGCGCCCCGATTCAGATATCGCGGACGATTCGGAGGTCAAGCGCCTGATTCTCGCCTGTTGGCGCGGAGCCGACGAACTCAGGGCGGAAGTATCCTCGACGGTCATGCCGAAAGGGAAGAAGAACGGCGGAAACGCCGGAAGCGGCGGTTCCCAGCGGGCGCAACAGGTACCTGCGCAGGAACGCCCGGAACCGAACAAGGAGAACGGCGAGCGTTAATTAAAAAGCGGCGCGGGCGGGATATTCCGCTTGCGCCGCTATACGGGTGTGTGAGAATCGGCATAAAAGCGCCCGCCGTTCCCTTAATGTCGCACATCAGGGAGCAGCGGGCTAAAGCAAGAAAGTTTCTCCACGAAGGAAGAAAACGCGTTCAGTTTACCTCACTATGCGTTCGCGTCAAGCTGACGCTTGAGATTCGACACCTTCAACCACTGGAGAAGGAAGGCAATGGGCGCGAATGCAGCCGGGATGGAAAGAAGAAGCGTCGCTATGAGGAGCAGTCCGAGAGCGTTACCCCACACGAACAGCTTTGAGCGCTTGATTGCACGCCATGCAGCGATGTAGCCAGCCGGTACCGTGCCGACGTAAAACCCGGTAAAGGCTGTTGCAGCCAGCAGGACGGGAACGAGTGCAATGATTCCAATTGCACCCGTCTGAGTTATCAGGGCAGGGGAATTAACGAGAAGCAAAAGGAAAACAACTATCGCGGTTATCGTCCCGACGATATAGAGGAACTTCTTCATCAAATCGAAGACTCGTTTTTCCTCATCATATTCGGCGCGAATTGCCATGGTGTTGTCTTGGTATATCGGGTGTTGGTAGGTTCGCATGTTATGACCTTCTTTCTAATGTCAATTCTAATAAGTCTGTTAGTTTGCATGACGGACGAATTACCGACCGTTCCATGTAAACAGATATAGGTTTACAAGTCTATCTTACTATATTGCTGGGTTGCTTTCAAGCTGGTTTGTTGTCCTATTTGTGCGGGATATATGGAGTATCGGCTTGAAGATTTATCTGGTTTGGTGGTATGATATATTACCAGTAATCAAGCTAGCCGTAAGAAAGGAGATACCATGGCGGGTAAGCCACAGGCGGAGAAAGCCGTTGAGCGTTTCCCGGAACTCGGGTGTTTCGCGGTTGCGGTGCGCCGCATCGTGTACGAGAAGGGGATGACGCTCGACAACGCCATCAAGAAAAGCGGAATCAGCAAATCCGCTTGGTTTGCCGGAATGGCCGGAAGCGGGGGAAAGCCGACGCGTCTGCCGAGCCTTGCATCCTTTTTCGCTATCGCGGACGGTCTCGGAATCACGCCCGAGGAACTAATTGCCGCGATGCGGAAGGAAGCCGGAGTGCGTGAGAAGAGCAATGGGGAGAGGGCTGAGAACGATGAGTAGGATTTTCATCACCATTGGGAGCGCTCACTCGAAAGCCGCAAATGTAAACCCCGTGGACGGCATCTGGTGCTCCGACTGCGGATGGGCTGGGCGCGTCGAGGAGGATATGACGGATTCTGAGGAGAGCGAGGAGCCGCTGTTCGAGGAGTTTTCCGAATATGTCCCGAAGTTCTGCCCGAACTGCGGGGTGAACCTGCGTGAACCCTAGAGGTGTCCAGACAAAGGGACACCTGATGCGATAGGCTGTCCTTATCCGATAGAAAAGACCGGCAAGGTCGAGGAGAGAGATGGAAAAGGAACGTTTTCTTGTCGAGGTGACGGTGAAGGGCGAGAAGGATTGGAAGGCGATACACATGTGCGGGAGCATGGCGGATGCCGTGCCGGTCGCGGATGCGGTACACAACCTCTCCTATCTGCTCGACACGCCCATCGCTATCCGCGTGCGGGAGAAGAGGGGCAAGGGTTTGGAGGACTGACGGGTGGAAAGGAGCGAAGATTACATGGCAAAGCATTTTAGCGAGGTGAAGAGGGAACTTGAGCAGCCGGACGGGCATATAGCCGGTATCGGCCAGCAGCTTAAGCTCTCCGAGGAAGCGAGGGATGCCAGAAACGCCGGACGAAGGCTTGAGGATGAGAACGACGAGACCGACCTCATCGGAACCGTGAAGAAGCTGGAAGACCTTATCGCCGAGCAGCGCCGGAGCAACGAACGCATCGCAGGGGAGATGCGCGGCATGGTTTCGGAGATGAAGGATGTGCTCGAAAAGGTCGAGGAGCTGAGAAACGGCGCGGCGGATGCGCAGCATCAGGCGAATCAGATGGCGCTCATGGGAGTTGCGAACGCCCAGCAGAAGGCGGGAGAAATGACCATAAAGAACGTCGAAGAGGTGACCGCAAGGAGCAAGAAGGTCATCGACTCGATGGTAGAGGAGTCTAAGAAGCGCATCGAGCGCCTTTCGATGGTGACGCTGCCCGATAGGCTGTTCTACTACAGCAAATGGATGGCGGTCATCCTCGTTCTCATCATCCTCGTGCATGTCCTATGGGGCATGTTGGTGTAGAGAGCTACCGGTAATATAGATAGCAGGAAATCTTCTTATAAGACAGAAAGGACTGACAAAAATGAAGAAAGACAGCAATATGTTTAATGACAACAGCACCGAGACTGAGGGTGTCCCGGCGGACAAGACAGCCGAAATCCCGAAGGTCGTGGATTCGACGGAGGAGGAGAACGCTAAGAAGCCGATTATGCTCTTTGGGCGCGAGTTCTCCCGTAAGCAGGTCTGCGTGGCTGGTGCGGGAATCCTCTGTGCGGCGCTTCTCATCGGCGGCGGTGGGTATGCCATCACACATGCCGGGTGGACGGGCAAAGCGAATGTCCCTGCGGTGTCCCAGTCGAAGGACGATGAGAAGCAGGACATGGTACTTACCCTTGAGGTGAAGGCTGACGGCTGGGATGCGGACACTTCCACGCCCATTATCGCCCATATAGAGGATGCGGACGGGGAAGTAGACTTCTACACCGCCATCGCCGCGAACAAGCAGGTGACCGTGAGGGTCGGCAAGTCCGGTACCTATACCGTCACATTCATTTCACCGGTGAACGCCGACGGTTCCATCTATAAGGTGTCATCGAAGAAGGTTACCGCCGGGAAGGCCGATAAGAAGACGGCCAGCACGGGTGTGACTTTCAACAAGGTGGATGCGGATAAGGTGACGAAGGATGACCTGACCGCCATCGCCAAGGACGTTGCAGCAGCCGTGAAGAAGGGTGATTCTACCCTGACCGGAGACAAGGGTGCCGAGGTCGTGAAGAAGTTCGAGGACAACATCAAGAAGAACCCGAACGCCGACGCGGATGCCGTCGAGAAGGAGAGCGAAAAGGCGCAGGAGACGGCCAAGGAGGACAAGTCTGACGCGAAGACCACGGAGACCTCCGACAACAAGAAGAACGATTCCGGTTCCAAGAACGATAGCGGAAACAACGGCTCTGGAAATAAGTCGGACGGCAATAGCGGAAACAACGGCTCTGGAAATAAGTCGGACGGCAATAGCGGGAACTCCGGTTCAAGCTCGAACTCGGGTGGCTCATCGAAGAAGGATGACACCCCGGCGCATCAGCACAACTGGGTTGCCCAGACAAAAACCGTCCATCACGACGCTCAGTACAAGACCGTCCACCACGACGCGGTGACGCATCAGGTATGGCATGACGCGGTGACGGAGGAACACTATATCTGCAACCAGTGCGGTGCGGATATCACGTCTGACCCTTGGGGGCATATTAACAACTCTCTTATGAATGGTGGTAATTGCGGAAGCTATCACTCTACCTATGTGACTGTAAAGCAGGGGTATTATGAAACCGTGACCGACCAAGCGGCCTATGACGAGCAGGTGCAGGTGCGCGATGCATGGGATGAGACTGTGACCACTGGGTATAAGTGCTCTTCTTGCGGTGCCACGAAGTAACTTGAAAGAGCAAAGCAATCGTCTATTTCAGGAAAGGAAAGCCCCGGCCATTTGACCGGGGCTTTTTCTAATGCGCTCTGTTCAGGTCTTTCGGTGGTTCCAATCCGTTCCGTTTCGATAGCTCTGCGGTCGCACTCTTCATATCACCGATTTCGGAACCGAAGAAATCCGGCTCCTCACGCTCAAGCGAATGGGCGGGAACCGGAACGATGATACCATGGGAACCCTTGATATAGGAGAGGGCATCGTGGCGCTCGCCGACCTCGGTGACCGACGCGGCGAGAAGGGAATCCTTGAACCAAGGATATCTTTGTTGCAATTTCTCCATGACGGCCATCGCCTTGTCAATCGGCATCACCGCTATCGACTCATACCCGGAATACTGGGTATGGATGAATCCGTTGCGTTCCATGAAGATTCGGATAAGCGACCAAGCTCCGCGCCAAGCGTTCGGTCTGATAGAGTTGTAATTTTCACTGAGCGCAGCCGTTCCCAAATCGAAGTGAAGTTCCTTGCGGGTCTCGGGGCGGAGGGGAAGCGATAATTGCAATCCGTTCTCAAGAAACTCCTTCACATCATAGCTTTCACCGATTTCCGTGAAGGTGGCTGCTTTCACGCATCTATGAAACCAAGGAAACTTATCCATCATCTTATCTACGGTGCCATAGGCGCGTTGATAGGACATGACGATATTTTCAGCCGATTCATACCCTGAATATTGTGGCTTTTCAAAGCAATGGGATTCCAGAAAGTCCTGAATGTCTGACCATGGATTCTTTTTACCAGTATAGAAGCGTTCAACAGATTTGTTGTCTAGGTCGAAATGAAATGCTTTCCTATCAAGTTCCATTTGGAATCCTAAGTGTAAATGCGGTTAGTCGTAAATACGTTCCGGACTGATATCCCGGATTACCTGTAGGTAGTCTTCACCCTCCGGTTCATTCATATCCTCATAGGTGCGCCATGACTTAATGTTCTGCATCACCCAAGGCTGTTTGGATAGAGTCGCGCAAACAGGGCACTGCGCCCCGAACTGCACCTTGCGGTTCTTTGCCTGCCAAGTACCAAGACCGATGCGCACGTTGCCCATCTGCTCCGCATACTTTCCCACGCAATCGTAGAGGTCATCTACGTTGTAACCATTCCTTTTTGCCTTCTCATCATCGAACTCGATGGTGAAGCGCCAAGGTCTCTTTTCCATTTCTGCCATACCTATCGTCCTTTCTGCCAGATGGCTGTTATCATATGTTGCTATTATACTATAATGCCGGTATTACGGCAATATGGAAATTGAACACACGTTCTTTTTGGCAAACGCATGTTACAGAACGGTGGAGAGAACGTTTTCTGGCATCTCGCTTTCCGGCTGGTGTTCGGATGCGCTTGCCATGTCATGACTCTCCCCGGCGAGCGATACCTCCTCTTCCAGTTCCGGTGCGTCAATCTCGATGTTCTTTCCAAGCTCCTCCTCGTAGCGCTCCATGATGAAGGTGTCCGCATGGTCTGCCTTCGATGCGGCTTTGAAGAGGTAGGATGGGTCGTTTTCCAAGGCGTTCATCCAAGATTGCAGATAGGAGACGTGGTTCTCGTAGAACTCGCCCTCAAGTTCCGTGTTTTGGATGCCGAGGTCTGCGGAAAGGAACAGGCTTCCAAGCTCCGCGACCAGCTCTTCCTCAGCATAGGAAGGGCTTCCGAAGCGGGTGTCGAGTTCACGGGCGAGGGCGGATGGGTGTCCGGTGGAGTGGGTCATCTCATGCAGCAGGACGCGGGTGAACGCTTCATCCGAGCGAAAGGTCTCTCGCGGGGCGATGAGGATGCGGTCGGTAGCCGGAGAGTAGGCGGCACTTCCGAGGTAGCCGCTGCTCTCGATGACGGGGCATCTGGAAGACTCCTCAAGGTTCTGTGCGATGGTTGCCGTTCGGTCGTTCAGATGGACGGGAGCGTTCTCCGGCGGGATGCCCTCGATATCCTCCGCATTGAAGACGTTCCAGTAGCCCACGAGCTTCGGGTAGCGTCCGGCAAGTTCCTTCTCGCCGGTATCCTCGTTTTCCTTGTAGAAGGCGAACTGTTTCCATTTCTCGATGAGCGCGGACTTGGCACCCTTTTTCACATGCCAACCGGCATCCTTTATCTGGTTGAAGGTAGCCCACCGGTTGTCCGTATAGCCGCGCATGAACCCGATGAAGCCAAGATGCACACGGTTTCCGCCCTGATACACGGTGCCGGAGACGGGGTTGTGCGGTGTTAGGAAGGGCAGGTACGGTTCTGCCCAATGAAGCCCGTCGCGCTTCATGTCCTCGATGATTTTCTCAACGACCGCCTGACGCTGGTTATCAATAATCTCCGTAGGAGTCTGCTTCTGCTTAGATTTCATCATGGTCTCCTTTCCGGGAAAGCTCATTGAAATTATACGATAGCTGCCGCTTTTCCGACATGTTCTAAGAAAACGACCCCACAGAATCGCATCTGCGGGGTCTTGACGGTACGTTTGTAGCGTGGGTGCGAACGGATTGAAACCTGCCCTTATTCGGCATCAGAGCCAGTCTGACGGGATTCGGTCGAAACAGTTTCCGTTTGCGCCTGTTTTTGGTCGATACTGGTGGTCACAACCGTCCGCTCATTCTGCTTCCAGAAGTTATAGGAGCAGGAGACGAGGGAGATGACCTGATTCGGTTCGGAATCGGTATCGAGTACCATGGCGGCAGATTCCCGCGAGGAATCGTACCAGTTCCGAAAATCCGAATCACCGGCAAAGACCGTCCGTTTGGTCGGCTCCCATCCCTTCACGATATTCGCGAAGCGCACGGTGTAGCGCATCTTGGTGTTTGGGGTTTGGATGAGTACAGTCTGATGCTCAGAAGCGAAGGATTTATCGCTATACCGTTGGATGTTGCCGAAACAGGTGACCGCGTTCCCGAGGGTCAGGCTGTGTCCGAGGATGACGGCATTCGGACTTTGAAAGCCCTCCTTCTCGCATTCTGCGTCGAGATAGAGCGCACCCAAGGGATTGTAGTTCCGGTAGATATCGTGATGCAGGTAGTAATCCGGGTCAGATGCGTGGGCTTGCAGGATGGGATGGTTGATATCCGTCCCCGGCACGGTTATCCATCCGATAACATCCCCGTTCACGCTCTTCCAGTAATCCCAATCAACAGTAGGGAACTCGGATTCCCGACCACCTGCGCTTTCCGTGGCGGTTTCCTGCGGCGTGCCGTTTGGTGACGGTGAGGGACTTGCATCCCGATAGAAATGAAGCAGCACGCCGAAAAGGATGGCAGCGACGGCCAAGAAGACCGCCGCTGCCGCAAAAGCCGCACGGGATTTCCGGTTATGATTTCCCAATCTGGTCATCTGAATTACTTGGCGGCATCCGATGTGGCCTGCGGGGCATCCTTCGTCGCTCCACAGGTGGTGCAGACCAGCTTGTCGATGACCGTCTCATCGTAAGCCGGGGTGTCGGTGACCTGTTTGTCATAGCCCTCGCTCACCATGACCTCATCGGTGATGGGGACATTGGTGGAGTAGCCGGAGTGACCGGTCTGCTTGATGTGGTCATCGGCCTTGCCGTCGATGACCTGCTTGCACTCATTGCAAACGGTATGGTAGGTGGTCAGGTTCTGGTAGACGGGTGCTACGTGCTCCGTGTGCGTCACAGCGTCATGGTGGACGGTCTTGTAGGTGATTGACCAGTCGTGGGTGTGAGACTTCTCTTTGCTCTTAGAGCCGTCCTTCGCAGACGCATCGGAACCGCTTTCCTTGGAATCATTCGCCTGCACGGATTCGGTCTTGGAACCTGCGCCGGTTGGGTGGCCGATGCCGTAATAGGCACCGCCGCCGATGAGCGCGACGAGAGCAAGGCCGCAGATGGCGGCAATGACCTTCCGGTTATGCGGCTTCTTCTCGCTTTCCGGGTTCGCGTGCATGTTGTTCCCATCCGCAGGTGATTCGGTGGAATCTCCGTCGTTCATCTCGATATCGTTCTCTTTATCGTCCTTCATGGGTGTATCCCCCTTTCAAATTAAAAAGGAAGGCAGGGTGCCGGAGTGTCGCGGCACCCTGCCGGTTTCAGGCGTTACGGGCACTAGGCTTCGGTGTTATCCTCTGCGTTCTCGTCCGCATCGCCCTTGGTGGTCTTGCGGCTCTTGATGCCGTAAGCGGTCGCGCAGCCTGCGGCAATCAGGAGGATGCCGATGGCGATGGCGATGTTCGTCATGTCAACGCCGGTCTTTCCGTAGGTGGAGCCTGCCGGGGTCGAGGTGACGGTCACGGACTGTCCCTCGTCGTTGATATCCTTATGCTCCGCTACGGTAACGTCCGTGGCCTTGCCGTCGATATCGCTCTGTTTGGTCAGCTCCTCGAAGACAACCAGTGTATGACCGTCGAGGGAGGTTGCATCGAACTCGCCGAGGTTGATGGAGACCGTGCCGCTCTCACTGTTCGGCGTGAACTTGAGTTCGGCGGTCACGCCCTTGTCGGCAACCTTCAAAGGTTCGCCGGTCTTCTTATCCATGAGCGTGGCATGGAGCGTGTACTCCTTGCCGGGGATAAGACTCTCGTACTTCACCTCGTCAGTGATGACGGCATCCTTGCCAGCCATCAGTTCATGGTCACCGTCGGACTTGTCAGTCGCGGTGGTACCGATGGTACTCGGGGCGAGTTTTACCGTCTGTCCCTCGTTGTCCTTATCGCATTCGCTCGCGACGATGGAAACGGGAGTCTCATCGGAAGCGTTCTCGATGCTGCCCTTGAACATGACCTCGAAGACCACGAGGTTCTTGGTCTCGCCGGACAGGCGGTCGATAACGTCGTTGGAGTTGAAGGTGTAGTCCATGTCGATGGAACCGGACTCCTTCTCAGGGGTGAACTCCGCCGTCTTGTAGACAAGGCAGGAGAGGAGGTCTTTGTTCTCCTCGGCATATGCCTTGACCTTGGCGAGGTCGATGGAAGCGGTCGGGAGCTTCTTTGCGTTCGACCAGTCGATACCGTTATCGGTAACCTCGACCTCATCGGCCTTGTAGGTTTCCTCGATATTACGGACGAAGCTTGTGCCGCCGTCTGCGGTAGCGCTGCCGCTACCCTCCAGACCGGTGAGCTTCCAAGTGCCGTCTTCCTGCTCGGTGAGAGTCTGGGTGTCGGTCTTGACAGTCCAAGTGCCGTCCTCGTTCTCGGTGCGCTCGGAAGCATCATAGGTGTAGGAACCGTCCGCGTTCTTGACGATGGCGGCACCGTTGCCCCAGTCCTTGTCCTTAACCTTGATGGAGTAGGTGTTCGACTGGAAGCCGAGCACGTTCATCAGGCCGGAGGTGAACTTGGTGAGGTCATCCTCGGTATACTTCTTCGCACCTTCGTCAGTCAGCACGGGAAGACCGGTCTTTGCATCCATCAGGATACCGGCCATGGTGTAGGCCTTGCCGGTGAGCACATGGTCGTACTCCACCTTGTCGGTGACGGTGGACTCGGCATCGGCGATAACGGTCTTGTCACCATCGAGCTTGTCCGTGGCTGTGGTACCAATCTCGGAAGTGTGCATGGTGACCGTCTGGTCTTCATCCTCGATATCGCTATGGGAAGCAATCTCCTTGTCCTTGTAGGACAGGGACTCGAAAGCGACCACCGGCGTGTTGTCTTTCAGGAGCGACCCATCGAAGGTGAAGGTCACATCGACGGTGCCGTAGGTGTCCTCGGGAACGAACTCGGTCTCGGCGGTGACGGGGTTGCCGTCGGCATCGAGGAGCTGCTTCTTGGTGACCTTGCCGTCCTTGTCGGTGACCTTCTCGTAGAGGGTGCCGGAAACCTTGTAGGTCTTGCCGGGGGTCACGTTCATGTAATGGACGGTATCGACGATGGTGGCATTATCCTCACCGATGAGGTTCTTATCACCATCAAGGGCATCCGTTGCGGTAGTGGAGAGCTTGGGCTTCGTGATGATGACAGTCTGGCCGGAATCATTCACGTCGGCATGGGAAGCAATCTCATTGTCGTTGTAGGACAGGGACTCGAAGGCAACGAGAGAGGTACCTTCCTTGAGCGAACTGCCATCGAAGTAGAAGGTCACATCGACGTTTCCGTAGGAGTCCTCTGCGGTAAAGTTTGCTTCCGCAGTGACGGGGGTACCGTCCTTGTCTTTGAATACCTTCTTCGTGACCTTTCCGTTCTTGTCAAGAACCTTCTCGTAGAGGGTACCGATGACCTTGTAGGTCTTGCCGGGGGTCACGTTGTTGTAGTGGACGGTATCGCGGACAGCGACATTTTCCTCGCCCGTAACCGTCTTGTCACCGTCGGCAGCATCGACGGCGGTGGTGCCGATAACGGGAGCCTTCACGGTAACGGTCTGGTCAATGTCGTTGATATCCTTGTGGTCGGCAATCTCGATACCGTTCGTGGAAAGGGTCTCGAAGGCGATGAGCTTGGTGCCGGTCTTGATGCTGCTGGCATTGAAGGTGAAGGTCACGGTCGCGGTACCGCTTTCGGCTTCCGCCGTGAACTCAGCAGTCGCGGTGACGGGGTTGCCGTCGGCATCCACGAAAGCCTTCTTGGTGGACTTGTCCATAAGGGTTCCCGTGAGCGTGTAGGTCTGCCCGGCGGTAAGCCCGGTGTAACGGACATAATCGGTAACGGTAACATCACCCTCAGCGGTGACGGACTTGCTATTGTCCGCATCGCCCACAGCGCTTGTCGAGAGCTTCGGCGTGAGCACGGTCACCTGCTGGGAAACGTCGGATTTGTTCCTATGCTCGGCGAGCTTCGCACCCTTTGCATCGGTAAGCGTCTCATAGACCACGAGGGTCTTCCCCTTGAGGTCGTAGGAATCGAAAGCGTAGTCAAGCGTGACGGAACCTGCGGAGTCCTCAGCCGTGAAGGTCTTTTCAGCCGTGATAGCCTGACCGTTAACCGTGACAGCATCGCCGGTAGCGGCATCATGCAGTTCACCGATGACGGTGTAGGTCTTACCCGCGACGAGATGGCTGTACTCTACCTTATCGGAAATCTTGACGGTGCCGACCCCAACGTAATGGTCGCTATCAGAAGCGTCGTAGGCGGTGGTGTGGATTTCCGGCTCCGGGTCATCGAAGGTGCCGAGGTCGATAGTCTTGGCATCACGGGTCACAGTAACAGTCGTGTTGATGAGCGCATAGCCCTCATTAGCGGAGCAGCGAAGCTCTTCAATGGAATAGGTGTCAAAGGGCAGGGCACCGAGCTTGTTGTCCGCCTTGACGGCATCGGAGGTGGAAGTGGTGCCGTTCCCATCGAGCGCGCTGTTGTTGCCGAACCAGAAACCGGCGTTAGCATCGAGCTTTGTGCTGTCGATGGTGTCGCTTGCGGTCAGCGCCCAATCGTTCGCGTTGGTGTTCGAGTCATGCGCGTTCCAAGAGGACGCGGAGCTGAAATAGCCGTTCTCATCGGTCACAGCGATATGGGACTCGCCGGTAGTGAGGGAGGTCACCTTGAAGGGCACGCCTGCAAGGTGCTCGGAACCGTTATCGGCCTTTTTCGTGAACTCGATATCGGAGCGGTAGACCTGCTCGGCAACCTCCGGGACGTTGTAAGTACGAACGGCACCTGTGGTCGGATTCTCCTGAATCTTCTGGAAGGATACATCGTCGGACTTCACATAGCCTGTGGGTGCCTTGGTCTCACGAATGACGACAGTGCCGCGTGGGATGCACGGGTCGTTGTTGGAGTTGTAGTAGAAGGCATCGCCGGAAACAAAATCGTCGGCCTTGAAGTTGGCGATTCCGTTTTCGTTCGTCTTGAACGTCCAAGAACGTGTCGGCTTCACGTCGGCGTTCTTAAGGTCATCGTAGCTCTTGTAGTCAAGGGTGGCGTAGTAATCGACGGTGAACTCGGCACCTGCAAGGGTGGCGGAACCCTGCGGGAGGTTACCAGCGCCGTTATAGGTCTTCTGGCCGTCGTATTTACCAAGGAGCATAGCCATAGGGTCATTTGCGGGATTGTCGCTGACTGAGAGCTTCACAGGCGAGGATTCGCGATTCGCACCGGAAACATCTGCGGTGTAAACCTGCGAATCGGTGAAATATCCCTTGGGAGCCTTGGTCTCCTTCACATAGTAGCGTCCGGGGTTGAGCGAGACGATGTTCGCGTTCCCGCTTACGTTCGTCGTAAGGGTCGCTACCTTGTTCGAGCAGTTGGAGTCAGTGTAGACCCCATATTCGGCACCTGCGAGGGAATAGCAGTCATTGGCATCGGTAAGGGTCTTATTTGAGGAGTCCTTATGCAGTGTCAGATATCCCTTGTGCAACGTCTTGATGACACGGTAGTAGCGAACGGGATACTTGGGCGTGATTTTGGAAATCACGTTGCCGCCTGCGGAGTTCGGGAAATAGCCCTTTACAATACCGTCCGCGTGGCTGGAAGAGTGCCAGAAAAGGTCTTCCGAGCTGTTGCTGCCCCAGAAGAAGCCGATATGGCAGTCTGAATTGCTATGATTCCAGTCCGCCGGCTCCATGTAGATGATATCGCCCTTCTCAAGGATACCGGACGCGAGCATCTGCTCTTTGGAGCTGAATGTGTAGCTGACGGCATTGTTGTCGCGGCAATACTCATCCCATTTATATGCGTTCGTCTCGTTACCCCTGTTGTAGCCGTCCTTGGCGGTATAGTTTCCGATGATGGATGTATTCGCTCCACAGGCACGGAGGACGGCAACCACAAAACCGGTGCAGTTCATATAGGCACCGCTACCGTACTCGCCCTTCGGTTTCCAGCAGTCCCAAGTGTCGATTGCGCCGCCCTCGCCATGAGGCCCTTTGTTGCCATATGGCGTGGTGAGGTAATACTCGTCGTTCTCGTGCTGGGAGAGCACGGACTCGACCGTCTTGGTGGCACCGAGTGCTTGGTCGATGGTCTGACCGGCAGCATAGGCGCTAACACCCGATTTCTGCGCGGCATAGGCAAGCCCGGTGGGGCAGGCCGATTGGAAGATGAGCACTGCGGTCATGACCGCAGTGAGCACCTTAGATTTCTTGATTCGTCCGAGAATCTTCATGTGTTCTTTTCTCCTTCCTTGTTTGCGTGGTTTTCTGTAGCTTCGTTGGTGGTTCGTTTGAACTGCGTTTCTCGTTTCGTTCTATCTCTAACCGAAGTCATATCTGCCGATAGCTCCGGTGTTGTCTTCCTCGTTTTGACCTTCCCCGTCATCGTCCACGAAACCCTCGTCCTGAGAGATTTCTGCATCGCGGATGCGCTCGATGGCGGATTCGGTGTAGCCCATGATGCGGGCAATCTCATCATCCGAGTGCGTCGGGTGCGCGTGTTTCAAGTAGTCGAACACGGCGATGGCGCGACGGTTGATGGATTGCACTGTGGCATCGGAGTAACACAGCTGCTCCATGGCGAAGAACCGCTCACCGTTTATCAGCTCATCGCCCTCCCGCCACAGGAGCTTTTCGCCGTCCTTCTTGAGCCAGACCACATCGTCCAGCTCATCTGGCGAGACGAGAAGCATGGCGCTCCCGACCTGACGGGTGGCGGCGGGAACCTTGGTGCCCTCAAGGGTCACCTGCCCGCCTGCGTGCTGCGGATTTCCGTCATACCAGTGCTCTGCGAGGATGATGCCGTTTTCCTCAAGGGCACCGAGGTAGAGGTTCCAGTCGGTAAGGATGTTCGTTCCCTTCGCGCGGAACGGCTCGGAGTTCGTCTGGGCAGACGAGTCGAACTTCTCGTAGCGGAAGGACTTGTAGAGCACCTCGATTACCATGAACTGTCACCTCTTTCCTCTGTACTACTGGGCAATATCCTGCCCGGTTCGCGACTTGGTGGACTTGGCGGGGTCATCGCCTGCGAGCGCGTCCTTCCCGGTCTCCATGTCGCGCGCTTCGCCCGCAAGGCTCACGCCGTCCTTTGCGGCGGCACGCTCTGCGGCTTTTTCGGCCTTATAGGAGTCCTGCGCCACCTTGAGTGCGTGGGTGAGGTCGGTGGCCTTCACCTCGTAGCGCTGATACGGGTGCTCGGCATCGTCCTTCTTCCCCGTCCAGATGGGCACCGGCTCGTCCTTCTTGAACGAGACCGTGGCGCGTCCCTTTTCGAGCATGTCCTTCTTCATGTAGCCGGAGAGGAACACATCGGTCGAGAAGCCGCTCACGTCGATGCCGTTCACCTTCGTCCCCTTGGGGAAGGAAACGAAGCACTTCTCGAAGGTGCGTCCGTCACTTGTCTGAATGTCGTGGGGCGTGAGGAAGGCGGCGGGCATGTTGATTTTGGCGTAGTTGTCTGCCTTGGGAGCCTGCTCTGGCTCCGGTGTCTTCTTGGGCATGTTTTTTCATCCTTTCTGTCTGTGCGGAACGGGTAGTCCCGCGCGATGTGTATACGGTACCCGATTTTAGCACAATGGTGTGTTTTGGCTGCTTGTGATAGCTGTCGGCGAACGGATGCAAGTCCGGTTCGAGAGAAAGCGGCTCATGCCTATCGCACCCCCTTCACATGGTTCATGGGTTGTTCCGCGCGTGTCGTATCGCAGGTTTCGAGCACGGCGCTTCCGGAAGCGCAGTCATGGGATTCGGCGTTCAGGTCGTAACCGCTTTCCAAGGCATCCGTGAACTCGCTGCCGTATACGTTTTCGAGTGCCGCGTGGCACGCGCCCCGCATCTCGGCAAGGCTGCTGTGGTCTGCCGATGCGAACTCGTTTAAGTCGCGCATGTTGCCCATGACTTCGGTATCGAAGGTGAAGGCCGGGTAGGAGCAGAATCCCGAACGCATGAACTGGCCGGTGAAGGCTCCGAGCTGGGAGATTTTCGAGAGCATCGCTTCTCCCATGTTATTGGTGTCGAGGAAAACGGTCGCGTCCTGTTGCAGCGGGGAACCGAAGTTCACGGTGACGCTGCTCCAAGGCTGTCCGAACGATTCGTCGGTTGGGTCGGAGAGATAGGCGGTCACTGCAAGGTTTCCGTCCGCATAGGACTCCCTGACGAGTTCGACCTGCTGGGTGTATCCGAAGGCATCGAAGGAGAACTCGATGCCCGATTTCTCACTGTCGTTTCCTCGCAGGTTCCCGGAAAGCATGTCCGGGGAGAGCGGTATGGCAGGGCGGTCTGGTACGGATGTGGTCGTATCGTAGGGCACTTCCGGGGTCTGGGCTTCGGGCGCGTGGGGCATGGAAGCCTGCCCGAAATCCATGTTCCGAATATCCTCGGGAAGCATATCCGGTGATAGGAGTGTTGCCATGTCATTCCTTCCTTTCTGCCGCTACCTGCGGCCTTTCTTCGTGGGTTTTCTCGGTGTGAAAATGGGTTCTACCGACCCGTCCTTTTGAAGAACGACTTTGCAGTCGAAGGTCTTCCCGGCCTTGGACTTGCAGCCCCTTAGCGAGACCGCCTTCCCATCAAGAAGGGATGCGGCCTGCTTCTCGGTGAACTTCTTGGTGCAGAAGCCGAACAGCTTGAACCCGCAGCCCGCGACCTCCTTCCAAGTGCCGTCCTCCTGCTTCTCGTTCTTGATAGAGGAGCAGGCGTAGATGGAACCGGTCTTTATAACGTCCTTGCCGCACCTCGGACACTTGCCCACTACGGTCTTTCCGGTACCTGCGATGGATGCGCCCACGTAGGCGGTCTCGCGGTGGTGATTGAAGACCTCGATGACGGAATCTTGCAGGGCGTTCACGTCCGCCTTGCCGTCTGCGATATCCTGCTGGATGAGCCACCATCTTGCGGTCACGTCCGCACCGCGAATCTCCGGCGGGAGGAGCGCGTAGAACGCCTTGGCCTTATCGGTCGCTCGAACCTTTCCCTTTCGTTCCTCAAGGTAGCCACGGGTTTTCAGACCCTCGATGATGGAGGAGCGGGTGGCCGTCGTTCCGATACCGCCGTGTTCGCCCTTCTTGCCGTCATCCTTACGCTTAAGGATTTCCCGGATTTCCGGGTCTTTGACGTACTTCGCGATGGATGCCATGTCTGTGATGAGGGTGCCCTCCGTATAGGGTGCGGGCGGGGTGGTCTCCCCTTCCGTGATTGAGCAGGAGATACCGGCAAGGGTGTGGCTTCCTGCGGGAACCCATGGGTTCCCCGTATCGGAATCCTCTCTGACACGGCTGTTCGAGATGTTCGGGAAGACAGCCGTGAACCCCGCGTCCGAAAGGCGCTTCGCGGTGAGCTTAAGCGCTCCGCCGTCCACGCTTACCGTGCTCTCGCTCACGTCGTACACGGCGGGAGGAAGAAATTGCACCGCATAGCGCTCGCAGATGGCGGTGTAGACCTTGGCTTCGTCCGGTTCCATCGCGGACACGGGCGCATCCGCTTCCTGCGGGATGATGCCGTGGTGGGCGGTCACGTTCCCATCGTTGAACGCCTTGGAGTGGAGCCGGTAATCCAAAGGCCAGCGCACGCCGAGGTTCTTCATCGCCTGCGCAAGGACTGCCGGTGCCTGCTCTCGGTGCTCTTCCTTGAGGTATTGGGAATCGGAGCGGTTGTAGGTGATGGCTTTGTACTTATCACGCAAATCCTGCGTGATTTGCTGAGTCTCGGCGGCAGTGAAGCCGAAGCGCTCGCTCATGTCGGAAAGCAGCACGGTCAAGTTGTAGGGAAGCGGCGGGTTCTCCTGCTTTTTCGATACGGTCGTTTCAAAGTACAGGTCGCGTCCGTCGAGCTTTTCCTTAAGGGATTCCAGCGTATGCCGCTCGAACAGATGCTTCTCACCGGCAAGCAGCTCCTTTCCCGGCAGATACTTGAAGGTGAGTTCTCCGGCATCCGAATCACCGCTTGCAAACAGCTCGTAGAACTTTCGGGTGACGTGGTGGGCGATGGCTTCGTCGCGTTTCACCACAAGCCCCAGCGTCGGGGTCTGCACGCGTCCGACGGTGAACAGGCCGTCGAGACGCTTGGTGGCGAGTCTCGTCTCGTTCACGCCGAAGCACATATCCGCCATCTGTCGGGCATAGGCGGCATTGCCAGCACCCCGGCAGGAGTCGTTGGGCACGAGCTTGTCGAATGCCTTCACGATGTTCTTCTCGATGTTGTCGTTCACGTAGACGCGCTCGACCTTACCGGCGTAGCCGAGGTAGTCCAAAAGCTCGTCCACGATAAGCTGCCCCTCATCGTCCGGGTCACCGGCGGCGATGACGGAATCGCAAGTTTTAAGGAGTCCCGCAATCTGGTCGATGAGGGGCTTCTTGCTCTCTCCGGTCTTCTTATCGACCGCCGGTTCCTTCGGCCAGTCGTGAACCTCGATAGGGAGTACATCAAGGCTCCAAGGCATTCCCCATTTTGGGTCGATGGCATCCGGTTTTACCAATTCCAAAAGGTGGCCGGCGCAGGCACAGACCGTGTAGCCGTTTCCCGAGATGGGAAGGCGGGCGCTTTCGGACACCTCTTTTCCCGTGATGGCGCGGGCGATATCGCGGGCGAGCATCGGCTTTTCCGCGATGACTAATTTGCTCATATGGTTTCCTTCCTTTCTGGTTTGCTAGGCTTCTGGGAATGAAAAGGCGGGGATATCGTCATCGTCATCATCAAACTCATAGTCGAAGGTATCGTTTGGAACTCCATGGGTATAGGCGGGCGCTTCGGCTTCGCGTAGGTACTTAAAGTCGATGAGACGGGAGGCCAGGCTCGCTTTGAGGAAGATGCGACGGATGGCCGGAAGATGATTTACCGAGTCACAACAGAGCAGGGCGAAGTCCTCGCTGCCGACGAGTCCTTTGCGGTCTGCCGGTTTCACGCCGTCGGAGTTTCGCCTGAACGTGCTCGGCACCCAAAGATACTGATGGTATTCCGCTACATAACTGTATGCTTTTCCTTCTTCAATTTGGACGAACATAAGGTCGAGGGCGGACATGAAGTTCTCGTCGTTTTCACGCGCATCTGCAAGGGAGAGGAGTGCGGCTAGGCTCTTTCAAAGAGAGGTCTTTGCGCGGAAACCATTCCACGAGAAGCCCGACGAGCGCCATGAGATAGTTGCGTTCCGTACGGTCGGCAATCGCAAGCTCTGGCGAAAGCTCGTCCGTGATGCGCAGAAAATCGCGGCACCATTCGGCAACATCCTTATTGGTTCTAAGCTCTTCGATGGGCTTCATACTAGGAACGACCTTTCTGTTCGAGGTTTTCGGTGTTTTCTCTTTTTTCTTCTTGAAGAACATGCTTTGAAATCTCCTGACCGTATCTATCCAAGGCACTTCGGGCGTTGCAGAATCCTGTCAATATCGAGACCGGAGCAATTTTCCGCAAGCGGAAGACCGGATAGGTCTTCGAGCGCTTCGATTTTCCTGCCGCTTACGAACACGAAGGCATCCATATCCCGTAACAGGGCGAAGTAACAGATGAAGTTCTGCCTGCTGTAGACGCTCAAGACCATATTCGTCTCAACTTCGCGCTCCCCGTAGTTTCCCGTGCCGTCCGGCTTGATGCCCGCGATGAGCGGGGTGTCGTAGGCATCGGTCGCGAGAAGGATGGCAAGCAGAACATCGTCCCTGGTCGGGCTGTTGGCGAGAACCACCGGGGAAGCAAGAAGCTCGGGAAAGCGCTTTACCTGTTCGATGGAGAAGCCGTGCCGGTGGGGGTTGTAATCGGATTTCGGCGTGAGAGCCTGAAAGAGATGCTTCTGCGTGTAGAGCATGGGGCGCTGCTCGAACCCGGTCTTCAAGAATATCTCCGGCGTGTCGCAGACTTTCAGGGCATCGTAGGGGCTGTATGCGCCGCAGGCGGCAAGGTCAACTTCGTGTCCGAACCGCAGGTACTCGCTGCATCTGTTCGCATAGGCTTCTTGT
>OLVW01001519.1_pt1 | contig 19501 bp, 20 predicted proteins | sample 1673301 | NCBI WGS metagenome assembly OLVW01 (sample SAMEA3178941, study PRJEB25190) | human gut metagenome
GGCGGGCGCGGCCACACCATTTGCAAATCCGGTAATTGGCACCAGCGCGCCCGCGCCTCCCCAGTTTGCAATCGAAGGGTACAGATTCAGACCGGTGAGCAGTACAGACAGCAGAATGAGCAACATAGAACACCAGCTTCCAGATGTTTTCTGATCCAGTCCGTAATTCTCACACACGTTCAGAATAAACTGCCCGATGCAGCAGATGATCCCGCCTGTCACAAACGCCTTCGCCATATTCCACCAGAGATTATGGGTGGGCGTCACCTGCTTCACATAATCATTGTATTTTTTTTGTAAACGTTCTTTTTCCTTATCCACTGCGCAACCTCCGTCTTTTTTGTCAGTATGCGCATTTTATTTATTTCTATTCCTCCGACCGCCCCTCCCGCCATTTCTCCTCTGTGATGCTATGCTGCTCTACCTTTATGCGTTCTGCCAGTCATCCGGCAATGTGACCGTCCAGAGATATTTTTCAGTGCGTCCCCAGTCCAGAAGTTCCCGCATCTGCTCATCATATACATCCTCGGGGCGGTAGTCCGCCACCATCCCGAACAGGTATTTTTCTTTCTCATCCGCCGGTGTCAGCATCGGTATCTGCTCCGACAGGAGCGCGAGCAGTTCTTGATATCCTCGGGGATCTCGACTCCGGAAAGCTTGGCGATGAGTCCCGCAGCATAATAGAATTCATAATTTCCTGTCAAAATCGATTTCTGCATATTGCACTTGATAATCACGCTCTGGCGTGCGATGGATGGCACCATAATTTTCCTCCGTAAAAGAACAATCTCCTATCATTGTACTACTGTGACTTAAAATTTCCAAGAAAATAGTACAGCGATCCCGCCACTTTTCCCGCCGCCATCGCGAGCATGACCCAGAAGAGTCCGGCCTTTAAGCCCATGCGCCGGAATGTGATCGGAAACGTATTCAAAATCTCCGCAAGCGCCACCGCAATGCTTCCGACAAAAATCCCTGCCGAGATGCCGAACGCGCACAGAAGCAGCGGTCCGAACGGAATCCGAATCTGTAAAAAAACCGACGCCAGATTGCCGCAGATTCCTCCCAGAATCACGGCATTCTCAAAATGCAGTGTCTCTGCCGCACGGTTGCATTTTCCAATCATGCGCGGGATCACACCGATGACGATCAGAAACGCAAATGTTCCCGCAGAGACGGCAAGTCCCGCGGCAAGCCCGCAGAAGCCCAAAAATATATGCTCAATTAACATCGATCAGCCAATATACTAATTCCGGCAGTTCCTTGTAATCGCTGGAGCTGAGGGAACTTAAGGAGATCTCATCATACCCCGTGGATTCTAACATTTTTCTGGCATGATCTTTCAAAAATTCCAAGCTGCGCGGACGGATCGGTCGATACAGCATTCCCGCCTGACAAAATCGGCATCCGCGAATACAGCCGCGCTGAATCTCTAATACGACACGTTCCTGTGTTGCCTTGGTATAAGGTACAAGCGGTTTCTCCGGATAAAAGGTGTCTGACATCTTGTCCTCCACCTGCTTTATCACTTTCTTCGGTGCCTCTTCACAGATTGGATAAAAATCTGCCAATGTTCCATCCTCATTGTAACTCGCCTCATAAAACATCGGCACATAAATGCCCGGGATCTGAGCCGCACGTTTGAGAAATGCCACCCTGTCTTCACCGGTCTTTTTCCATTCTTTATACGCATCCATCAGATCAAAATATACCGTCTCTCCTTCTCCGATATAAAACATATCAAAAAAGTCTGCAATCGGTTCCGGATTATACGAGCATGGACCGCCACCGATCACAAAAGGATCCTCCATCGTTCTATCGACTGCTTTCAGCGGTATCTGTGAAAGATCTAACACCTGCAAAATATTGGTATAACACATTTCATACTGCAACGTGATCCCTAAAAAATCAAATTCTTTGATAGGATCCTGTGACTCTAATGCAAACAACGGGATCTTTTGCTCCCGCATGATCTTATCCAGATCCACCCATGGTGAATAGACACGCTCGCAGTATATATCCTCTCGCGTATTAAACATATCATATAATATTTGAATCCCAAGATGTGACATACCAATCTCATAAACATCCGGGAAACACATACAAAAACGTATATCAACTTTTGAGGGATCCTTTTTCACCATATTGATCTCGCCGCCAATATATCTGGCCGGTTTTTCCACCGACAAAAGTACCTCATCGCTCAATGCCAGTTTTCTCATGTTCATCCTCATTTCTTGACAAAAAGACGTTCACCGGTAAAAATCCCGCCTCTTTGTATCCTATACTTTTATTTTGTAAATTGACTTATCCCCTGTGCAACAGCATCTGACACCTGTTCCCACAAGTGATTATCCATGAGACATTGCTCAATCCACTCCTTATCGTACCCAAAAACAGAACCATTTTGTAAGCAATAGCACACTGCTATACTAAAAAGCATCCCTGCCGTCACCAACCGGAGCAGACGACCGGGATGCTCAGAGCGTTTTGCCGTTTCATATGTCATATTTTCCCGGCCAAATGCTTGTCGAGCCATATGAAGACGTTCCTCCCGGCTTTCTACCGGTTCTATCCCCTCTAAAACAACCTTATTCTGTTTTTTATATTCCTGCTGTCTCATCACATATTCTCCAACACTGATCACTTTTGATAGTATATATGAGACAACCGGCACAGATATTCCTATTTCCACTGCAATACAACAGTTGGATACTGCGCACGTGTCGGATTTATTGCTGCCATGGATCGTTTGGATACTCTTCACAACGATCTCTCGTCAATAAATTTGCCAATGCGTCTTTTGCAGACAGATCACCAAACAGCACCTCGTTGATTTCCGATACGATCGGCATACTAACCTGATATTTCTCGGCTAATTTCTTCGCCGCTTTCGCCGAATAAACGCCCTCTACAACCTGTTTAACCTCATTCATCGCTTCGTCCATCGTATAGCCTTTACCGATCAACACACCTGCATTGTGATTGCGGCTGTGTCTGCTCGTACAGGTCACGATCAGATCACCGATACCGGATAATCCTGCAAACGTTTCCAAACGTCCTCCCATCGCAGTCCCAAGTCTGGCAATTTCGGTAATTCCCCTAGTGATCAACGCTGCCATGGTATTATCACCACAGCCAAGTCCCACACTGATGCCCGCCGCTAAGGCAATGACATTTTTGATCGAGCCACCAAGTTCGATGCCGATCATGTCAGAGCTGGTATATACTCGAAAACGATCGTTCATAAAAACTTCTTGCAGATAGCAGGCGAACTCTTTCGTCTTCGCTCCTACCACAACGGTTGTCGGCATTCCAATCGAAACTTCCTCTGCATGGCTTGGTCCGGACAAAACAGCAACTTCTGCACACGGAATTTCCTGCTTGATAATATCACACAATGTCATCAACGTATCTTCCTCAATGCCTTTTGCCACATTAACAATACGCTGTCCCTCCGGAATATAAGCTGCTGCCTCTTTTGCCGTTGCGCGAACGAACGGAGATGCTACCGAAAAGACAATCAGATCATTGCCCTCGCAGGCCTGTTTTAAGTCTGAAGTGACAACAATAGAATCCGGTAGTTTCACACCCGGCAAACGATGAATATGTTCTCTGTGCTGCTGCAGCATATCCACCTCAGCCTGCACTTTTGACCAAAGAGTAACGTCATGTCCGTTTTGTGCTAACATAATCGCCAGAGCAGTACCCCAGCTGCCTGCCCCCAAAAAGCTTACTTTACTCATTTACCTTCTCCTCCTTTTTTGCCCCAATCTTATTCTCCGTACCATGAAACAGCCTGACAATATTCTGTCTGTGCTGCACATAAGCCAACACGGTAAATAATAAACTTAAGATCATCATATGTAAAAACAACGGATTCTTTCCATCCAGCCAATGAAATACCAATGTATTCACCGGGATATACCAGGCTACAAATAATGATCCCACTGATACATACCGTGTTATAGCGACTGCAATAATAAAAATCGCAAGACCGATCGGTATCATGATCGGATTGGCTGCCGATAATACAACGGCCGCCGTAACTGCAATTCCTTTACCGCCTTTAAATCTTAAATAGAATGGAAAATTGTGTCCTAAAACAACGCCTAAACCAAGGTATAAGCATAATAAATAGGCTTCTTCACCTTGAAACAGACAGCGGATGATCACAATGGGAACAATTGCTTTTGCCAAATCGCCGACAAATGTAATAAGTGCCGGAAGCTTACCGAGTGTTCGAAGCACATTCGTTGTTCCTGCATTACCGCTTCCCTTTGTTCGAATATCCATATGATACAGTTTGCCAACGAAATAACCGCTGGATATACATCCGCAAAAATAACCAATCACCAGACAAATGATACGGTACAACATCATCTTTTACCTCTCCTAATCACTTTTATTTTTTACTGCGCTCGCGAATCAGAAATCGCAGTGGCGTTCCTGCAAAGCCAAACGCTTCTCGTATTTTATTCTCCAAATAACGGGTATACGAAAAATGCATTAGCCGTTTATCATTTACAAAGACAACAAAAGTCGGTGGTTTCACACTCACCTGCGTCATATAGTAAATCTTCAAACGGCGTCCTTTGTCTGAAGGTGGCTGCTGCATCGCAACTGCCTCCATCAAGATCTCATTGACCACTCCGGTAGCAATACGCAGCGAATGATTCTGGATTACCGTCTCTAATGCATCAAACAACTTTGGAATACGCTGCCCGGTCTTGGCCGAGATAAATAAGATCTCCGCATACGGCATAAACGATAATGTATTGCGGATTTCATTGGTAAATTTCTTAACCGAATGATTGTCTTTCTCAATGGCATCCCATTTATTAACCGCAATGATCATACCGCGTCCGCGGTCATGTGCAATACCTGCAATCTTGGCATCCTGCTCCGTAATGCCTTCCTCGGCATCGATCATCAGCACGACCACATCAGCACGTTCTACCGCCGATACCGTTCGCAAAATACTATATCGCTCAATTTCTTCCTTGATCTTATTTTTGCGTCTGAGTCCCGCTGTATCAATAAACACATAGTCTTTACCTTCCCAGCAGATGTCAGTATCGATCGCATCACGAGTCGTACCGGCTACATCCGATACGATCACACGGTTCTCTCCTAACAGTTTATTGATCAAAGAGGATTTACCAACATTGGGCTTACCAACGATTGCGATACGCGGTCTCTCATCCTCTTCCTCTTCCAGATCTTTTGGGAACAATGCTGTTACTTCATCCAGCATATCACCCAGTCCCATCTTATTCAGAGAGGAGATAGGATGTGGATCCCCAATTCCCAGATTATAAAACTCATAGACATCCGGGAGCATCTTGTCGTAATTATCTACCTTGTTAACGACCAATACGATATCTTTGTGCGCCTTGCGCAGCATATCAGCCACCTTATAATCCGCATCCAAAACACCCTGCTGCACATCTACGACAAACATGACGACATCAGCCATTTCAATCGCCATTTCCGCCTGTTCTCGCATGCTGCGCAGCATCTGATTGCTTGTCTCCGGCTCAATACCGCCGGTATCCATCAATGTAAAATTATGATTCAGCCAGCTAACTTCCGCATAAATACGATCTCTTGTTACACCTGGCGTATCTTTGACAATTGCGATCCGCTCTCCGGCGATCATATTAAACAGCGTTGACTTACCAACATTTGGTCTTCCAACGATAGCCACAATTGGTTTACTCATATCTTTCCTCATTTCTGCACACATTTTCCATGCATTACAACCCCTGTGTCAAGTGTGCTCCGACACAATCACTGCACTATTGCTCAACAACATTCTTTACGAGATAAGAGAGTACTTTCTCACGTAAAAGATCTTTCTTTACAATTGTTTTCGCATCAAATCCATAATAAGACTTAAATGTCTTATTCAATTCTTTCTCATTCTTACTTCCGGTATTCGTTAAAAGCTTGTCCAACTCGCTTTTATACTCTTTGTTCGTAATTTCCAGGTTCTCTTTTTCAGCAATTGCATTGTAAACAACTTCTTCACCGGCTGCATCCTTAGCAGTTTGCTCTTTTTGTGATTCATAGCTGTCTTTTGTCATATTCTGTGCTGAAATATAATCATCTAATGTCGTATTCTGCTGTTTCAGATACGTATTTAAAGCAGTTTCCAGACGAGTCTTGTTATCCTCGATCAACTGCTTTGGATAATTGGAAATCTTGGAATCCGATACAACTTTGTCCCATGCCATATCTTTTACAACATCCTCGCGAAGTTTTGCCTGATACTCCTTGGCTGTATTATAACCGGACACATTGTTCTTTACAAATGTATCATCAAACTTTGGCACATTTGCCTTACCACGCTTAGAATTGATCGTTACCGTAAATACTACCGGCTTTCCTGCAAGATCCGAATTGACCGAATACTTCTCCGGGAAAGTAAGCTTAATGTCACAGGTTGAACCAATCTTCTTACCGATCAATGCCTTTTCGAAACCGTCAATAAACGTATTAGAACCGATCGTAAGATCGTAACCGGATGGGTTGGTATCTTTTGTCAAAGATCCGCCGTCAAATGCTTTACCGTCTACTTTTCCTACATAGAAAATATTGACCGTATCTCCATTTGCTACCGTTCCTTTCTTCACAGCCTCATACGTTTTATTCTGATCCAACAACTGATCGATCTGCGTCTTGAGCTTTGACTCAATATCTGTTTTTTTGAGCGTAACTTTTTTGTATTCTGTCAAGGTAACCGCTTTCTGATAATCAATATTCTCCACCTTCTGCTCTGTCGTCTTTTTCTTGCCACATCCTGCTAATGTTGTTACACACAATGCAACGCACAGTGCAGTTGCAAAATACTTCTTTAAATTTCTCACAATATTCCTCCTTATTTTGGCCTTTACCAATCCACGATTTATCTCTCAAACCGTATATTTTCCTGTTATTTTAGAACAAAATTCGATCCAAAAAACACTTTGTCACAATATACAACACTCTACGTTATACCATAAAACGACCAAAAAAGAAAGTCTATTGACTGAAAAACTAAAACACGGTATATTTTTATAGGACAATTCTTTGTTCTCTCCAGACAGGATCGTGAGCAGAACATTAGAATAAAATCGGTTATTTACAGAATGGAGAAATAAGATCATGGCAAACAGAAAATTACAGGATGCAATGCCTCTCGCTCCACTTAAGATCGTGGCAATGGGTGGCTGTAGTGAAATCGGTAAACGAGTAAATGAGATTATCATTGCAAGACGTAAAGAAGCTCTTGCAGCTTCAAACAAACCGGATTTTATGACATCAGATTATTCCATCGACAACTATTTGGTTGACTTTGAATGTCTTCGCTTCGGGACCGGAGAAGGACGTGCTGTCGTCAACGAATCGATCCGAGGAAGCGATCTGTTCATTATATCGGATACTGTCAACTATCATGAGACGTATGATATGCATGGCAATAAGACGCATATGTCACCCGATGATCATTTTATGGATCTAAAGCGTGTCATCATGGCCTGCAGCGGACATCCAAGACGAATCACTGTGATCATGCCATATTTGTATGAAGGCAGACAGCACGTGCGTCTGATCAATGAATCCTTAGACTGTGCACAGGCAATGCAGGAACTGATCCGCATGGGCGTTGAAACGATCATTACTTTTGACGCGCATGACAATCGCGTCCAGAATGCCATCCCTAACAACGGATTTGATAATTTCTTCACATCATATCAATTTATCTCGACAATCCTAAATGATATGCCGGATCTTATTGTGGATAATGAACATTTAATGACGATCAGCCCGGATGAGGGCGGTATGCGCCGTGCGGTATTTTATTCCAACCAGCTTGGTGTCGATATGGGTATGTTTTTCAAACGCCGCAACTATTCTACACTGGTGAATGGAGAGCATCCTGTGATCTCCATGGAATTCCTTGGTAATGATGTTTCCGGCAAAGATGTAATCATTGTGGACGATATGATTGCTTCCGGCAAAACAGTACTGGAAGTTGCCAAAGAGCTCAAAAAAAGAAACGCTGCACACGTTATTATCTGTGCAACGTTTGGTTTATTCAATGACGGACTGGAGGAACTTGATCAGGCATACAAAGAAAAGGTATTTGATCATATTTACACAACAAACCTTTGCTACTGCCCTTCCGCTCTAAAGGAACGTCCTTATTATCATAACGTAGATCTGAGCCGTTACATTGCACTGATCATTGATACTCTTAATCACGACACATCTGTCAATGACATTATGAATGCAACAAAGCGTATTCAGGAATTGTTAGAAGAACGTTCTAAGAACATTTCTTCCAAATAAATCCGTTCAAATTGCCACGTTTGCCGGCAGTTGCACGGTGTGAAAATAACAGATCTTTATGACAGCAGGTGCACACTCCGGATACCTGGATCGACTTCGGAGGAACACCTGCTTCTTTTAATGTTTCATAACAGGCTGCCCAGAGATCTAACTGATATTTGCCCGGTTCTCTACCCGGTTCAGCAATCTGGCGCATCTGATCTTCTGCATATACGCAGCTTAGTGCACTCACTACATCTTCACTTACTTCATAACATTGTTGACAGATCGATGGTCCAATGACACAAGCCATATCCTTCGGATCTGAACCATATTTCTGAACCATCATTTCTATTGTTTTGCGGCCAATCTGACCAACTGTTCCCCTCCAGCCGGAATGAGACGCGGCTACAATGCGGTGCTTCGGATCCACAATGAATAATGGAACACAGTCTGCATAAGATGTTGCAAGAACAACATTTTCTTCTGCCGTAATAAGACCATCTATTCCCTGAAGTTTCCTGTGTAATTCCGGTCCTGCCGTATGCTCTTTCGTAACACTTACTACCTTTGTATCATGCACCTGATCCGAAAATACATAGTCATCTGCGCTGACACCGATCGCCCCGGCAAACAAACGGTAATTTTCTTTTACATTTTCCAGGTCATCTCCCTGTTTCCAGCCAAAATTCATGCTGGATAAATACCCTTCGCTAACACCACCTAACCGTGTCGAAAACGCTGCCCCCATCCAGTCTTTCCAAGGATCAAAACAAGAAAATCGCAGCACTGGGATGCCATTTTGTATTTCCATATATGTCGAGTACTGCAATGACATACGTTCGTATTCCTTAGCCTCCGGTGTATTTTTATTTTGACTCCATTCTACACTACCAAACTTTTTCTCAAAAGCTTCTCTGCTCCATTTTTTTCGCATTATTTTCCTCCTTTTTAGCCGCAATAATCAAATGCATCTTGTATATGCGTTACCGCACTCCCCTGCACTGTGATCACATCAAAACGACAAGGTCTTTGTTCCTCATAGCCATGATAGGCATAATAATACATTGCAGATTTACTGATTCTCCATTGTTTGCGATGATCTACCGCATCCGTAGCTGCACCATAACGACGGTTGCTGCGATATTTAATCTCCACGAAAACCAGCACTTCATCCTGCTGTGCTATAATATCAATTTCTCCATAGGGGGTATAATAATTACGTTCTACAATGCAATATCCCTGCTTTTTCAAATAATCCGCTGCAAGCTGCTCATATTTTGATCCTATCTGACGATTATTCTTTCCCATTAAATCCACCCATGACCTTACTTCTTCAAATGACAAACATCTCTTTTACTGGTGCACTTTCTGCCTCAAATGATATACATCCCTTTGACTGATGCACCTGCTTCTTCAAATGACAAACATCTCTTTTACTGGTGACCTTACTTCTTCAAGCGATCAACATCCCATTTACCCTTGATCTTATCCATAGAATCTACAAATACCAACACTTCCGCTACCACTTGATATAGCTCAGGCGGTATAAACTCACCGATCTCAACATTCTCCAGACTCTTCGTCAGCCCTGCATCCTGATGTACCGGGATATCATGCTCTCTGGCAGTATCTAAAATACGCTCTGCCACGTGCCCGCGTCCACTGGCAACCACTTTTGGCGCACGATCTTTTTCCGGTTCGTATTCCAATGCAACAGCCGAACGTTTCCGCACCTGTTTCATGACATCACGCCCATAAATTTTCCCCTGATGCTTTTGTTCCATAAGCCATCTCACTCCATAAAATTCTTAATAAATGTTCTGCGATGGATCGGGCAGGGTCCATACTTTTTGATCGCTTCAATATGTTTTGCTGCCCCATATCCCTTATGACCTGCAAATCCATACTCTGGATATAATGCATCCATTTCCATCATCATATGATCTCTTGTTACTTTTGCGATGATACTTGCCGCCGCAATAGAAACACTTTTGGCATCTCCTTTGATGATGCCCACCTGTTTCGTCTCAACCTCCGGAATGTGCACGGCATCTACTAACAACAGATCAGGTGCCGGCATCAAAGCTGCTATTGCATCCCGCATCGCCTCGTATGTTGCCTGTAATATGTTGATCTGATCGATCCGCTCTGGCGATGCAATCCCTACGCCATAACAAATCGCCTTTTCCTTGATCTCCTCATACAATTCTTCCCTGCGCGCAGCCGATAATTTTTTAGAATCATTCAGATATAAAATTTCCACATCTTCCGGCAGGATCACTGCTCCGGCTACTACCGGACCGGCAAGCGGACCTCTGCCCGCCTCATCGATCCCGCAGATCGCATGATATTCACTGTATTTATGTTCAAAAAAACGCATTGTCTCTAAGCGTTCCCGCTCTTTCACAAGTTTTTGCGCTTCTTTTTGATATTTTGTAATAAGATTTTGAACCCCTTTCCGGGAATCTCCGGCATATTGCACATAAAGAGCCTCTTTGTCGTCACCTGACTGTTCAAACTCCTGCTTGATCTGTGCGATCGACTTTATATCACTCATAAGCTCCTCCTTACTGTTGTCTTACCCGGCAATGCCTCCCATTTTTGAGAGTGGAAAAATACGTGCACAAGCCTTTCCGATAATGCTTTTACGCCTTATCAGCCCTACATAACTGCTTCGACTGTCCGTACTCATATTACGGTTATCTCCCAATACAAAATACTCATCATCCGCTAATGTGATCGGCTCCACCGCATCTCCCGGATCATCGATCACTTTATCTTTTCCATAAGTGTCATCTTTTAATTCTTTGCCATTAATATATACTTTTCCCTCTATGATCTGCACTGTCTCTCCAGGCAGTCCAATAACACGCTTAATGTATTTGGTATCCGAATTGTAGTAAGGCACCGGAAATACGACGACATCATACCGTTTGGGATCTCCAAAATAATAACTCATTTTCTGGATCAATACTGTATCCCCATTGGTCAACGTAGATTCCATTGATTCGCCTTCTACTTTCGTTGGATTTACAACGAAAGAGGTCACAACTGATGCAACACAATATGCAATAAATACACAGATGGCAATGACTAAAAGATTTCCAAATAAACGTGAAGCTTTCGTCTTTTGTTCCTGTAACTCTGGATCTTCGGACTTTTCTTTCACCGTATGGAACACATCCGATAGAATATCGACCGCTTTGTCCTTACCAACCTTTACCATATCAAGTACACGCTCTACCGGTGGTTTCACACCATTCTCTGCACGTTCCTGACGAATTCTGGCATTTTCTTTATCTGCCTGCCGCTGAATCAATGCATTTCTTTTTGCACGTGATTCTTTACGCTCTTTCTCTAATCCTTGAGCAAAGATTTCATTGATCTGTTTCTCAGATAATTTCTGCTTACTGACACTACCTGCCGCAGTCTGCGTCTGTCCCGGATAGCCAGATGCACTGGTTCCTGTATACATCTGCTGCGCTGTATTTTGTGTACGAGGGTCAGTATATACCGGTTGCTGTGTCCTGTTCTGTGTATGTGGATCAATATACACCGGCTGCTGTGTCCTGTTCTGTGCAAGCGGATCAGTATATACCGGCTGTTGTGTCGCACTCTGTGTACCATAACTTGCAGCATACTCTCCTCTGGCTCTCGCAGATTCCTGCTCAAGCTGATGAATACGCGCTTCCAAGGCTGCAACTTCTGCCTGACGTTTCAGCTCCTCTGCACGCTCCTGTAGTATTCTTGCTTCAGCTTCTGCCTCCATCGCTGCACGCTGACGCTCTGCTGCCAAAGAGCTATTGCTCTGTATAAAGGTTTCACGTGCAGCACTTTCTGCCTCACGCTGTTTTTGTATTCTCTGCTGCTGTTCCTGTTCTATACGCAGTTGTTCCTGCTCCGTCTGCTGTTTTTGTGCTTCTATGCGCAATCGTAGCTGTTCTGCCTGATCTGCCTGTTTCCGACTCTGCACTTCCATCTGCTGACGTGCCTGTTCCATTGCTGCAGCATGCGCTCTCGCCTCTTCCTCACGCTGAAGCTGCTCCTGTTTCGCCGCAAGCTGTCTTGCTTGCTTCTCCTGCTCCCGAAGCCGCATTGCCTCCTGCCTTGCCTGAACCTCTCTCTGTCTTTCCAATTCCTGTCTTCGGATTGATTCCTGCTTTGCAAGCTCCTGTTGACGTAATGTTTCTTGTTGTTTTGCAAGCTCCTGTTGTCGCTGCTGCTGTAGTTTAGCACGAGTTCTGGCAACTGCCTCTCGTTGTGCCTGTGCAATACGTTGTGCTTCCGCTTCTTCCAACTGTTGTTGTTTTCTTGCTAACGCTTCTGTCTCTGCCCGCTGCTGCTGTAATTTATTCTGCAGCTCCAACTCATGTCGGTGCTGCTCTAAAGCAGCCTCTTTTGCTGCTTTTCTTTCCTGTTCTGCCTTAAGTCTGGCTGCTTCTTCTGCTGCCTTTCTTTCCTGTTCTGCCTTAAGTCTGGCCGCTTCTTCTGCCGCCTTTCTTTCCTGTTCTGCCTTAAGTCTGGCTGCTTCTTCTGCCGCCTTTCTTTCCTGCTCTGCCTTAAGTCGAACAGCTTCTTCGTTTTCCTTTTTGGCTGCCTCAGCTCGCGCAAGCGCCTTCTGTCTCGCCTGTTCACGCTGCTTTTCCTGTATACGTTTGGCCTCTTCTTCTTTCTCCAGCAAACCGCCCATCGCTTTGGCCGACGTCTCTGGTTCCGGCGGGGCAATAAATGGTTTTACAGCATCAAAATCAACACTCACCGGATCCTGTTCTTGCAAAATATGATCCCATGAGTGTGACTGTGTTTCCATTTCCTCCGCCATAACAGATAACGACTTGTCCTGCGATTCATTTGCAGTGCCCTTATCTGTAGCAGATATATCCTCGTATTCTTTTATTTGACGACAAAACTCAAGACTATCCTCGATTTCGTTCTTATCGTACATACTGTTCCCCATTTCTGCTCGTTATTAAAGCCTAAGTGTTCTACTTTCCTAACATAGAAGAATTACTGAGGCATTTCCAAACTGATCGCCCCTAACTTTCCTGCTCGGAAATCGTCAATCAGGCATTTGGCAGCCTTATCCAGATCAAATTCTCCACCAGCCTTCAAACATCCTCTTTTCTCTGCTATCTGCTTCAATGTCTCTTCACTGGTCTTTTCCTCTGCTATTCCATAAAAGTTACTGACAGCATTCGGATAATTCTCCCGCAAATACTGAAGCAGTAAAACGCTTAATTCGTAAATATTATATAACTCATCCTTAATGGATCCAATATAGGCCAGGCGTAATCCAACTTCCTGATCTTCGAACTTAGGCCAAAGGATACCCGGCGTATCTAACAGCTCCTCCATCTTATTCAAACGAATCCACTGCTTTCCTTTTGTAACACCCGGTTTATTACCTGTTTTGGTACAAGCTTTACCGGCAAAGCTGTTAATAAAAGTTGATTTTCCAACGTTTGGTATTCCCACGATCATCGCGCGGATCGGACGATTCAAAATACCGCGTCTCCGATCTCTTTCTATTTTTTCTTTACACGCTGCCTGAATAACATTATGAACAGCTTTCACACCTTTTCCATTCTTGGAATTCACTTTCGCTACAAAATAACCCTTTTGCTCATAATACTGCACCCACTGGTCTGTCCGCACCGGATCTGCCAGATCATATTTATTCATCAACAGTATACGTGATTTTCCATTTGCCAACTGATCAATGTCTGGATTCTTGCTGCTATATGGCACTCTCGAATCTACCAACTCAATAATAACATCGATCAGTTTTATGTCTTCCTGCATTGCACGTTTCGCCTTAGTCATATGACCCGGATACCATTGAAACTGCATATTTATCCTCCATTTCAAACTACGTACTAATTTGCCGCAGCACTCGCTGTCGGACTTGCCGACGGATCTGCGTGTTTCTGTTCAAATCCATTGATCCTGTTTACCAACGTAAAATGATTGGTACGGATCCATGCCTTACCAACAATATTTTCCGACATAACATTACCGACATTTGCATTGCGGCTGTCTTCACACTCATTACGATTGTCACAAAGCATAAAGTACTCTCCTTCTGAAAGGGTAAACTCTTCCAGTGCAAGTCCACCATTTTCCATGGTCGGAAATCTATACTTCTCCTTTAACTTATCGCCATCAATATACACTTCCCCATCTTTGATCTGAACCTTTTCTCCAGGCAAACCGATCACACGCTCCACAGTATAATAATTATGCTGCGCTCCATTGTGTTTAACAACCACAACGTCATTTCGTCTAACCTTGTGCAGACGATAACACATCTTATTGATCAGGATCTCATCCCCATCTTTCAAGGTAGGACTCATATATTTCCCGGATACCGTCATTTTTTCCAGGCCAAAATGGGTAATTGCATATGCCACAAATAATACTACGCCTATTTCTAAAGCACACAGTAAAACACGAAGAAATATTTCTTTTCTCTTTTTGCTGTGATCTTCTAAATCAAAGTCATATTTCATATCCGTTCTCCATTTATAAACAGTATGCCTGCAGTGCTCTGATCGCATGCTTGCTGATCAAACATTTATAATGCTCTTTGCAATACTGCTCCATATAAGGACGTGGTGAGCAAATTGTTCCATAATCCGACAATCTGCGACATAAATACTGATACTCGTCCATCTTTAATTTTCCCTTTTTGATCAGCAGATAATATATTCCACTGTTCTGATCTCGAAACAACTTGCTATTAATATTCTTTTTGGTATAAAAATCTGCAGCAAACTGCTCCAATCCATCCAAATTGTCAAAGGAATACACCTTTGCCGAACTTATCAAGCTTTTCTCCTTATCCCGCCTTATCTTAGCAAGATCCTTCATATGCTTTTGATAATTCTCTTTATCGGCATCTACCGTGTTTTTCTTTTGAAATAAATCCATATTTTCGCTGGTATGTATCGCTGCCTGATCGTCCACATCAGGTATCTCGCCATTCTTGAGTCCTTCTACAATAGCTTCTGCGGTCTCATCATCAATAGATCCGGCAAGATGTCGGATTTGATTCAGCATATTATTCATTCCCTCCGGACTTTGATCAGAAAATGTAATGATCAGGGAATTATCAGGCATACGCATTAATTGCATGGAAACAACGCCGCCTTCAACTTCATAGCCGACTTCTTCCTCTGCTCGTTCTACCAACTGCTCCAAAAACTCACGTGCTTTGTCCTGATCCGTGAAGAAATCCTCGATCTTAAATCCATATTCCTCCATTTCCTCTTCGGACATACGACACTGCACTGTATTCTTATCAATTCTACGAAAATTCAAAACTATCCCTCATTTCTTTGCAAAAATACTATCAGTATAGTCCTCATTATCTTAATCCTAAATGAGCAATCTGTCAAATATGAGGTGTGTTTCTATTGTTTGGATTATGCACCAATGCCAAAATAAACCAAAACAAGAATTCCTAATACGATACGATACCACCCAAACGGCTTAAAATCATGCTTTCGAATATAATCCATTAAGAAACGAATAACGAGCACGGATACCAAAAATGCGGTAAACATTCCCAATAACAGCATCCCTAATTCATAACCGGAAAAATGTAGTCCAAAATGCATCACTTTCATCAAACTAGCACCAAACATGACCGGAATCGCCAAGAAGAATGTAAACTCCGCCGCTACGGTACGGGAAAGTCCGATCACTAAACCACCGATGATCGTTGCACCGGATCTGGATGTTCCCGGGAATAATGCCGCAATCAACTGAAACATACCGATCATAAATGCAGCACGATACGTAATCTGTGCGATGGTTGTCACTTTGGCATCACGTCCCTTGTTCCAGCGTTCTACGATCAAAAACACGATACCAACCAATATCAACATTAATGCAACCACTTGATAATGATAAAAGGCTGCTTCTAATTGATCTCCCCACACCAGCTCAACTACTGCTGCCGGCACACAGGCAACAATAATCTTAAACCACATCGAAAATGTATCCTTTTTAATATAACCTTTTTCCTTGCTGCAAAATGGCCATAGCTGATTCCAAAACATTAATACAACAGCTAAGATCGCTCCCAACTGTATGACAACCAGATACATCTCCCAAAAATCGGAAGATACCTTCATCGGCATGATTTTCTCTAATAAGATCATATGTCCGGTACTACTGATTGGAAGCCATTCCGTAATGCCCTCCACAATACCATAAATAATTGTCTTGATCCACTCCATCTTTCATCCTCTTTTCTTTTTACATTTCACGTTTTGTGATTCCACTCAAACTTCTGAGCAGTCATTGGCGGTTGTTCTCAATTTCTATTTGAATATTCGAAGACTGTAATTTACCGTAAATCTCCTTGCTATTCACAACAGTATTTTCCTTTTAAACAAAAAATGAGACAGAACCTGATCCAAGTTCTGTCTCATTATATCCTATTTTATCATTAAATAGAACCGCTATTCCAAATAATTTAATAATTATTTAGGAATTATTTTACAACCTTTTTTAACTCTTCTGTGAGCTTAGGAACGATCTTATTCAAGTCGCCTACAATACCGTAATCAGCTACGTCAAAGATTGGAGCTGTCTCATCTTTGTTGATTGCAACAATAATGTCAGACTCTTCCATACCTGCTGTATGCTGAATTGCACCGGAAATACCGATTGCAAAATATACGTTAGGACGAACTGTCTTACCAGTCTGTCCAACCTGAAGCTCTTTTGGAAGCCATCCATTATCTACTACGGCACGGGAGCAGCTTACTGTACCACCGATCACATCAGCAAGATCCTGAAGGATCTTGAAGTTCTCAGCACTACCTACACCACGACCACCGGATACGAGGATCTTAGCATCCATAATATCTACGGTATCAGACAATTCTTTAACAACATCCAAGATCTCAACATATTTGTTGTTTGGTGTGAAACCAGGATTGTACTCAATAACCTCAGCCTTAGCACCGGCAATTGGATCAATCTTCTGCATAACACCAGGACGAACAGTTGCCATCTGAGGACGGTTGTCCGGGCAAGCGATTGTTGCGATTGTGTTACCACCAAATGCAGGACGTGTCATAAGAAGCTGGTTATGCTTCTGCTCCTGATTTGGAACCGGATTGATTGGAAAATCACCAATCTCAAGTACAGTACAGTCAGCAGTAAGACCTGTTGCAACACGTGCAGAAACACGAGGACCAAGATCACGACCAATTGCTGTTGCACCAACCAAAACGATTTCCGGCTTATACTCATTGATGACAGAAGCTAATGCATGCGCATATGGCTCTGTTCTATACTCTTTCAGCTCAGGATCATCTACAACGATAACCTTATCTGCGCCGTACTCTGCCAACTGATCTACAAGACCTTTTACACCAGAACCGATCAGAACTGCTGTAACATCTGTGCTCAAATCAGCTGCTAACTCTTTTGCTTTACCAAGCAATTCAAAAGCGATACCGCTTAATTCGTTGTCTACCTGCTGTGCAAAGACATAGACACCCTTATATTCTTCTAAACCCATTTTAGTCACCACTTTTCCTTATTATTGTTAGATTACATGCTTCTCTTTTAACTTGCTCATGATGTAAGATACTGCCTCATCCGGAGAATCTGGAGTAACTTTCTCACCAGCACCCTTTTTAACCTTATCGGATGCTTTCGCAATCTTAGTTGGTGAACCCTTCAAACCTAAGTTAGAGTCATCAACATCTTTCAAATCAGCTCTGCCCCAAACAGTGATCTCCTTATCAAATGCATCGAAGATTCCGCCAGGAGTCATGTAACGTGGCTCGTTCAACTCAGAAAGAGCTGTTACGAGACAAGGCATTTTAGCCTTTAATACATGATATCTATCATCGTACTGACGCTCAACAATAACGCTGTCACCTTCTACCTTAATATCCTTTGCATAGGAAATTACTGGAATATCCAAATGCTCAGAAATCTGTGGTCCTACCTGAGCGGTATCACCATCAATAGCCTGACGACCTGTGATGATCAAATCATAATCAATGTTTCTAAGAGCACCTGCGATCGTTGTAGAAGTAGCCCAAGTATCAGCACCACCAAGTACACGATCTGTTACCAAAATACCGTTATCTGCGCCCATAGCCATTGCTTCACGAAGAACTTCCTCAGCCTTTGGAAGACCCATGGTCAATACAGTAACCTCTGCTCCTGTTTCATCTTTAATTCTAAGTGCTGCTTCCAAACCTGCTTTATCATCAGGGTTCATGATGGCAAGCATTGCACCTCTGTCCAGTGTACCATCTGGATTAAACTTTACTCCGCCTTTGGTATCTGGAACCTGCTTTATACATACTACAATTTTCACGGCAATGTCACTCCTTGTCTTATATAATTTGCAATTATCAGTTCTTACTTCAAAAGAGCACCAGAGATTACCATACGCTGAACTTCAGAAGTTCCCTCGTAAATCTCTGTGATCTTAGCATCACGCATCATACGCTCTACATCGTACTCTCTGATATAACCATATCCACCGAACAACTGTACACACTTTGTAGTAACTTCCATTGCTACCTCTGCTGCGAACAATTTTGCCATAGCAGCCTCTACAGAGTAAGAAACTCTAGCGCCATCAGCAAACTGCTGTTTCTTAAGTGCAGCCTTGTATACAAGATTCTTAGCAGCCTCTACCTTTGTTGCCATATTAGCAAGCTGGAACTGTGTATTCTGCTGCTGAGCGATTGTACGGCCAAACTGTTTTCTTTCCTTTGTGTACTCGATTGTTCTCTCCAGTGCACCCTCTGCAAGACCAAGTGCCTGGGAAGCGATACCAATACGACCACCATCCAAAGTATGCATTGCAATTGGGAATCCTTTTCCTCTTACACCGAGCATAGAATCTGCAGGGATTCTGCAATCCTCGAAGATCAACTCATATGTGGATGAACCACGGATACCCATTTTTTTCTCTTTTACACCAAATGTAAATCCTGGTGTTCCTTTTTCAACGATGAAAGCAGAGATCTCTTTCATTGTTCTGCCACGTTTTTCAATTTTGCCTGTAACAGCGATTACGATATATACGTCAGCTTCTTTACCGTTTGTGATGAAGCATTTAGATCCGTTAAGAACCCACTCATCTCCGTCTAAAACAGCCTTTGTCTGCTGTCCCTGAGCGTCTGTACCTGCCATCGGCTCT
>OLVW01001520.1_pt1 | contig 19496 bp, 18 predicted proteins | sample 1673301 | NCBI WGS metagenome assembly OLVW01 (sample SAMEA3178941, study PRJEB25190) | human gut metagenome
TCTTACCATGAAATTGCTGCTCAATTCAAAGCAATTGGTGGCGCTGCCTTTGGCTTTATGCTTCCAGTGCTTGCAGGTTACATTGCTTACTCTATCGCTGAGAAACCAGGTTTGGTTTCAGGTTTCGTAGCTGGTGCTATTGCTTCAAGTGGTGCAGCCTTTGGTGGTGTTCCATTTGCTTCAGGTGGTAAAGCAACCCTTGCCCTTGCTGGCGTATCTTCAGGTTTCCTTGGAGCTCTTGTTGGTGGTTTCCTTGCAGGTGGTGTTATCCTTGTTCTTCGCAAACTCTTGGCAGGTATTCCACGTGCCCTTGAAGGAATCCGTTCTATCTTGCTCTTGCCACTTCTTGGTGTATTTGCTACTGGTTTCTTGATGTTGGCAGTAAATATCCCAATGGCAGCAATCAATACTGGTCTTAATAACTTCTTGTCAAGCTTGTCAGGAAGCTCAGCCGTACTACTTGGTCTCCTTGTTGGTGGTATGATGGCAGTGGATATGGGTGGACCAGTCAACAAAGCAGCTTACGTCTTTGGCACGGCAGCCCTTGCCTCCGGCAACTATGAGGTGATGGCCGCCGTCATGGTGGGCGGCATGGTGCCTCCCATTGCCATCGCCCTGTCCACCACCTTCTGCCCCAAGAAGTGGACCCCCGACGAGCGCCGCAACGGCATCGTGAACTACGTCATGGGCCTGTGCTTCGTCACCGAGGGCGCGATCCCTTATGCAGCAGCAGATCCGCTGCGCGTCCTGCCCAGCTGCGTGGCCGGTGCAGCGGTGGCCGGTGCGCTCTCCATGACCTTCGGCTGCGCTCTGCGTGCACCGCACGGCGGCATCTTCGTGTTCCCAGTCGTGGACCATACCGCTCTGTACTGTGTGGCGCTGGCTGTGGGCAGCGTGCTGGGTGCTGTGATCCTGAGCCTGCTCAAGAAAAACCGTACCGACGCAGAATAAACGCCATTCCCTCCATATTCGAGATACTTCATAAAGCCGCAGCAAGCCCCCAGGGAGACCCGGGGGCTTGCTGTATTACGCAGGATCGCGCGAAGGATCAGAAGGATAAAAAGAAAAAAGTAACCGCCCACGACTTCCAATCCAATCAGATATAACATGATATACCCGCTGTCAAAAACGCGTCAAGAACCATTTTCACAAAAAATGCAGCAAAGAACGGCGCGAAACACCGCATTTGCTGGAAAAAGCTTTGCAGCCGCCCTTTTGGATTGCACCCGGTTTTTGAGTGTGGTATACTGTTTCTGTTATGGAAAAGTTCCGGTGCGGTGTGCCGGGCACAGCAAAGAGGAAAAAGGAAACGAACGATGAAAATTGGATTTGACAACGACAAATATCTCTCGATGCAGTCGGAGCACATCCGTGAGCGCATCAAGAAGTTCGACAACAAGCTCTATCTGGAATTCGGCGGCAAGCTGTTCGATGATTACCACGCGTCCCGCGTACTGCCGGGCTTCCAGCCCGATTCCAAGCTGCAGATGCTGCTGCAGCTGAAGGATCAGGCCGAGGTGGTCATCGTTATCAGCGCCGAGGACATCATCAGCAACAAGATCCGCGGCGACTACGGCATCACCTACGATCTGGATGTGCTGCGCCTGATCGATGCCTTCCAGGAAGTAGGCTTGTATGTGGGCAGCGTGTGCGTGACCAAGTACGCCGCTGCACCGGAGGTGGAGGCCTTTGAAAAGCGGCTGAACGGTCTGGGCATCCGCACCTTCCGCCACTACAAAATTCCCGGTTATCCCAACGATGTGGCCCGCATCGTCAGCGACGAGGGCTACGGCAAGAACGATTACATCGAGACCCAGCGCCCGCTGGTGGTCATCACGGCCCCCGGCCCCGGAAGCGGCAAAATGGCCACCTGCCTTTCCCAGCTGTACCATGAGTACAAGCGCGGCGTGAAGGCCGGTTACGCCAAGTTCGAGACCTTTCCCATCTGGAACATTCCCCTCAAGCACCCGGTGAATCTGGCCTACGAGGCCGCTACAGCCGACCTGAACGATGTGAACATGATCGACCCGTTCCATCTGGAAGCCTACGGCGTGACCACCGTCAACTACAACCGCGATATTGAGATCTTCCCGGTGGTGAACGCCATGTTTGAGCTGATTGCCGGCAAAAGCCCGTATAAGTCCCCCACGGACATGGGCGTGAACATGGCAGGCAACTGCATCGTGGACGATGCGGTCTGCCGCGAAGCCTCCCGCAAGGAAATCCTGCGCCGCTACTTCAAGTGCCTGTGTGAGCAGAAGATCACCGGCACGGTCAAAGAGACCGAGCGCTACAAGCTGGAACTGCTGATGAATCAGGCCGACCTGACCGTGGGCCAGCGCGAAGTGGAAAAGCAGGCTCATGCCCGCAGCGAGAGCACCGGCGGGGCCCCTGCTGCTGCCATTGAGCTGCCGGACGGTACCGTTGTTACCGGCAAGACCGGTCCGCTGCTGGGTGCAGCAGCATCTGCTCTGATGAATGCTCTCAAGGTGCTGGCCGGTATCCCGCAGGAAACCGACCTTGTGAGTGCGGCTTCCATTGAGCCCATCCAGACCCTCAAGACCAACTATCTGGGCGGCAAGAATCCCCGCCTGCACACCGACGAGATCCTGATCGCGCTTTCCAGCTCGGCTGCTTCCAACGAGCAGGCTGCAGCGGCCATGCATCAGCTGCCCAACCTCAAGGGCTGCGATGTGCACTCCACCGTGCTGCTTTCGGGTGTGGATACCAGCACCCTGAACCGGCTGGGAATGTACCTGACCTGTGACCCTGTTTACGAGGAAGAGGACCGCAAGTACCACAAGCAGTAAAGAATCAGACCTGTAAAGGGCCGCTGCACCAGTTGAGGTGCAGCGGCCCTTTTTTGAATTTTGGAAAAGCCGCACTTTTTGCGGTAGAGGGGGCTTATTCTGCGAAAACAAGGTGCCCGGAAGGCCCCCTAGGGGGCAGCACAAAAAAGGCGCAGGACTGCCCGGGGAAGTTTGCAAAATCCCTTGACAAAGCAGTACCGGGGGGGGTATTATATAGTGGTAAGCGGCCCTATGATACGGTTTGGGGCTGCAAAAAAGATTGTGAGGTTGATTTTTATGTCTAACATCTCTCGTCGTAGCTTTCTGAAGGGTGCAGGTGTTGCGGCTCTGGCCGTGGCTGCTGCTGGTGTTCTGGCGGGCTGCTCTGACAAGGAGACCCCTGATACCGGCGCAAAGCGTGATGTGAAGCTGAAGTATCTCAGCACCAGTGCTGGTAAGGTCTTTGGCGATGTCGTCATTCAGGTCCCTGCTCTGGCAACGACCGTGAGCTTTGCCACCATCCAGGCAAACAAGCCTGCAGCTGCTGAAGGCTACGACTTCATCAGCACCGAGGACGGGAAAATTGATGATAAGGGCATCGTTACCATCAACATGGTCGTGAAGCAGGCTCCCAAGGTGGAAGTGCAGGTCAAGTATATGCTGGTCGATTTCGGCACTACAACCGAGCTGAACGCTACTGACAGCAAGCTGGACGGCGCAAAGCTGAAGGTGTCCGTTGCTGCTGGCACCACCAAGATCGATACCGCAGACCTGCTGCCTGCAACCAGCACCCTGGCAATCTGCGATGCTCAGCACATGCCCACCACCGAGGGCCTGGTGAACGGTGCTGTGACCAACGGCATTGCTACTGTCTACGTTTACAAGAAGTAAGACAGCTTGCTGAAAAAGCATTGACCCACAACAGGAGCTGATGCAAAAGCCCCGACAAAAGACCAGAGCCAGAAGGCCGTTTACGGCTGGGCTCTGGTCTTTTGCTTTGCAAAACCATAAAAAGGAGCGGCTGTACACGGAACTTTCCGCATACAGCCGCTCCTTTTGGAGGTAAACAGCTTTTGGCTTACTGCTTGTCGGCGGTGCGGGCATAGAAGTTTGCCAGCACGGCACCGGAGATGTTGTGCCACACCGAGAACACGGCACCCGGGATGGTGGCCAGCGGGTACTGGGCAAAGTGGGCGGCAGCCAGGCTGGTGGCCAGGCCGGAGTTCTGCATACCGACCTCGATGGAGATGGCGCGGCACTTGGTGGAATCCAGCTTCAGGGCCTTGCCCACGGCGTAGCCGGTCAGGTAGCCCAGCAGGTTGTGCAGGACGACCACGACCAGGATCAGCAGGCCGCTGGTCATGATCTTGGCACTGTTGGCGGAGACCACGGCGCAGATGATCAGCACGATGGCGGTGGTGGACACCAGCGGCAGCACACGCACGGCCTGCTGGGTGAACTCATGGAAGAAGTGGTTGACCACAAAGCCCAGTGCGATGGGAACCAGCACCACCTTGACGATGGAGAGGAACATGTTCACGGGGTTCACATCCACGCGCTGACCGGCGTACAGCAGGGTGAGCAGCGGGGTGAGCACGGGAGCCAGCACGGTGGAAACGGCGGTCATGCCGACGGACAGAGCAACATCGCCCTTGGACAGGTAGGTCATCACGTTGGAAGAGGTGCCGCCGGGGCAGGTGCCCACCAGAATGACGCCGATGGCCAGCTCGGTGGGCAGGTGGAACACCATGGTCAGCACCCACGCCAGGAAGGGCATGAGGGTGAACTGCGCCACGCAGCCTACGATGACGTCCTTCGGGCGGCTGAACACCACCTTGAAGTCATTGGGCTTCAGCGTCAGGCCCATGCCGAACATCACGATGCCCAGCAGGGTGTTCACCCAGCTGGTTTTGACCACGCTGAACGGGCCGGGGAAGAACAGGGCACCGGCTGCCACCACGATGACGATGGCGGCCATGTACTTGCCTACAAAATCGCTTACTTTTTCCAGAGTTTTCATGTTGTTTCGTCCTTTCTGTTTTACAGGCTGTTCTTGCATGAAACATCCGGAATGGCCCGGTGCCGCAATAAAAAACGCCTTTGTCTCCCATCATAAGAGACAAAGGCGTGTACATCCTCTGCGGTACCACTCTTACTTGCCGACCCAGAACCGGGCCGACCCCTCAGTGCGCATCCAACAATGCGCGGCTTCTGATAACGGAAGCCTGCCGTCCGGGCCTACACACAGCAGCCGCTGTTTCAGCCCGAAAGCTCGGAGAGGATCTTCCCACGGGGTTCATGCACTGCCTTGCATCCACCGGCAGCTCTCTGAAGCACTCCACCCGGGTACTTGTTCTCGTCATAGCCGAATATTTCACTGACACGGAGTATACCCCTTTGCAGGTTCTGCGTCAAGGGGCTGCGGCCTGCTGTTTTTTCATGCCTGAAACCGCACAGAACAATCCGGCTCATCCAACCGAGCGGGTAGGATGTGAATATTCTGCTAAAAAATCTGTATGGAATTTGTGCAATCAAACAAAAGAAAAAACGCATGTCGGTGAGATATCAACAAAAACCAGGAAAATCTACTTGCATATCAAACAAAATGCGTCTATAATAAAGTAAATGAAACGACGTCCGACGTCATGACGTCTACAAAAGACATACGGCTTCCTTATAGAAGCTGTAAGCAAGCGGAGCAGAACGGAGTACAGATACGATGGCACAGGATCATAGCGTATTCAGCAACATTCAGGACAACCGCACTTCCACCCTTGCAGAGCAGGTGGCGGATCAGATCAATCAGGTCATCATTGACCAGAACATCAATGCAGGCGAGAAGCTGCCCAACGAGTTTGAGCTGGCTGCCCGCCTGAACGTGGGGCGCGGCACCATTCGCGAAGCGGTCAAGCTGCTGGTGGCACGCAACTGTCTGGAGATCCGCCGGGGCAAGGGCACCTTTGTGGTGGAAAAGCCGGGTCAGATCGAGGACCCGCTGGGCTTTGCCTATGTAAAGGATAAGATCACGCTGGCGGTGGACCTGATGGAGCTGCGCCTGCAGCTGGAGCCGTGGGTGGCTCAGCTGGCCGCCCAGCGCATTGAGGAAAACGAAAAGGACACTCTGCGCCAGCTGTGTGAGCAGGTGGAGCACAAGATCCGTTCCGGCGAGGACCACGGCCCGGCCGACAAGGAATTCCACGCCTATGTGGCCCGCTGCACCCACAACAGTGTGATCACCGAGATCATGCCCGTGATCACCTATAGTATTGAGATGTTCACCAAGTTCAAGGCCCCCCGCCTGCTGGAGGACACCATCCGCACCCACTGGCAGATCGCGGAGGCCATCTGCGCCAACGACCCCCAAAAAGCTTACGATAGCATGTATGAGCATGTGTCCGAAAACAGCGAGAGCATCGAGATCGTGCGGCGCATGAGCATGGAGCAGAACCAGAATCGTGATAATTAACAAAATATGAATTTTCCGTTTGTAAAATATGGAGAATTAAGTCAGACACCGTTGACAAGCTCTGTTGACGGTGTTATATTTTAGCCAACATAAGACGTCATACGTCACATGACGATGTGCGTCTTGGAAGAAAGCGAAGCATATACACAAGTGAAGAAGGAGATCTTACCATGAAAAACGTTATTTCTCGTCGTTCTTTCCTGAAGGCAGCCGGCATCATCGGCGTATCTGCTGCTCTGGCAGCCTGCGGCGGCTCTTCTGCCTCCACCGCCGGCAGCACGGCTGGTTCCACCGCTGGCGCTGCAGCTTCCGGTGAGTCCGTCACCTTCACCCTGTCCATGGTCGATAACGAGCAGTCCAACTACTACAAGGGCGCTCAGGCCATCGCGGACAGCGTGAACGAGGCCACCAACGGCCAGTTCCAGATCAAGGTCGTTGCAGGCGGCACTCTGGGCGGCGAGTCTGATACCCTGGATATGGCCATTCAGGGCGACCTGGACATCGCAAGCTGCGCAAACTCCGTGCTGGCAAACTACATCCCCGAGATGAGCATCCTGGACCAGGCTTTCCTGTGGGACAGCCAGGATCAGGCCAACTACGCTGTGCGCAATGAGCTGGGCGATCTGATCCAGGAGAAGGCAAACGCTCAGGGTATCCACGTCATCGGCTACATGGAGTCCGGCTTCCGTGATGTGTTCAGCAAGAAGCCCATCCAGACCATGGCAGACTTCAACGGCGTCAAGATCCGCACCATGCAGAACGACGGTCAGCTGCTGGCCTTCACCTCCTTCGGTGCAAACCCCGTTGCTCTGGCAGCCGGCGACCAGTTCACCGCTCTGCAGCAGAACACCATCGACGCCTGCGAGAACGCTGTGTCCAACTGCTGGGTCAATAAGTTCTATGAGGCTGGTGTCACCTCTGTCACCAAGACCCATCACTGCTTCGTTTACATCCCCCTGTGCATGAGCGATAACGCCTGGAACAAGATCCCCGACGACATGAAGGATACCTTCGTGGAGGCTGTCTGGGCTGGCTGCGAGAAGCAGTGGCAGTACCTGAACGAGGCCAACGACGAGGCCATTGGCCAGCTGGAAGGCGTGGGCGTCACCATGTACGACATCGACACCGACGAGCTGAAGGCTGCTTACGAGGCCAAGAAGAGTGCTAGCGGCGTGAGCTACGACGCAACCTGGCAGGCCGCTGTGGATGCCGCCAAGGCAGCTCAGGCCTGATCGGAAAACACGCAAAAACGTAAACAAATTGCATAGATAGAACGCCTATCTGTGCCGCAGTTCACGGATGCAGCCTCAGAGGCTGCATCCGCGGATTGCTGTCATACACAGGAGGAGCTTCCATGAAAGCACTGAAGAAAGTGGTTCGTGGTGTCACCCTGGCCGAGTTGTGGGCAACGGCCCTGACCTTTGTGATCATGGTCGTGTGCTACTTTATCTCGGTGGTGAACCGCAACTTTATCAAAGGATCCATGCCCTGGACCGAGGAACTGGCCCTGTACTGCATGGTTTATATGGCCCTGATCGGCACCGAGCTGGGTCTGCGCGACGGCACGCAGGTGAGCGTGACCGCCCTGACCGAAAAGCTCAAGGGCACCATGGTCGGCAAAATCGTCAACTTCATCGCCAAAGTGGCCCTGATCGTGTTCTCCTGCACCATGCTGCGCTTCAGCGTGGCCCTGGTGGCCAAGCAGATGAGCGCCGGTCAGACCACCCCGGTCATGAAGGTGCCTATGTACGTCATCTACATCTCGCTGGTCATCTCCTTTGCACTGATCGTCATCAACCAGATCCTGATGCTGGTGGGTGAGATGATGCACATCGACATGAGCGACATCACCAACATTGATGCCATCATCGACGGCATCATCAAGAAGAAGGAGGCGAAGTGATCATGAATGCTGGCGTTATCCTGTTTCTGATCTTCGCAGTCTGCGTTCTGATCGGAGTCCCCATTTCCATGTCCCTGGGCATCGGCTCTCTGGCCGCTGTGGCTCTGGGCAACCTGGGCGTTTCGCCTGCCGTTATCGCACAGCGCGTGTTCGGCGGCCTGCAGTCCACCTCCATCATGGCCATTGCCTTCTTCATCCTGGCCGGCAACCTGATGGCCGGCGGCGGCATTTCCCGTCGTATCGTCAACTTTGCAAACTGCCTCATCGGCAACATCCGCGGCGGCATGAGCGTGGCTCTGGTCATCGCCTGTGCCTTCTTCGCTGCTCTGTCCGGTTCCGCTCCCGCAACCGTCGTTGCTATCGGCTCCATGCTGTACGCTGACATGGTCAAGCAGGGCTACCCGGAGGACCGCACCGCCGGTCTGCTGGTCATCGCCGGCGGCCTGGGCCCGGTCATTCCCCCGTCCATCATCATGGTGCTGTACTGCACCCTGACCGGTGCGTCCGTCACCAACATGTTCAGCCAGGGCATGGTCATCGGCATTCTGATCATGATCGTCCTGATCCTGGAAGCTCTGTACTATGCTCACAAGGAAAAGTGGCCCAAGGCTGAGACCAAGCATACCGCCGGTGAGATCGGCAAGATCTTCCTGGAGGCTGTGCCTGCTCTGATGACCCCTGTTATCATCCTGGGCGGCATCTACTCCGGCCTGCTGACCGCTACCGAGTCCGCTGCTGTGGCCTGCGTGTGGGCTTTCATCGCCGGTGTGTTCATCTACAAGGAGATCAAGATCGCCGACCTGATCCCCATCCTGATGAAGTCTGCTAAGAGCGCTGCCATGATCCTGTTCATCATCGCAGCTTCCACCGCATTCTCCTGGGTGTTCACCTTCTCCGGTGCTTCCGCTGCTCTGGTGCAGCTGGTCGTCTCCATGAACCTGAACAAGACCCTGTTCTGCCTGGTCGTGGCCATCATCCTGCTGATCTTCGGCACCTTCATGGAAGGCACCGCCATCGCAGTTCTGCTGGTCCCCGTTCTGTGGCCGATCGCCGAGAGCATGGGCATCAACGTCATCCACTTTGGCATGATCCTGTGCATCTCCAACGTCATCGGCACCATGACTCCTCCCGTGGCTGTCAACATCTTCTCCGCTGTGCAGGTCACCCGCTCTGTGCGTGAACTGAAAATCGGCGAGATCTCCAAGGCTGAGATCCCCTTCTTCATCGGCTACGTTGCAGTGTTCTTCCTGTGCGTATTCTCCGAGACCTTCTGCACCTTCCTGATCCGATAAGGAGTGATTCATGGTAACCGTCAGAGACATCAAAACCATCTGCACCGCGCCGGAAGGCATCAACCTTCTGGTGGTGAAGGTGGAAACCAGCGAGCCGGGCCTGTATGGCCTGGGCTGCGGTACCTTCGCTTACCGGCATCTGGCCGTCAAGCTGGTCGTGGAAGAATATCTGCGCCCGCTGCTGATCGGCCGTGATGTTTCGGACATCAACGACATCTGGCAGCTCATGCACCAGAACGGCTACTGGCGCAATGGCCCCATCGAGAACAATGCGATCTCCGGTGTGGACATGGCCCTGTGGGACATCAAAGGCAAAATGGCCAACATGCCCCTGTACCAGCTGTTCGGCGGCAAGTGCCGCGAGGGCGTGCCGGTGTACCGCCACGTCGATGGCCGCGACCTGTCCGAGATCTGCGAGAACATCGCCAAGTACCGTGAGATCGGCGTCAAGACCATCCGCTGCCAGTGCGGCGGTTACGGCGGCAGCGAGTACGGCCATACCCCGGCCGGTGCACCGGTGGGCGCAAAGCCCGGCGTGTATCTGGACGGCAATGCCTACATCCGTGATACCGTCAAACTGTTCGACGGCATCCGCAGCAAGATGGGCGATGAGATCGGCCTGGTGCACGATGTGCACGAGCGCATCGCTCCGGCCGATGCCGTTCGTCTGGCCAAGGAGCTGGAGCCCTACCACCTGACCTTCCTGGAGGACCCCGTTTCTCTGGAGCAGGTGGAGTACATCCGCCAGATCAAGAACGCTTCTTCCATTCCCATCGCGGAAGGCGAGCTGTTCAACAACCCCTACGAGTACCGCACCCTCATCACCGAGCGCCTGATCGACTACATCCGTGTGCACATCACCCAGGTGGGCGGCATCACTCCCGCCCGCAAGCTGCAGATCTTTGCAGAGCAGTTCGGCGTGCGCACCGCATGGCATGGCCCCGGTGATATGTCCCCGCTGGCTCATGCAGCCAACGTTCACATCGACCTGGCTGCCCCGAACTTCGGCGTGCAGGAGTGGTCCGGCATTGAGCCGCCCAACTTCGTCATCCAGAAGCTGAAGGGACCCCATGGTGCTCTGCTGGAGGTGTTCCCCGGTCTGCCCGAGTACAAGGACGGCTACGTTTACGCAAACGACAAGCCCGGCCTTGGCGTGGACCTGATCGAGAAGGAAGCCGAGAAGTACCCCTGCGAAAATACCGTAACGACCTGGACGCAGACCCGCCGCATGGACGGCGCGCTGCAGACTCCGTAAGAAACTGTAAAGAACATCTTGTTTTGGAGGCATAAAAATGGTTAATAGTCTGTTTGATATCACCGGCAAGAAAGCAATCGTTACCGGTGGCACCCGCGGCCTGGGCAAGGGCATGGCAGAGGGCCTGATGGAGTCCGGCGCAGAAGTGGCAATCATCGGCACTTCTGACAAGGTCTATCAGGTTGCCGACGAGTTCAAGGCACGCGGCTTTGTGTGCTACGGCGTCAAGGCGGACCTGTCCGACCGTGACCAGTGCAACGAAGCATTCAACAAGTGCGTCGAGCTGCTGGGCGACCTGGACATCCTGGTGCCGGCCCACGGCATCCAGCGCCGTCACCCCTCCAACGAGTTCCCGGACAAGGATTGGGATGATGTGATCAACACCAACCTGAACTCTGTGTTCTGGCTGTCCCGTGCTGCTTCCAACATCTTCAAGGCCAAGGGCTACGGCAAGATCATCATGATCGCCTCCATGTGCTCCTGGTTTGGCGGCAAGACCGTGCCCGCTTACTCCGCTGCAAAGGGCGGCGTGATGCAGCTGTGCAAGGCCTTCAGCAACGACCTGCTGCAGTACGGCATCAACGTCAACGCCATCGCTCCGGGCTACATGGACACCGAAATGAACGTGGCCCTGACCGACCCGAAGAACCCCAAGTTCACCCAGCAGCGTTACGACGAGCTGACCCAGCGCATTCCCGCTCACCGCTGGGGCACCCCCGATGACATGAAGGGCTGCTGCATCTTCCTGGCTTCTCATGCCAGCGACTACCTGGGCGGTGCCATCATCCCTGTGGATGGCGGCTATCTGGTTATGTGATTCCCCTTCTTCCATATATGCATCGTTAGCCAAATGAGAGAGGGCCTTCTCCGGCGCAAGCCGGGGGAGGCCCTCTCTCATTTGCAGAACAAGTATATCAACATTTTTGATAAAGACCGGAAAATGATTGAGTTTTTTCATGAACCGTGCTACACTGGAACCACGTTCCGACCGAATCACAGAATAGGAGAAGAAGGATTTATGGATAAAAAACACAGCAAACGAAGTGCCTTTTCCGGCAAGATCGGCTTTGTGCTGAGTGCCGCAGGCGCTTCGGTGGGTCTGGGCAACATCTGGCGTTTCCCGTATCTCGCCGCAAAATACGGCGGTGGAATTTTTCTGTTGGTGTACATCGTGCTGGCCGTCACGTTTGGCTATACCATGATCGTGGCCGAAACAGCGCTTGGCCGCATGACCAAAAAGAGTCCGGTGGGGGCATTTGGCACATTCGGCAAAAGCGGCAGGCTGAAATTCGGCGGCTGGATCAATGCAGTCATTCCCATTCTGATCGTACCGTATTATTCGGTCATTGGCGGCTGGGTCATCCGGTATCTTTCCGCGTATGTCAGCGGCCACGGCAGTGAGCTGGCACAGGACGGCTATTTTCCGGCTTTATTTCCAGCGGTCTGTCTGCAGAGGTGTGTTTCCTCATCTTTACCATTTTTACGCTGGTCATCATTTTTGCCGGGGTACGCAATGGTGTGGAACGGGTGTCCAAGCTGATGATGCCGGTTCTGGTGGTCCTGTCGGTGATCATTGCCGTTTACTCGGTCACCCGTCCGGGTGCACTGGCAGGCGTTAAGTACTTCCTGGTGCCCAACGTGGCCAATTTTTCCTGGATGACCGTCGTCACCGCCATGGGGCAGATGTTCTACTCGCTGTCCATTGCCATGGGCATTCTCGTGACCTTTGGTTCCTACATGAAAGAGGACGTTTCCATTGAGGAATCCACCGAGAACGTCGAGGTCTTTGATACGGCCATTGCCATCATGGCAGGTCTGATGATCATTCCGGCAGTGTTCTCCTTCTCCGGCGGTGACCCGGATACCCTGCAGGCAGGTCCCTCGCTGATGTTCATCACCATTCCCAAGGTGTTCGAGAGCATGGGGTTCGGCCACGTTGTCGGCGTGCTGTTCTTCCTTCTGGTCCTTTTTGCTGCGGTCACAAGCTCCATTGCTCTGACCGAGAGTGCCGTTTCCACCTTTGAGGATGAATTGGGCTGGAGCCGCCAGAAAGCGACCGGCTGCATTGGCGTCATTATGGTGGCACTGGGCAGTCTGTCGGCCCTGGGCTATGGTCCTCTGGCCGGTGTGACGGTGTTCGGGATGCAGTTCCTGGATTTCTTCGATTTCCTGACAAACTCGGTCATGATGCCCATTGCGGCCATTGCCATCTGCCTGCTGGTGTCGCGGGTCATCGGGGTGGAAAAGATCGAAGCGGAGGTCACCGCTGACGGGAAACCGTTCCGTCGGAAAAAGATCTTCAACTTTATGATCCGCTATCTGTGCCCCGTGTTCGCGGCCATCATTCTGGTGAGCTCTGTGGCCAATGCTCTGGGCTGGATCTCGATGTAAGGATAAGAATGTACGATATGTGCATCTTTCGATGGATGAGATGGAAGAACTGGCCGGCAAGATAGCGGCATCTTCTTAAAACAAACAGCGGCAGTTTTCCGAAAACGGAAATCTGCCGCTGTTTTATATCATGTCCCGGACAGGAGTCGAACCTGCGGCCTTCCCCTTAGGAGTAGCCCGTGCATCTGTAAACCCATTACAAAATAGGGTAATATATTCTACTCTATATCAATGAATTTTTTGTTGGGATGTCAACGTATGTAAATGGATTCGAACCTTTTTTATTCTGTGTAAACAGATGTTTATTAGCTGGAAATTAGCTGAGCTAATGAAAAGTGGCCGCTCTATTGTACAACGCTCACCTTTTATTAGCTGGGAGGTGTATGTTTCCCTACGGATATTTGCTTGTTTAGCATTCGTGAACCAGACCATACAGCCGTAGCTGGTGTGATGGACAAATGTTTTCAATAGAAAAAGATCAGAGCTTTCTGCGAGAAAACTCTGGTCTATGTAACAGTGCGAATGGAAATGCGCATTGTCTTGTAAAAGGAAGGGGCTTATGGTATTCTTACTTTAAGTAAGGGAGTGGCAACGATGTGCAGAGCATTTGAAGAAGTACGAGAAGAAACAAAGCATGAGCAGTCGATTGAAATTGCAAAATCTTTGCTAGAAGTTGGAAAAATGACCTATGAAGAAATTGCTCGGTCGGTTCAGCTTCCTGTTGAAGAAGTAAAGGCACTGGATACAAAGAAACCCGCCTGATCTTAATTCAGCCAAGATATTCTTAAAAACAAACAGCGGCAGTTTTCCCAATCGGAAAGCTGTCGCTGTTTATGTATAGGGGCTTACAAGTTCTTTGCAAGATTTTTGATGAGTTCGGCCATAGAGGGGTTGGCCAGCAATTTGGTAAGTGCTGCTGCCGCATCTGCATCAACCGCGCTGTTTTCAGGGATGGGCTGCGCTGTTTGATGGGGCATTTCGGGTTCGGCTCCTTGGTGCTGGTAGAAGAAATCATCAAAACGCTGTGCATTCAGACGCCGATCATCATCCAAGATATGTGCATACTGCTCTGTGACCATCGAAGCCTGTGCATGACCGGAATCGCCCTGCACGGCTTTGATATCGCCGCCGTTCAGCTTGAGCTTGTATGTAATGCTGGAGTGTCGGAAGCTGTGGAAAACCACTTTGGGGAGATCGTTTTCCTCAATCAGCTGCTTCAATGCACCGTTAATGGTGGATTGTTCGGTCGGCATTCCCAGCGGGCCGGCAACCACGAGATTATAGTCTGCATACTCTGCACCCAGTGCGTCCTTTGTCATGTCCTGCTCGGCTTTATAGTGGACAAGCATTTCAGCAACTGTTTTGGGGAGAAAAATGGTTCGGATACTGCTGTCTGTTTTAGGGCTTTTCAGAACCTGGACCGTGGTGCAGCGGGAACTCAGCGAGGGAAAACGAGTGATGACATTTTTATTTTCCAAGGCGTTCAGCGAAGCAATATCTACACGCTGCAATTCCTTATTTATGTAAATGGAGGCTCGCCCGGCTTCAATGCTTTCGGGGGAGATATCCACACAATCCCATGTCAGACCGAGCAATTCCCCTAAGCGCAGGGAACAAGAGAAGGAGAGGTTGATGCAAAGCCGGAGCCGTGGATCATCACAGACTTCTAAGGCATGGAACAGGGTCTCGGCAGTCCAGATATCACGCTTCTTTGCAGTGTATTTGGGCAAGGTGGCATAAATACAGGGATTCTTTTCCATAAGTTCCCACTTTACAGCCTGCTCAAAGGCACTTCTCAAAATTTTGTGAACCGAACGAACCGTGCCGGGAGAAACGTATTGATGCTGACGCTTTCCACACATAGGGTCAACGGCTTCGTATTTAAGCAGCCGCTGATAATATCCCTCAATTACGCGGGTGGTGAGATCTTGCAGCTTCATTGAGCCGATAAGCGGTTCTATGTAGTTTGAAATCAGTGCAGTGTTTGATTGATAGGTTGAAAGTGCCCATTTGGTTCTTCCGTACAGGGTGACGTATTCTTTAAGCAGGTCTTTTAGAGTTCGGCACTGGGGTGCCACAAAGGTACCGACGGATTCTTTGTATTCGACCTCTTTCTTACGGTTTTTGGCATCTGCAAGGTCGGTAAAGGTTTCCCATTTCTGCTTTAGCGTTCCATTAGTGTGTTTGTAGGTATAGACAACGCAGTATCGGTTATTGCGTTTGACAATGCTAGCCATTATACATCCTCCTCTACTTTACGTTTGGACTTCAGAACTTCATCGAAAGCATCTTTTTGGATGCGTTTTACCCTTCCCAACTTCATCGTTGGAATTCCTTCTTTGAGAACCCACGAGTCAAGTGTTGGGCGGCTGATTCCGTAAAAAGCCTGAATTTCCTGAAAACTGTAGTATTTCCCATTCTTGGGACATTGCAGTTTTAGCGGCGGCTCCTCATGCGTTTCTTTTTTCGGTTTTTGAAGTTGGTATGTAGATTGGCTTTTAAGCCATGCCTTAAAACTTTTTTTGGTAATGCGCGGCCTGTCGGCCACGCGCTCAATGACGAAACAATCTCGGTATTTTTTGCAATCAAGAATCCCATAAACATTCTTGCGTGGGATACCGAGTAGTTTTGCCATTTCCGGGATGGAGATGGTTTGCGCTTCAATCTCCCGGTCACGCTCACGGTCGGCTGCTGTGCGGTAGCGACTTTGTGATCGGTACCACCGCTCAAAGTCCTCTTTGGGAATTCTCATACAGAAGTCTGCCGTTTCTGTTTTCAACTTGCCCTGTCGGATGAGTGTATAGATCGTTTCGGGTTTCACCTTCAATATCTCGGCGGCGTCAGGAACGGAATAGGACCGTTTGCAAAGTTCCTCGCCCGGTGGCGAACCATTGACCTTATGATATTTGACCTGATTGGCATACCATTTCTCAAAGCTGGAAATAACGATACGCCTTTTGTCGTTTATCAGAATGACTTCAAAGAGATTCTTATGAAGCAGCCAATAGCTGTCTGTTTTGCCAAGGCCGAGAAGCTGCCGCATCTCACGAACCGACATGGTGGTTTTGGTAGTGGCAGGTTCAGCTTTTCCGTATAAGGGAGCCGAAGTATTCCGCATATCATCCATGAAAGACACCTCTCTATCTATGTAAAAGTTTAGCCGGGATTTCTCATCCCGGCTAAAGAATAGCAGATTTCGCGTGAAATGTTGAGGATGTCAAACAGCAGGATTGCGTTCAACAGTGCCATCATTGAGCCATGCTTCAAAGCTGGCTTTGGAAATACGGTAAGCGCCGCTTACCTTGAACCAGCGGAATTCGTTCTGCTTCAGTAGACGGTAGACAGTGGGACGGCTCAGGAGCAGCATTTCCATCAGGTCTTCTACGGTATAGCAGCGGCTGTCCTTTGCTGTGGAAACAGGGGAGGAAACCGAGTTGGGCGAAGGTTCTTCATGGATAATCATTGGATAATACCTCGTTAAATATACTTAAAGTTAAAACTTGAGCGGCAATGCAGCCCGGCGGCTGCCACCATTATAAATAGTATAGACCTGCTGAAGGTACTTCGTCTTGCCGGGAAGGCTTACGCCTGCGGTTCGTGCAAGGCGAAAAATCGTGAATGCATCGACCTGCTGCAGTTTTGCAATCAAGCGGCCTTTGTTATATTCGGAGTGGTACAGTTCTACAAAGCGGCAGATGCCGAGCAGATTTGCAGAACTCATGGAATCAGGTTCTCCGTCCCACGCATTCAGCAAAACATCAAGGGATTCGATATACAGTTCAGGACCAAGCCGGATGAATTCGTGATAGGCGGTTGCGATGCAGCTGATCCGCTGCTTGCCCCGGCCTTCTTCAAAAGAAAGATGAACGCCAGCCAATTCGGTGGCCTGCTGGAATGCAACGGCAGCAGGCTCCCCTGCAAAAATCAGGGCACGGAGCTTCTGCCCTGCACTCAGCCGTTCCGAAATGCCTGTCTGCTGTGCAAACAGGAGGGCTTCTTCTCGTTCTGTCATACCAAAATAAACCTTGCAGCGAATCTGCAAATCTTCGCCGCCGTTCAGAAATTTCCGTGCAGCGATGGTGTTCTGTCCGTCCATCACATAGTAGTGACCATCCCGGAAGCTGATCTTCGGCTCATTGGCAACCCGCTCGTCAAATTCTTTTGCGATGCGGGCAACACGAGCGGGGTGAAGAGCACGCTGATAAGTGTCGCGCGGCACGATCAGTTCGCTGCTGTTCAGGCACATTTCATGGTAAGGTTTTACAACTGCGTTCATCATAAAGGAACCTCCTTCTTCTTTTGCAGAAAATCAATTCCTGATTGGATAATCAAACCGATTTTCTTCTTTTCGTTATCGGATAAGCGGAAACTGGAATACCGTTCATAACAGATATTCCAGCGGAACATAAGCGATTGAAGTGCATCATCCAGTTCTGCGACCATGAACTCAACAGAAGATTCTGTCGGGGTGGAGAGCATCCTTTCCGATATCTGCTCAATGCTATGTAAATCGCCTTTTGTGTGCTTGGCGAGAGCAGGGGGCTGACTGTTCAGCACACGAAGATTCTGAAACTGCTGGGAGAGCAGCTCTTTTGCAGCGGCGAGAACATCCTCCTGCGGAGGAGCCGTAAGGTATTTTCGGAATGACTTATACCCAATGAAGCCAAAGCTGTATTGCAGACACACTGACACTTGCCGCATTTCATATTTGGACAGGTGCCCAAGGTAGCTTAACACTCTGGATTTATCTGCGGGGCGCGGACTTTCGCAAATCGCCATAGATGGCGCACTCAAAAAGCGATTGTGCAGAATAAAATGCGTCGGCATATTTCGCTTTTTGATCTGTGTTGTCAGCGGAACGACCAGAAGAACATTGGAATAAAAATTACCGTCATCGTTCTGGACAACAATGGCAGGTCGGATGCCGCCTTGCTCGGAACCGCTGTAAGGATTCAGATCCATCATGTAGACATCCCCGCGCTTGTACATCCAGTTTGCGGGCATAGGCGGATACTCTTTCTCTTTTTTGCCTCGTGTTGCCAATTTGGATTTCTCCTTTCTATCCGTATATGTAACAGTGGGCTGCTCGCACAGCCCACCCTACTATCTCAAACAGCAAAAATGCTGTGATTTATAGTTCTATACCTTTCCGTATTTGTCCCCGACATCCCCGGAAAACGAAAACTCAGTTTTCGTGTGGGAAATCTTTCAGCCGTCCGGCAGCGTACCGAATCCATAGGGTTCTCACCTCTCCGTGGTTCTCACCGAGCTGCCCGAAGGCAGAAGTATCATTATTCTGTGATGGCTCTTAGCTATGGAGAAGCTGTCATCCATTTACCGTCAACCTACCGCTCATTCCCTCAGTGGGAGATCATCGCATTTGTTACGGACGTGGCTCATCATCACAGGAACGTGACTGAAGAATGCGTGTTCAATTTTCAAGGGGCGGGATAGCTTGAGGGCTGCTTTGAACGCTTTCCGAAGCTATGGCTGTATTGTAACCGATGCGGAACGAAATGAACAGGAACTCAGAGTTCACAATTTTTGAGGAAAATAGGAAGTATCGTTCCTGTTTCTCGATGAGCCGTCAAAAATATATTTCCTGACTTTATGTAAGAAATGAAGTATTATACTCGTAAGAAACTAACTTACGAGTATATAAATTCGATAAATACACTTTGGGGAGGGAACAAAATGAGCCGATTTTACTGCCGCGATGAGGAACTTCGGAAGTTAAATAAACGATATGAGAATACCGTAATGAAAAAATCGGTTTGGACGAACTGGAACTGATTCGGGAATATGCAGCAGTCTTTGGGAAAGGAACAAACTACCACTACTACATTTTCTCGAAAGGCGGATTTACGGACGGACTACTTCAGGCACAGGAACGCGGAGAAGTACAGCTGCTTACCCTTGCCGATATTTTTGAATAACACAAGAAACGCTCTTGCCGGTGTAAAACTGGCAGGAGCGTTTCTTGTTGAAGTGATTATAAAAGACCTTTGATTTTTTCAAGATGATCTATAGCGGCTTGCAGTTCATTTTGAAACTGATTCCTAGAAGGATCTCGACCCAAAAGAAGATAATCCATACTGACATGGAAGTATTCTGCAATATCGATCAGGATTTTTACAGAGCCATTGGAGCTTCCCCTTTCAAGATCGCCGAGGTGTCGATGGGAAACACCAAGTTTTTCAGCAAGTTTTTCCTGCGATAACTTCGCATTTGTACGCAAAGTAAAAATACGGTTACCAATAGCATTCGGATCAAAGCTCATGTGTGACCTCCAAATTTTCGATAAAGCGTGAGAAGTCGAAAACTCGGAGTTGCTACGGATATCTAGCCGCTTGGGGCATCCACGAAAAACGGACAAACATAAAGCCTGCTCCTTTTTACG
>OLVW01001530.1_pt1 | contig 19383 bp, 9 predicted proteins | sample 1673301 | NCBI WGS metagenome assembly OLVW01 (sample SAMEA3178941, study PRJEB25190) | human gut metagenome
CGGAGTGAAACAGGATTAGAATAACCATAATCTCTGCATCACTCATACGGTTGGGGTTGTTACGATGCTTGGTCTTCTTATCCTCAATCATATATTTTTCCTGTTGAAATGTAAATTCCTTGCAAAAATCATCGGCCATACCTGGAAACATAGTGGTAATCGTTTAAATGTTATAATTGAGCACTATAATTTAATACTTTTATCGCTATGTTTCTAATTATAAGTGAAAGATATTTATTCTTATATCGAACTCACGTTAAATTAAGGCTCGCTTAGCTATTTAGGTTACAAAAAGTATATTTTAAGTGTTACGACATCCAAGTGTCGTATACTTAAAAACAGTAAAAAAGAAAAGAAGAAGAAATAGAGAGGAGGGAAGATTAAAACAAGGTTTTCACTCCTCTCAAAGCCGTAAATAGCCGGGACATAAATCTTTAGCTGCTAATTGCATGTTGGGAAAGCAGAAATCCTCAACCTCATAGCTCCCATCGGCACAAGTTCAATATCATCAACCTGCTCCGACCTTGCCGACCACTCATCCGGCAGTACACCGCAAAGTTTGTATTCATCTACCGACCAATCTGGAACGATTCTTCCTTTTGCTTGAAAAATCAGAGGCACATTCTCTGAAGTGAATGGATTAACCTTCGGTTCCAATTTTCTGTGTTCCTTCAACATAACCCCTGAATTGATTTGCAAGGCATAGTTCCACGGAGTTTCCGGATAGATTTCGTATGAAGGCCATTTTTCCACATCCGCTCCTTCTTGCCACTGGGAATCCCAAATAGCCGTTTCCGTACTATTCTTTTTTACATATTTTTCTCCTATTTTCAACGACAAAGTCAAAGGACCGTAATCTACACTGACACTGTTTTTATTTACTTGCCATGTTCTATAAGATATTTCCATCGGGAAGTCCGCTTCTATACAATCTCCGTTTTCCCACTCGCGTTGAATCCGTAAATATTCTCCTTCTGCAAAATCGGCATTTATTTTTTTTCCGTTTACTTTCACTTCCGCAGCTTTCGTCCAACTTGGTATACGAATATAAAAGGGGAAAGCTACCGTTTTATTGCTCTCTATTGTAAATGAGATGTGAGAATCGAACGGATAATCTGTCCGCTCTTTAATGAGCACCGTTTCACAATCACTCACTTTCACCGTTACATCACAACTGTTATAAAGGACGGCTGCCACTCCATTGTCTGGTGTAGCCATCATCAAATGTTCCACGTAATAGGGCCATGCGAAGCCATGATTGTGCTGGCAGCAGCGGCTACTGAACGGATTCATGGCCAAAAATGGACCGGCATTGTCAATGCCGGGCTTATGATTTTCGCTATCGCTCATCACCATGTTTGGTGAGGTAATATAACGAAGCGACCTCATATCCGGCATAAATGCAGCCGGAAAACTATTGAAAGCCACATCTTCACAATTCTCTGCCCAATAAGTATCTCCGGTAATCAAAAGCATAATTTCATCCGAAGCCATCTGCTCGGCAAAGCCACAGGTTTCAGTTCCTTGACGAGGGTCAAAGAACCCCATGCGGGCATTTTCATCTGCCCCGAACATTCCACCGGGTACCTGTCCAAATGTACGTCGAATTAAACTCTGTACATTATAGCTTGCCGACAAATACTTCCTTTCACCATTGAACAGGTAGTAAGTGGCCGGTTCACGAAAGCACTGGGCAACATTCACATTATGCCAGTTCGGGAGTTCGGTTGATTTTGTCCAATCTGCCGTATTTCGATGCAACTTTTCTGCCAATTTCAGCAAGTCTTTATCACCAGTACGGTTGTAAAGCCAAACTACACTCCAGAGATTATCACCACCACGACTGTTTTCCCAATAAGACGACAAGAACTTTTCATCCGGCACGCTCAGTTGATAGTGGAAATAACGGGTCATGAAATCAATGACTCGCTCGTCCGAAGAGTATTCATAATAAGATTGAAGAATCCATAATGCTACCATATTTGACCAAAAATCCTGAGAGCCGTTCACTTCGATATAGGGACCAAAATTCCCGTCTGCACGTTGGCTGCCCAGAATCGCTTCAATCCATGTCTTCGCCTCCTTCAACATTCTTTCATCTTCCAGCAAATAGGCCACTTCGGCATATCCCCGCAGCCAATAAGGGACTTCTTCCCAGCCCCATTTACCACCGGACTTCAGCCACGCATTGTCTTCTTTCTGCAGCCAAGCACTGATTTCGCCTAAATGTCCGTTCAGACCATCGCGTTGTAATTCCAGCATGGTTCGTACCCAACCTTCGGGACGAATGCTGCCGACTGGTAGTTTGATGAACCGCATGGGCTGTAGCGGCGCACGGTTACTGACATAATTTATATTAACTTTCTCTGTGGGAATGACATTGAGCATTTGGGCTTCATCATAGGATGTTACTGAAGAACAAGAGGCCGCACATAATGCCAATGCAAGGATATATGATTTATTCATTTACTATTTTCATTAAAAACAAAACTCTATTTTTCTATGTCGCTATCACAACTAATAACACTTATTATCTGTCAGAATACGTTCATGCCAGACGAACCCAAAGAAGGGGAAAAAGGGCAAAACCGGCACCCTCTTCCCCCCTATTCAACAATCTTTATCTGACAAGACAATTATTTCAAGCGGAATACCTCGGAATAGATTCCTTGGTCAGAACCTTTAGGCCATATACAGATACGACCGAACAAAGTCCCTCTTTTCAGAGCCGTCTGAAACATTTGATGATTCGTATAATCTTTTGTAGCAAAAGTATATGTTTTCCCAGTTTCATCGTAACTGCCCATGTTATCCATTTCATCGTAACGGTCCACATTGTGTTCGCCGTCACTCAAGAATTGGGTAGTGCCCAACATAACAAACACACGGTCAATGCCTGTGCCTGCAATCTTGTTCACCGTAAACGAAGCATTCACTTTGTTGCCGTCCAAACTCATTTGCGCATTGTCCACCAAGTAATAAGGAGTCACCTCCACATCCACTTCCGCATGTCCGCGCAGGCTTACTTCTATCGTGTCGCGTCCGGCAGGGCTCCAAGGACCGTTTCCGTCCTTGGTAATCAGTTGGTACTGACCATCGAAAATACATACGGAGAACTCACCGTTCTGGTTGACGAATACTTCTACCGGATCGTGCTTCGCATAGCCACGCTGGTACAGTTGCAATCTCACCGCCTCGTTTCCGCACAGTTGCAAAGGTTCGCCTTTATAAACCACTCTTCCTCTGATAAAAGAAGTAGGTTCATCATAATTATCCTTCATACAGCTCGTAAGAGTCAAAGCCGTCAAAAGAATAGCTGAAAAAACTTTAGATATCGTTTTCATGTTCTTTGTTTCTTCTTTTTAAAGTTATTGATAGGGATTCTTCACCAACTTCGGATTGTTGTTTATCCAACCATTGTCTATTTCAGAATAGTACTGCACATCGGTACATTTCAATGGACGACGCCACAAATCCAATTTCTGCATGTCTTTCTCAATGAACGCCCATTTACCATTATTCACATCGCCCGGAGCCACTACACGGTAAGGCCACAAGCCCAGACGCTTTGATGTACGCGTATCTTCGCTTCCAGTCCAAATCTTGTCTGCTTCCATCCAGCGTTTCAGATTCCACCAGCGACCTCCTTCGAAGGCCAACTCTACACGATACTCGTGCATGATTCGTTCGTGGTCAATCATTGTCAAAGGCAATACACCTGCACGTGAACGAACCTCATTGATGTATTTCAATGCTTCCGTGTCACTATTATTGCGCGACAGCTCCCAGCTTGCTTCGGCAGCAATCAGATAAGCTTCGGCAATACGGAAATAAACATTCCACATAGCTGATCCTCTACCGATGGTACCTGCCGACGGAGTGGCATCCAAGTACTTGCGTACATAAAATCCTGTACGGTTTATCTCGCGCTCGTTTCCTCCGAACGGACCGTTATTGGCTGTAATCAGGTTGCCGCTATCATCGTGCGAATTGCGTGCACCTGTCAGTTCAACCCAGTTTCCATTCTCTTTCCTCAACTGTCCGGCTTGCATTTCAATCACTTTGCTGTCGAAAGTACTGCCCGGTACGATGATGGAGCCCATCAAACGCGGATCTCGTTCAAGGAAAAGTTCAGTGGGATCATCGAAGAAACGTGGATTATCCGGTGTACCAACTTCGAACGGCACGGTCGTTCCTCTCTGTTCTTCGGGAGCGTTTATCGGTTCGAATGCCTCTACCAAATTCAGAAGTACAGAGAGACGGTCGCTTCCGGTATCCTGCTCAATGCTTTTGGGCAGATTGTTTTTCGTAAATCCGTGAGTTTGTCCCGGTGACACGTAGTCGCGTGTCCAGATAACTTCCGTATTGCCGTCTTTCTGGCACACGGCCTTGTAGAAGTTGTCGGCATAAGCCTGCGGTGTATTGTCTTTGGCACGCATCAGAGTGTACGGACCATTCTCAATCACCTCCTTGGCAGCAGCCAAAGCTGTTTCATAATAATCCTTGGCACGCGAAGCCGGAATGCCGACCTCACCACCAGCAGTACGCAACTGAGGATGTGCTTCTACCGTGTTGTAAGTAGCAAGTGAAGCTGCAGTCAGCGCCGCACGAGCCTCAAGCATCTTCGCTACCCAATAGTTGGCGCGTGCAGAATTTCTATTGGTATCCTTAGTAAGCATCCGGGCTGCTTCCTGGCATTCTGAAATGACATAGTCATAAAGAGCCTCTTCCGTAGAACGGGGCACTTGCAGTGTCGTGATGTCCATGCCGGGCGTATAGTCGAATACCTGGTCGCCTACAATGGGCACACCGCCCAAAGTACGTCCCATACAGAAATAGAGCCATGCGCGGATGTAGCGCACTTCACCCATGTAAGCCGTCTTGGTCGCCTCATCCACAGCGGCAGAGGGCTTGATAGCTTCCAAGAACTGGTTCAGGTCGTGCACCAGCGTATAATCATAATTGCGCCACTTGTTGCGATCGATATTCTGGTCATCGTTCGTATCATAATGAATCACCTCATCCAGCATAGTCCACTGATCCCAATCATCGATGCGCTGGCCGATGGTCACCCGACCGTAAAAGTTGGCCAATACCGATTTCACCAGTTCAGGGTCACCGAAAGTCTGATCCTGTGTCAGCAACGTATCGGGCTTCGTATCCAGGAAACCGCTACAACTGCTCATTGACAACATTGCAGCAACCGCGGCTGCAAACAAATATCTTTTTTTCATTGCTTACTTAAAATTTAAGATTAACACCAAGGTTTATCACTCTCATCGGCGGATAGTCCAAACCGTTATCCGAAACACATTCCGGATCCATTACCGACAGATTGGAGAGGGTCAGCAGATTGGTACCCGAAACAAACACACGCAGGTTGCTGATACCGCTACGTCCCAGCCAATTCTTGGGTAGCGTATAGCCGAACTCCAGGTTACGGAGCTTGATATAGCGCACATTGTGTAGCCAGAAGGTACTTTTGTCGTAAGCACTGGTTTCGTCCGAATTCAGACGGAGCATCGGATATTTGCCCGGAATCAATTCACTGTTGGCATCCCAGATGTCGGACAGATGCCAGGCATCTTTCAACACTTCATCGGGGCTATTACCATCGTTTTGGAAGGGACGGGCCGTCTCATAGCATTGCTGCCACGAAGTCATTCCCGAACCGGTCCAGTCCATGGCAAGGTCGAAACCTTTCCAGGAAGCCGCTAAATTGATACCGAAGTTCAGGGTTGGCGTACTGTCTACACGATAACCGATGGGACGTTCGTCCAGATAGTTGATAACACCGTCATTATTCTGGTCTTTGTACTTGATATCGCCCGGAACTACTGTACGGTTACCTTTGCGGTCGTTGTCAATAGGATAGTTAGCAATTTCTTCCCAGCTATTGAAGCGGCCCACAGCCTCATATCCCCAGTTCACATAGCCCACACGATGCCAGATGCTGTTGCGATATTCATCCCATGAATTGCTGAAACGGGGTTTATACTGTTCCCAATCCCAGAAGCGCGAATAAGTGACATTGGCTCCCACACTGTAGTTGAAATCGTTGATATGGTCGGTCCAACCGATTGAAGCATCGAAACCACGGTGCATATCCGAACGCAAATTTTCTTTCGGCAAGCCAAAGCCCACTTCACTCGGAATCAATACATCGTAACGAGATTCGGAGATACCTTCGCGAATACGACGGAAGTAATCAAGCTGCACGTTCAGACGATTGTTAAAGAAACCAAGGTCGATACCGAGGTCCAGAATCTTGGAAGTCATCCATGACAAAGTCTGGTTAGGCAAGCCACGAGTAGACGTACCTACCACCCAGTTGCCATCAAGCACAGCACCGCCACTGTTATAGTTATAACCCGGCAAGAAATCGAAGGCAGAATAGTCGGCCACAGCATCATCACCCACTTCACCATACGAACCGCGCAACTTGAAGTTGGTAACGATATTACCTATTTTACTCTCTTTCCAGAAGTTTTCTTCCGAAACACGCCATCCCAAAGAGGCAGAGGGGAAGAAGCCCCAACGATGTCCCGGACGGAATTTCCACGAACCGTCCCAACGGCCAATCAGTTCTATCAAGTACCTGTCGGCATAGTTATAGTTGATACGTCCCAAATATCCCATACGGGCCTCCGTGCGGTCGCCATCATCATTGAACTCTACAAGTTCCTTCAAGCGAATCAAATCCATACTGTTGGAAACCGGCGTAGAGTGGAGCCACATGCGGGGACGCTTGCGCTGGCTGGCCTCGAAACCTGCCACGGCCACAATGGAGTGATCGCCAAACTTGCGGTCAAAGTTCAACTGAAAGTTAGAGAACTGATCTTCCACTTTTTCGCGGTTGCGTTCACGGTAAGGGTTAGCCATGCGGTCAGTCACGTAATACGAATCACTATTTTCGTCGTAACCATACAGTTCATAAGTATATTCCTGGTTATCCAGTTCATTATAAGCATAGTAGTAGCCCAACATTCCCTTGAACTTCAGCCCTTTCAAAATTTCATACTCAGCTGTACCATTCAATTGAATCACCCGCCATACATCGGAAACCTTACCGGTAGTTTCGTAATTCAAGATAGCAAAATTTGTTTCGGCCTGGTCTGATACCTTTTGCGGATAGTTAGGATTATCATTGGCAAACGGACGTTTGGTTGGCTGATTCTTCATCGTAGCGAAACGCGGCAACCAAGTATCATCAGCTCCAGGAACTCCCGGATGACGGCGGTCTTCAATACGTCCGTTCATGCTTGCACCCACTTTGAGGCGCTCGTTTACATTCATCTCAATGTTCATCTGGGCATTGGTACGACGGAAACCACCGTAGTTGCGGATGGTGGCATCCTGGTTGATGTGAGACACGGCTACATAGTAATTTGCCTTATCCGTACCGCCCGAGAAGCTTGTATTGACATAATATTGCGGAGCAGATACCCAGATATAATCGCTCCAATTCCATCCTTGGTAGTTACGCTCCGTACCTGCCATCCATTTGTCATACTCTTCCTTGTTATAACGGCGGTCGCCTCCGGTACGTCCCGAAAAAGTTTCTGCTGTAGTATAGGCATGTACATAGTCCTTCACACCGGCAGGGCTGATGAACTTGGAGTTCTTCTGCCAACCGTAATAAGCGTTCACCGAAACAGTATTCTTCGAGTTGCGTACCCCCTTCTTGGTAGTCACCACCACCACGCCATTGGCAGCACGTACACCGTATAGAGCTGCCGATGCATCCTTCAGTACAGAAACAGACTCGATATCGTTGAAGTCCATCTGGCTGAACTGTCCTGAGTCAGAGATGACACCATCAATCACGAAGAGCGGAGTACCCATGTTACGAATCTGCAAAGCAGTTTCGGCACCGGGACGTCCATCTTGCTGGCGTGTATTCACACCAGCAATCTTACCTACCAACGCACCACCTGCTGTAACGGCCGAAGATCGCGCAATGTCCTCCGAACGTACCGAAGAGACTGCACCGGTCAGCGTAGCTTTCTTCTGCGCCATACCAAAACCGGTAATTACAACTTCGTCCAGTACTTCCGTGTCTTCTTTCAATGTCACAGTTACCTTATTGGAAGCCCCAACGGTCACTTTTTGGGCCTTGTACCCGATGAACGAGATTTCAAGAGTCGCATCGGTTGCCACGGTCAGTGAGAATTCTCCATTGACATCGGTAATTGTTCCTGTTGTGCTCCCCACAGCTTTGACATTGGCCCCAATGATGGGTTCTCCATTTACATCCACTACGACTCCCTTTACGGTGCGCTGTTGTTGGACCAAATTCATTGCCAGTACAATTTCTTCAGACGGATTGTCCGCTGTAGCATAAACGAATGTACTTGGCAAAAAAGAAAATGCAGCCATACATAAGGATATGTTCCACATTCTCCTACTACTTGCTAAATAAACTAAATGCTCTTTTCTAGACATAGTACATTTTTTAATTAATAAGGTTATATTATCAAAATATAGCAAAAGTTTCGCTTGTAAAGTTGCTTTCTTCTATTAGTAGTATTGCAAATCAACAATAAACGACAGAAAAAACAGGGAAGTCATTGGTCAATAAACAACATAAACTGTTCTCCGATTCATTTATGGCATTCATAGAACAGGATTTGCTATTTTTTGGTATTCTTTTTTTGTGTTATTTTCAAAGAAGGGCTTTTCTTGTGATAATAACTCTTCTATGAATGCCGACACTCACATAAATAATCGCGGCTATATAGATTTTGGCGCACGCATTGACAAATTAAGATACACTACAAAAACATCTACAAGGAATATATGAACACATTTTGAATAGAAATTACTTTTTTTTGATTAACCTTTATTTATGAGCGAGTCGTGCGATGGCTACATTTGCATTGTCGAGGAATCAGGCATATCAACCTGACGAAAATAGGTATTGCATATATAAGAATTAAGTTTATTGTCATTAGTTTAAAGAAGATAATTATGAAGAAAAGTACAACATTAACCATGCTAATGCTGACGGCTTTTTGTCAGATTAATGCTACTGACTTGTTTACCCCTGTACAAAAGACAGATTTGCGTTTGCCTTCTGTGCCATTAATTACATCAGACCCATATTTTTCTATATGGTCGCCATACGATAACTTGAACGAAGGTGTGACCAAGCACTGGACCAACGATGAAAAATCGTTGATAGGGGCAGTTCGCGTAGATGGCAAGGTATATCGTTTTATGGGAAAACAAAATTTGCAGGCTTTGCTGCCCATGGCCGGAAGCGAAGCTTGGGAAGGCGACTACACATTCCAACAGCCCGATGGAAATTGGACGAACATAGATTACTCTGCTTCAGGATGGAAAAAAGGAAAAGGGGCATTCGGCACAAACGATCAACCGGTAGCAAGAACCAAATGGGAAACCGAAGACATCTGGGTGAGACGCGAATTTACACTGAATGATGTGGATGAAAAAGCTCCGATATATATAAAGTATTCGCACGATGATGTTTTCGAGCTTTACCTTAACGGTGAAAGGCTGGTGTCAACCGGATATACTTGGAAAAACAACGTACTGCTGGAACTTACAAGCGAGACAAAGAAAAAACTGCGTAACGGAAAGAACGTGATTGCAGCGCACTGTCACAACACCACGGGCGGGGCTTATGTGGATTTCGGCATTTTCACTCCAGCCGACGATGCAGCAGCTTTCGAGAACTTAGCAGTGCAGAAATCGGTAGATGTATTGCCCACACAGACTTATTACACGTTTGCATGCGGTCCGGTAGAACTTGACATTGTATTCACTGCTCCGGTGATGATTGACGATTTGGATTTGATTTCTACTCCTATCAACTACATATCATATCAGGCAAAGTCCATTGACAAGAAGGAACACGATGTACAAGTGTACATAGAAACCACACCACAGTTGAGCATAAACGAAATGACACAGCCCACCAAGGCACAGGTGATAAAGCACAACGGAATGAATTACATTCAAGCAGGAAGCATTGACCAACCTGTCACAGAAAGGAAAGGAGACCTGATATGTATAGACTGGGGATATGCGTACATGGTCGGAAACAGTAATGCAAACATCAACGTAAGCTTGGGCGACTACAATGCCATGAAAGCTTCGTTTGCCAAGGAAGGAGAACTACTTCCGTCGAAAGGGGAAGTAATAACCAGAAAAGCCGACAAGATGCCGGCAATGGCATACTGTGATGATCTGGGCAATGTATCTGTCAAAGGAAAGAGCGGGTTCATGATGCTGGGTTACGATGATGTTTATTCCATAGAATATATGTACGAACGCCACATGGCATACTGGAGGCACGGCGGGAAAGTTACAATCTTCGATGCTTTTGAGCGCGCAAGAGACAATTATAACAACGTTATGGAACGATGCCGAGACTTCGATGCCATGATAATGAACGATGCCGAGAAGGCGGGAGGCAAGAAATATGCCGAAATATGTGCCGCCTCTTACAGGCAGGTCATAACGGCACACAAGCTGTTCACCGACAAGGAGGGAAACTTGATGTTTTTCTCTAAAGAAAACAACAGTAACGGATGTATTAACACAGTGGACCTTACTTACCCGTCGGCGCCGCTATTTCTGGCATACAATCCCGAGCTGCAAAAGGCCATGATGACTAGTATTTTCGAATACAGTGCATCAGGAAGATGGAATAAACCGTTTGCCGCACACGACCTTGGTACATATCCTATCGCCAACGGACAAGTCTATGGAGGTGATATGCCGATAGAGGAAAGTGGAAACATGGTGATACTTACTGCTGCAATTGCAAAGGCTGAAGGCAATGCAAACTATGCCAAAAAATATTGGGACCTACTTACTATATGGACTGACTATTTGGTGGAATACGGACAAGACCCCGAGAACCAACTTTGCACGGATGATTTTGCAGGACACTGGGCACATAACGCCAATCTTGCAGTGAAAGCTATCATGGGAGTGGCCGCTTATAGCGAAATGGCAAAGATGCTGAGCATGAACAAAGTAGCCAAGGAATATGCCGAAATTGCTAAGAAGATGGCTGTGAAATGGGAGGAAATGGCCCGAGAGGGCGACCACTATCGCCTTGCTTTCGACCGCAAGGATACTTGGAGCCAGAAATACAATATGGTATGGGACAAGATGTGGGGACTTAAATTATTTCCTAACAATGTGATAGAAAAAGAAATAAACTATTACCTGACCAAACAGAACGAATTCGGCCTTCCACTGGACAGCCGCAAGGAATACACAAAGTCCGACTGGGTAATGTGGACCGCCGCCATGGCTTCAGACATGGACACTTTCCAGAAATTCTCAAATCCTATCTATAAATATATTGACGAAACCGCTACACGAGTGCCTATCAGCGATTGGCACCACACCGAAGGCGGATTGTGGGTTGGCTTCCGTGCACGTTCGGTAATAGGAGGATATTGGATGAAGGTTTTGATGGACAAGATGCTTGAAAATAAGTAAAAGAAATTAGTATATTTGAGATAAAAAGATTCACAGGATAACAATAATTAACGCATCATTTACGGCACTCTGGCTGGACTTCAAACTTCTAGCCAAAGTGCTGTATCTAATTTTCAAACTCTTATCATTATGAAATCATCAGTATTATCCGTGTTCGTTTTGGGGGCATTAATGGCTTGCACAGGCAACAAAAAGGAAGAATTGCAAATGACGGCTTCGGGACTGCAACCCGAAAACTTCAAAGCCGTAGTGGATGGTAAAAATACAGGGTTATACACACTCAAAAATAAAAACGACATGGAAGTATGTGTCACCAACTTTGGTGGACGTATCGTTTCTATAATGGTTCCGGACAAGGACGGAAATATGCGCGATGTAGTTTTGGGATTTGAATCCATAAAAGATTACATAGATTATCCCTCTGATTTTGGAGCAAGCATAGGCAGGTATGCCAACAGAATCGGTAACGGACAGTTTTCTTTGGACGGAGTGAAATACCAGTTGCCACAAAACAACTACGGTCACTGTCTGCATGGCGGATTTAAAGGCTTCCAATACGTGATATATGATGTCATGAAGGTTTCAGACAATGAAATCAAACTCTCATATCTCGCGAAAGACATGGAAGAGGGATTTCCGGGAAACGTGACATGTACCGTATCAATGACTCTGACGAACGACAACGCCATAAACATAAATTACGAAGCCGAGACTGACAAGCCTACTATCATAAACATGACAAACCACTCTTACTTCAATCTTGACGGAAAGCCGGAGAAGGGTAACAGTGACTATCTGATGATGGTAAACGCCAGTAACTACACTCCTATAGACAGCACATTTATGACGACTGGAGAAATTTTGCCTGTGGAGGGAACACCCTTCGACTTCAGAAAACCAGTAAGGCTGGGCGACAAACTGATCGAGGAGTGCGAACAACTGAAGAACGGACACGGGATAGACCATAACTGGATACTTGACACCGAGGGCAATTTGAACACGGCGTGCGCATCACTGGAATCTACAGAAAGTGGAATAAAACTGGAGGTGTTTACCAATGAACCTGGAATACAAGTTTACACGGGCAATTTCCTGGACGGAACACAAATCGGCAAGAAAGGGATTAAGTATAACTGCCGTGCTGCCGTATGTCTTGAAACACAAAAATATCCAGATACTCCAAACAAACCCGAATGGCCGTCGTGCATCTTACGCCCGGGAGAAAAATACAACAGCAACACGATATTCAAATTCTCAGTGAACAAATAACATTTGACATGAAAAAAGGAAAGAGGCTAATTTTACTGGGCTTTATAGCGGGCATTTATACGTTTGCTTTTTCTTCTTGCCAGGAAGACAAAGCGATAAAAGAAATATGGCAGGCTTACGATGGCTTTAACCAGTGTCTGCTTGATGAAAATAAATACATATATAAGACCAACACATCATACTCTGAAGCCAAAGACCGGTGGAACGGAGCGGCAGCCATCTGGTGCCAGCCTATCTATTGGGACATGGCCATGAATGCATACAAACTTGCCTGCAAGACCAAGAACAGCAAAAGGAAAGAAAACTTGTTGAAATTGAACCGCAGAATCTTCGAAGGCAACAAGAAACATTATGCCGGTTTCGACTTCCATGACAACAATGAGAATACGGGCTGGTTCATATACGATGACATACAGTGGTGGACAATAACCTTGGCGCGTGCATATCAACTGTTTGGCGAAAAAGAGTACCTTGACTTATCGGAAGCCAGTTTCAGCCGAGTATGGTACGGTTCCGAAAAGGTTGGCGATACAGGGTCTTATGACCCTAAGAGAAGCGGGATGTTCTGGCAATGGCATCCTATAAGAAACCCTAAGCCCAACGACAGTGAGCGCGATGGGAAAATGGCGTGCATAAACTTTCCAACGGTAGTGGCAGCCATGACTCTTTACAACTGCGTGCCAGATGACAGGCAAGAGCCAAAGGCAGATGTAAAGAGACCTCTCTACCAAACCAAAGCACAATATTTGGAGAAAGCCAAAGAAATATACGCATGGGGAACAGAAAATTTACTGGATGCCAAAACCGGAAGGGTAGCTGATAGCAAGCACGGCACAAGCGACTCGCCCAATTGGAAGGCACACATCTACAACCAAGCTACTTTCATAGGAGCATCGGTACTTCTGTATCAAGCCACCGATGAGAAGTCGTATTTAGATAACGCCATACTCGTTGCCAACTATTCCATAAAGACCATGTCGGCCCCAAAAGGGATACTTCCTTTTGAGAATGGGATAGAACAGGGCATTTACACGGCAATATTCGCACAATACATGGCCATGCTGGTTTACGATTGTGGGCAATCGCAATACCTGCCATTCTTGAAACACACCATAAACATAGGATGGAACAATAGGGATGAACAAAGGAACATCTGCGGTGGGGAATATGATGTGAAGGTGAACCCTACCGATACGATAGACAGTTACTCTGCATCAGGCATTCCGGCACTAATGTTGCTGTTCGGCAAATAAAGCCGATAGCGAAATACAGGGTACTTTTATAAGGTAGAAGTAAACAGGTAAAATTGCAAATCCTTTAAAATAGATTTGCAATCTTACCTGTTTTTTAATGAATATTTTTATAACTTTGCTGGTATAAATAAAATACAATGACAGTGCCTTAAAAACATTCTTAGTATTATGCACATAAAATACCATACAAACACTATTGGAAGACGAACGGAAAACGTATTAATGGTCATATTTTTGTTTTGTTGCGTGGTGTCTAGTCTGAATGCGCAGGATTACAGGAACTACATAATAAATATTTATCAAGACAAAGACGGACTGCCGCATAATTCGACAAAGTGCCTCTTGCAAGACAAGTTTGGTTTCGTGTGGATAGGTACAAGAAACGGTTTGTGCTGTTTCGATGGTAAAAGGAACATTCCACTGAAGATTTCGGATAACAACTTAGGAAACGTTTCTATACACTCCCTCTTTGAAGACAAATTAGGCAGGATATGGATGGGCACTGACTACGGGGTATACGTTTATGACAGAATCGGCACCCTTGAGAAGTTCGACAAAATAACCAGATACAGCGTTTCCATAAGCAGCGAGGTAAGTAAAATCGTACAATTGGACAGCAATAAAATACTTGTCGCTACAATGGGACAGGGATATTTCGTGTACAATGTTGACAGTGATGTGCTTGAACAGTACAATTCACACTACTCGTTCATCTTGGACGTATATACCGATGGGAAAGATTTATATTTGACCACCTTGCAGGAACAGTTCTTACACTTTGACCTCAACGGTAAGCTTGCAGACGCTTACAATTTCTCGGAAAATCGCCTGAGCCTTGAGACTCCTTTGCTAACGAACAGGTTCATCTGCAAAGGGAAAAATTCGCTCTGGATAGGAGGAGGCGACACAAACGACTTGTTTGAGTTTTATCCGCAATCGGGAGATATTGTGCATCATAAACTGGAAAATGCGACCTTCAAGTCTGTAAAATGCATCATTCCGCTCGGTAACGAAGAACTGCTGTTAGGGACAAACAAAGGATTGTATATATTCACTCCCCACGATGAGGCGATTTCTGAATTTGAATATTCAGAGAAAGTGAGCATTTATAATCTGGACATAAACGAATTGGTAAAAGACAATGAGGGGGGGATATGGGTGCTAACAGAACATTCGGGGGTGATGCACATAAGCCCTAGAAATAAGCGATTCTACAATCACAACATACCAGGTAACTACATGGTAAATGCTTTCTGTCAAGGCATGGAGGACAACACTATATTAGTAGGTTCGCAGAATGGATTGTACAAATACGACATAGAGAAAAATCTACTGGAAGAATCCCCTTCAGGGACGAACCTGAAATATGACATACGCTCGCTATGCAGGAATAATAATGAATTGTGGATAGGAACATTGTCGGACGGAGTGATTGTTATGGACCTTACAACTGGGAAAACAAAGCACTACGTTAGTTCATTTAACTCACCAAACACCATCACCAGCAATAATATAAAAAAGATATTAAGGACTAAAGGTGGAGACATCATAATAGGCACCAATTGGGGCGTGTGCTATTATGACAAAAAACACGATAACTTCAGGACTGAAACAATCTTGGGAGCTATGATGGCTATAGCCGATATATATGAGGATGGCAAAAATAATATCTGGTTTGCCACAGATAACGGAGGAGTGTACAGGCACAACCTTAACACCCAAACATGGAGATACTACAAACATAATCCGGAAAATCCTTATTCCTTGCCTAATAATTCTGTAATAAAAATCTTCGAGGACAAGGAAGGTAAACTCATATTAAGTACGAACGGAAACGGGCTTTGCTTGTTTGACTATGATAAGGATGGCTTTATCGGGGAATATGGCAGGGGACATGGGTTGCATTCAAATATAGTGGTGAACTCCATGGAGCAGGACATGGAGGGAAAGTTGTGGCTTTCTACCAATTCTGGATTGTGTTGTCTCAATACGAACGACAGCTTAAATCATACCCATTTCACATCATTGGATGGATTGCAGAGGAATTTCTTCTGCGAAAGTGCATCGTACACCACAAAAAACGGAACTTTGATGTTTGGTGGAAGCAATGGATTCAACGTGTTTAATCCATTGAATTTCAAGCAAAACAAATTTATTCCTCCTGTTTACATCACTGACATTAATTTCTTAAAAGTCAAGGAAAATGCCGAAAAAGAAAAGATAATCGGTAATGATAAACCTTTATATTTGTCTGGGAAAATAAGAATACCACATTCGTACAATAGCTTCACTGTGCATTTTGCATCTTTAAGTTATGTGGAGCCTGAAAAGAATTTGTTTTCATATAAAATGGAGGGGCTGGACAAATCGTGGATGAATCAGACGAAGAGCAACTCCGTAACGTACACCAACCTCGCTCCCGGAAAGTATTGCTTGTACGTGAAAGGCTCGAATAACGACCAAGTATGGAACGACAAGGTTGCCAAGCTGCAAATCATCATTACTCCACCCTGGTATTTATCAGTATGGGCATATTGCGCTTATTTTATTTTGACAATATCCATGCTGACGTATTTGTTGATTAAGCGAGACAGGCACCTCAAGAAAAGGTACAACTTGCGCATGGAAAGGTTCAAGGAAGAGAAGGAAAGGGAATTGTACAAAAACAAAATCAATTTCTTCATAAACTTGATACACGAAATAAAGACTCCGCTCACGTTGATTAAACTTCCGCTGGACAACTTGATGAAAGACTCTGCGGTCAACAGCAAGGAGAGAGAGTATCTTTCAGTAATGAGCAGGAACGTAAACTATTTGATTGGGGTGACAAATGAGCTGCTCGATTTTCAGAAGACTGAATCGGGGGAAATGAAACTTAATTTTGAAACCACCGATATAGGTTCACTTATCAAAGTGACTTATGAACAGTTTATAGGGATAGCGGAAATAAAGAACATCAATCTACAGAACGATGTGGGCGCAGATTTCCAGCACGAAATACGGGTCGATAAGGATAAAATAAGGAAAATACTGGTAAATCTCCTTAGCAATGCCATGAAATATGCGGAAAAGAGTGTCGTGTTATCATCGAATGTTGATGGCGATTATGTCAATATCTATGTTGCCGATGACGGACCGGGCATAGACAACCAAGAAAAAGAGAAGGTATTTCAGGTCTTCTATCAGTCGAAAGGGGAAAAGCACCAGCCCGGCACAGGCATAGGGCTTGCTTATGCGCGTACGTTGGCGGAAAACCATCATGGGAAACTCTATGTGCAGAACAACGAGCAGGGTGGAACAACATTTGTTTTATCACTGCCTTTATACAAAAACGAACTGATACCAGAAGATGAAAGGCTTGAAGTCCTATCAGATTCTGCAATGATGAATGATAAAGAAGCTATTTCCGATAATGACGTACTGCTGCAACAGAACCACATAGTCCTGCTGGTTGAAGACAATCCGGACTTGCTGAAAATGGAATCGGCAAATTTGAAGAAGTGGTTTAAGATACTGAAGGCAAAGAACGGGGAACAAGCTCTTAAAATAATAGACAATCACGATGTGGACATTATAGTAAGCGACGTGATGATGCCTGTCATGGATGGATTGGAATTATGTCAGAGGGTTAAGGACAACATAGAATATTCGCATATTCCCGTCATCTTGCTTACGGCAAAGACATTGCCTGAGTCGAAGACCGAAGGCTTTTGCCACGGAGCGGATGCGTATGTGGAAAAACCGTTCACGATATTGCAATTATGTATGCAAATAAGGAACTTGCTGAGGCTACGCCGTTCCTTGCAGAAACGTATACAACCGTTGGCTAACATAGAAAATAATTTACATCCAACAGAAGCTTTCTTCTCCAATAAAGATATGGAATTTCTTAAAATGCTGAAAGAAAACATTAGCAACCAGTTGTCAGACGAAAACTTCTCAATAGATTCTTTGACTGCGATAATGAACATGAGCCGTTCTAATTTCTACAGGAAGCTTAAGGCTCTTACAGGTATGTCTCCCAACGAATATTTGAAGAATTGCAGGTTGAATAGGGCCGCCGAGTTGTTAAAAGAAGGATACCGCATAACGGAAATCTTTGAGCAAACAGGATTCTGTTCCTCATCTTATTTCGCCAAATGCTTCAAAGCTAAGTTTGGCGTACTTCCCAAAGATTTTCAGAATAATAAAGAGGTATCATAGTAATCACAGGTTACATCAAGGAAAAAATAACCACATTTTTATGACTTTATGACAGAATTAAGAATCAAAAGTTTGATATGATTTTCATACCCAAATTGACGAAGGACCAACAATGATTGAATTCGCTTTCATCGTAAGTACTTGAATAATAACGCCTTATACTTTCATTTTCCTCCTTACTTTTGCTGCAAAAAATAATGTCTATGATGCAGCGACGTAAACACATGATGAGCAGAGAAAAATTTATCTTCGTTCTTTTCCGTTAGCAACAGAGTGAAGTGGAGACGTGTTCATTTTCTACAACCGTTTCCGGACCAAGATAAAATTGCTCCATGCCGAACCGGGAGGTCTGGTCCTTTATGAAAAGCTGCTTGAAGAAGGCACCTTCAAGATACCCGCCTATAATCCTGCCACCCGTTCTTACCCCATGACCTGGAGTGACCTGGTCGTTATGGTGGAAGGCATCAATGAAGATGTCAGTAAAGGCAGGCAGAGACGGCTTTCCAATTTGAAAAAGTATTGGTAAACGGTTGTAAACAAACAGCTTGAAGGCTTGTTTTTCTTGTAGCTTTTCGCTATCTTTATATCATCAAAAAAGATATTGAATGGCAAAAGAAGATGCAACCGGACAAGCTGTGGAACCCTCAATGGAGCAGCTGCTGGATATCAACCGTAAACAGAGTGAGATCATCTCAGCCCAGGTAAGGACCATAGAAGAACTCCGGGGTACGATCGTTGAGTTGAACGCCTCCCTGGCATGGCTGAAGAGAAAGATGTTTGGAAAGATGAGTGAGAAATGCAAACCTGCCGATAACGGAGCCCCGAAGCTCCCTTTTGACTATGCGACCTGGAACAGATAGAGGCGGCAATCGAAGAGACCCGGAGCAGGGCGACAGAACAAATTACCGTCCCCCCAGTCCCAGGCCACCAATAAAACGCCACACCGTAACCGGGTCGCCATGGATAACCTTCCCGATTGTAACAGTCGTCATCGAACCGGAGAATGTCGATTTAAGCAGATACGTCAAGATAGGCGAGGAACATACCAGGACCCTTGAGATGAAACCCGGCTACCTCTATGTGAAAGACACGGTACGTCCCACATACGCCCTGAAAAATGAAATGGAGGCCGTTGATAACGGAGAAAAGGCTGTAATAACCGCTCCCATGCCACTGA
>OLVW01001540.1_pt1 | contig 19332 bp, 16 predicted proteins | sample 1673301 | NCBI WGS metagenome assembly OLVW01 (sample SAMEA3178941, study PRJEB25190) | human gut metagenome
GCAAAACCAGCGTTTTGCTCTACAAGAATTGCTAAAGCAATTCTTGGCGATGTCATGCTACATAACAGCAATTTCCTATCAATTGAGAACTAATTGCGGCAAAGCAATTGCTATAGTTTCTTGATGGCAGGACTCACTATCTAGCGGCTGCAAAATACTTAGTATCCTTTGACGTAATAAGTAATATGTGGTTTGACAATAACCTCCGGTATGGGAAGTTGGAGTTAGAAACAAAAAGGACTTCGCAAAATTGCGAAGTCCTTGTAAGTGCTATTGGGCAACACCATCCAGATCTCCTGTTTCGGAAGATTGAATTGTTACTATTACTTTATGCGGCAGACAAATAATCGTTTCTCCATTGCTCCGGATCCCTTTATGATGTACACAGATCTTGTCCGGACAATCTGCCTTTTTCATGAAAACTTTCCCATCTTTTATCTGCACTGTATTCGTGTGGCCCCCATCCGACGGCACATCCACCGTCGCATCTTCCTTCAACGAAAGCGTCTTATATACATTACCATCAACGGTAATCTCCACAATCGCTGCTCTGCCTGTCGATGCAAAATAGAGCCGATACACGCCAAAACTCACCAACGCAAGCATTAGCGCAATACCTACTATCATATAATCTGCTTTCTTCACACTACTTCTCCATGAGCTCGCATACTAGCAATAATAGTTAAACAGCATACCGCTGTAGAGGGATGTTGTATAGGCATATCCCACTGCCGGCTTGCTCGTATTAGGATAGCTCACTAATGTTTTGTCAACATATTCCATAGGATCCAGCTTAACATAATTCATCTTTGCAAGCATTCTGCTGCTCAATCGGGATCTTGCTCCAAACAATTCTTGAAAGGAACCGTCCATAGCCGACTGTTCTGCCAGATAATCATCCATTTCCAAATATCCCTGATCATTAAAGGTCAGACCACAGGATTCCAAGTCTGACTGGAACGGCATCAACACACTTTGCATTTCACGCACAAGTTTCGGTGTATGTCCGCTCTTCTCTGCATAATTCCAAGAGCTGTCAATCATCTGGTTATAATGATCCAAAACGTTTCTCACACCATTGATAATCTTATCACTATCCGGTGTGTATGTGATCTGTGCCGGTTGTTCCGAAATGCGTTTCATCTGTATCTGTAAACTTCCCGCAAGCTTAAATTGATTGGACATAGAATGTTTCTCCACACCATTGATCTCAAATGATGCATTTTCCGGATTCTGAACAATCCGATTTAACCCATAGTATGAAGTAATTCCCTCGGAATGCTGTCCGTCAGGTCGATCTTCAAACGATAATATCGGCTCCCCATCCGGGCTTCCTGTCATATCCGTTGAAATCCTCATTGCGATCTTACCGGCTTCTCTCGAAACCGGCTGTGCCTGAATGCCTATTCTCGCTTTCGTAATGAAATCCGCCAGTCCACCGATCACCTCTCCGTGTCTGGCATCTTTCTTAATATTATATTGAAAATCATAGGAATCATCATTCACTCGGATCCGAAAGCGATACAATCCCTCTTCCAGGCTCCTGCTGGAATCATAAAACTCTTTGCTCACATTGACCTGCTGCTTCGCTAGACCATGCACTTCCATCGAAAACGGTGACGGCAGCTTCTCATAATCTTCCGTATCAATATTCACCGATACATCCCCAGCCTGCGAAGAGACTGCCTTCCGTCCACCAAAGACTGAACTGTCATCTTCTGTCATCAAATCCTCAAATGCATCATGCAAAGCAATGGAGGACTCTTTCACATTCAAGGCATATGCCTGTTTGTCATCAGAAAGTTTTACGAGATAGATTGGTGAGGACTTTGTACGTTTCGCAATGTCGCGCACAATGGAACGAAGTTCTGATGTCTTATGCGCACCATACTTCGAAGCTGCCGGCTTCGTGTTATATCCGGTCATGAGATAATTATATACATTTAAATCCATCGCCATACCGCATCTCTCCTTTCCCTGGAATCTTATAATGAGGCATCCTTGCCTCTGCATCGGTCAAACATCTTACTCCGCAGTACTCCTGAGAGTCTGCCACTATTTATTTTATTATACGTAGCAACCTAAAGGACTGTCAATTGGTAAACCTGCACAAATAAATACTACAATTGGATCCGCTTAATTTTCATATGCAATCTTTTCCTGATGCTGCATCGGATAACGAATCAGTTGATCCCGTTCTAACATATCCGGTCTCATACGAACTGCTGTAATCTGACGATTTTCATATGTTGTGTAATAAAAGATTCCCTGAGATGCATTACAACAGGACGTATAGATGGTATACTCATATTCACCATCCCTCACCTCACAGCATCCTTTTTGCTGCGAAATTGTTTCCATTATGTGAAAATATTGACCCACCTGTGATTCCTCTGTCTCACCACTGATCGCATTTAATTTTGTAAATGCCGCTCTGACAAAACGGGATGTCGACGATAGATCTCCCGGCAGACCGAGTGCTCCCATTCCTCGGCTGTAGGTGCCAAGAACGCCGGGTGCCAAATGATTTTCAGGCTGTTTTGGTGATAATTGCATATAATTGTTCAGCAAAAACATCTGCTTGTCAAAAGGCGGATTGTTGGTAAGTACCCCAACCGGGTTGTCATAAATACGCAGACCTTCTTCCACCATCTCCACGGTAATCGACTGCTTTTCATCCGCAATAAGCCAATGCAGGGAAGAAGCGGGATATTTGCCGGCAAATGTCTCCCCGATCAGATTAAGACCGATCAGATAGTCTCTCACCTGTTCCACACTCTCACAAGCCCCCAATACCCACGGAATAAACTCATATGTCGCGACATTTTTGGCATTTTCCTCATATTCTCCATAGCAGGCATTCCCAACAAAATTCAATCCTGCCATTCCCAGACCTTTTTCATTTACTGCTTCATAATATAATGGATATTCCTCTGCGACGTGTGCCATTCCTATCATGGCATAATGCGTTGTGCATTCTCCCATATGCGCATACGAAAACTGATAATGTCGCGGCGTGATAACCACTTCTTCACCATATGAACTCTCATAATCTAATGTTCTTCCAAAATAGAAATCCTTTGCTTTATACGATATTGCAGTACACATACAACCACTCCTCTCTATGACATATAATTTACTGAAACTTCCCACACCTCATTATCTCGCGCAACCACATATTGCTTATTATGTCAAAGCATGCTAAGTGTTTTGCAGCCTCAATATAGCGGCTTCTGCCGACAGAAAACTATAGTAATCGCCTTGCCGCTTTATCGTTGTATAATGATACTTCTTCTGCGCAAAAGTTTTAGTTATATAATACGTGGGATTGGCACATTTTGCAAGATTATTCATACAGTAAGGTAAGACACATGAAACCATCTTTTTACAATTATCGATTATGCCGCTGCAACAAGCGGCAGAACGGAGGTTACTATGGCACGTTTTACAAATCAGGCACAGCTTCGCTACGGTAATGCTGCGACCAATTCCAACGTTGCAGTTGGTGAAATTTTGGAAGTTTTATCTGCTACCAAGACCGCTGTAAAAACCACTTACGGACAAAATGACACTGTCACCTATATTATCAGCATTGTCAATTCCGGTGCAACAGCATTCAACGGACTTACTTTAACGGATGATCTTGGTGCTTACACATTTGGTACCGGTACAGTTACACCTCTTACCTATATTCCGGGAACCATAAATTATTATATCAATGGAACGCTTCAGACTGCTCCTACAGTTGAAGCCGGGCCGCCACTGACCGTATCCGGTATTAGCGTTCCTGCAAACGGCAATGCAACGATTATTTACGAAACAGCCGTAAATGAATTTGCGCCGTTTGCAACCGGTTCTGATGTTGTAAACACCGCAAGAATTACCGGTAGCGGCATTACACCGATCACGATCTCCGAAACGATCGCTGCAGAAAGCACGCCTATCCTTAACATTACCAAATCTGTCAGCCCGGTCCCTGTTACCGAAAACGGCATTTTAACTTACACTTTCCTGATCCAGAATATGGGAAGTGCACCTGCTGCCGTCACAACAGGTGCCACGATCACGGATACGTTCAATCCGATCTTATCCGGTCTGACCGTAACCTTCAACGGAACCGCATGGACTGCGCCGACTAATTATACGTACAACGAAACAACCGGTTTGTTTGCCACTGCCGCTGGTCAGATCACGGTACCTGCTGCCACCTTTACGCAAGATCCGGAAACGGGGGCTTGGGTTACAACACCCGGTGTTAGCACATTAGTTGTCACAGGCACGATCTAGCGATAGCCTTCAAGCTTTTGATGTGCTTCCTTCTTTCGAACACTACTTTTACTAAGAAGAGCAAAACCAGCGTTTTGCTTTTATCACGCTACACAACACCCTAATCCTATCAATTAAAAAGGGGCTGCACACTAATTGCTTAGTGCGACAGCCCCTTTGTCTTATCCTATATTATCGTTTGCAATACTTACGTATTGCGATCATTGCCGGCAAACTATTATTTTGCACGGCCACAGCAATATTTGTATTTCTTCCCGGATCCGCATGGACATGGCTCATTACGCCCAACCTTGCGCTCCTTAACAATTGTACCGGACTTTTTCTGCTCACGATAAAGCTCCTTACGTCGCTCCGGTGTCAACAGCTCATCCCACTCCGGCAGTTCATATAACCAATCAGCACCCGCTTCTACCATATGGTAATATAAGCTTTCCAAATCAATCGGCAATTTTACAACCGTGTCAGCTTCCATTTCCTCGATTGGGTTCGGTTCTTTCAAGCTTTCATTGATTCCATCTAAGAAACCTACCATATAATTCAATTCCATGCCGTATTTATCTGCTAATTCCTGAACAGTACCGGATACCACTTTCTCCGGAGCCGCAAGTAACTGCTGATAAATGGCTTTTTCCTGCTCGAAATACTTATCCCAAATTGCTTTTCCCTCTTTGGAGTTCAATTCTACGCCATATGCGTACTCTCTCCATTCCTGTAATAATCCCATAATTTCCTCCGATTTCTACTGCTGCCTGCTCTGGTATCCACCGAAAAGACAGCGAATTTTCTTCTTGTGCGATTACTCGTCCACGCAGCTATACGCCTGACAACGTTTCATCCCTGTAGCATTATACCTGTTTTCTCGGCAGAAGTCCACACTTTTTGATATTCCACTGCATAGACTGCATAGATACTCGCAAACCATGACATCGCACTCATTGACGAACAAATCCTAAAACAGCTCTCTACTTCTGTTCCGGCCGTATCCAAGTCCCGCTCGCTTTCTTATGTTTCCACGAGTCTTTGGATGCCTGATATCCTGTCACCGTCATTACCTGATAATCACTCTCCGTCTTCAGCGAGCGATAAATCTTTTTGAGTGCAACCCACCGGCGATTGTGCTTAGGATCACCGGAATCTCCCAAAAATACTGCATCTTTCTGTTTGTCATATAAAAAGATGGTAACGTAATGCCCCGGTGTATTTTTCCAATAGCAAGCTGAGTTACTGCTGCTGACAAGTACAATCGCTGAGTCATTGGAAGCGATCATCTTTTGAAATTTGCGATACGATGTCGGTTTGCGCCGTAGGGATACCTCAAAGCCAAGACCCTGCATAGCACTCTCCATATACTCCCAGGCGACTGCACCGCCACCACCGTAAATCGTGTTCCGCTTGGTATACTTATAAATATCTACCGGAGAAGCCTCATAAGTGGTCTGCGACGAATAAATATTGGCCATACAACAAAATCCGCAACCGAATGCACCGAATTTGCCACCGTCATAATACGTCTCTGCCCATTTCCCGGACCAAGTCAAACGTTTACCCCAAGACTTCGGCCCCTGCAAAAACGTATACACTGCATCCTCCGGTTTTACCACGTTGTTCTGTCCTGCTGTTTGGATAGATTTCCCTGCTGTTTGCGGCATATCTCCCGTGCTGTTTTTGTCCCCGACATTTTTAACAGCCCCGGTCTGCTTCCCGCCACTTGCCGTTATTTTCTGTGCGGACTTTCCTTTATCTGTCTGAGAAGCTGTCACACGCAGAGCAAGTCCCACGACCACAACTACCGCCAGCAATACAACGAAGACACTTTCTTTCCAATAGTTCATACGTCCGCATTTTAGTACATCCCACTTGTTTCTTAATAATCTCATCTTTCACCTTCCTACCGTTATCTGCTTCTGGATTTTTCACTTTCCAACTGTCACTTACCGTACAAAGCTCCTGCCTTATCACCGTCTACTCGTCACTCGGCTTTTCACTTTCCAACTGTCACTTACTGTGCAAAGCTCCTGCCTTATCACCGTCTACTCGTTACTCAGCTTTTCACTTTCCAACTGTCACTTACCGTGCAAAGCTCCTGCCTTATCACCGTCTACTCGTCACTCAAATATCGCGTCTTTCACTTTCCATACGGATACATCATCTTTTTGCCAGACTACATCTGCCACTTCATACAATCCATTCACGTCAACATTATACGTGCCATACTCTTGATTGCTCAAATAAATATAATTGACATCATACTTCCGGAACAACTCCTTAGCACTCGCCGGACTCGTATACATCGTTTCGACGTCCTGTTCATTTTGCTGATAGTTCAAACCATGATAATACAAAAACGAAGAGGAACCACACACGATACTGCGTCCTGTCAACGCCGGGACCGGACTGTTATGAGCCGTTGATGTCAAGATCACATCCCACGGCGTAGTTTCGTCCTCAATATATCGACACGCTTTTACCGCTGATGCGGTATATAATTCATAATCAGATACCCATTCCCGGCCCATCGTCAAAAAGCCGGATATTGCACTAACAAATAACAGGCAGGCACCCAAAAGCACTACACCAGCCTTTCCGATAGCACTGCACCAATACACAGCGCCGTACCGTTCATAAATCTGAACTAACGCATCTGCCGCGATTCCGCATATAAAGACCGCTCCAACAAACAACAATTTATTGTTATCATAGTCATTCGGTTGGAAAGCCGCAAGCTCAGCCACAAACCAAATCAACAAATATGGCGCACCTATCTTTAGGTTTCTCGCACTGACCACAAAGGAGGACAGCAAAAGCAGCACAAATGGCAGTCCCAGGTTTTTAAGATAAAATACAATATACTGATCACCATTATTGGACCAATTGAAATGACTGCGCACAAAATTATCGCCGGAGGCCTGTGAAAATGTCCACATAAATAACTGTGGAAGTGCAAATATCAATACTACGATCAAAAAAATGCCCCACGTAAATGCCAAACGTTTCCACGATCTATTTTGCAGATAACGCACTAACTTGTATCCCAAAAACAGGACAAACAGTGCAACCCCAATGATCATTATCGCTAATCCATGTTTGTCTGCAAACTCATTCGAGCGGTTGATCATCTGCATCACGCTAAAGAACGCCAGTCCAATATAAAGAGCATATCGAATCCAGCTGTCTGATACCGTTGCATCAGCACTTGAGCTTCCCCTGCGATTTCCGGTTGACGCAGACACGTTTGCACTTCTTCGACCAGAAGATGTTACTTTGCCATTTCTGCGTCCAGAAGCTGTCGCTATGCCATTTCTTCTACCAGAAGATGTCACTTTGCCATTTCTACGGCTGGATCCCCTGCTCGCTGACGCTGCTTTCCACCCATATGCAGCTTTTCCTGTTACAAAAAGACTATTATCTGTCAGATCCAATAGCAACCATACCGCACAGATCATCCCCAACGCCAAAAACGAATGTGTATGGATCATTGGAAGCGCACCAGCCGCCACGCCCGCCATAACAAACAATTTCTTTTTGCGCTCCGCTATCGCCCGGAACAAAAACGCCAACAGCGGAAACAATATGGCCCAGCCAAATAATGTCGCACGCTGCGGGATCAGCATGTCAACCATAACCTGTACCCAGCGCAGATTTTTATCCAAATAATTCGTTGGTGTCATATAAAATTCCGCAAAGATTTTATGTATCTTTTCTGCATTGTCAAAATACACAAATCCTAGTCCACCATTCCAAAAGAATAGGATCCAAGCGATCAACGCTGTCGCTGATCTGCCAAGCCAATATTTGATCAAGCAGTAAAATCCCATAAACACCTGCAAAATTGCTCCGAGCATCGGCAAAACATACGCCAGTCGTAGACTTGCGCCCATCAGATACAAACTGGAACTAACACTGTCGCACAGAAACGGATAGGATAATTTATGCCCCGGCAGCAAAGAATACTCCGGCGGAAACGTCTGCTGATTTGCAATACTGGTAATAAAGCTAAAATGCATATTCATATCGCCGTAGGTGGACTGCCCCGTGTGCATACTGCCATCAGCATTTCCTACGATCGTATGTGTATACAGACAATAGCAAAAAAAGGCAAAAGTAACTGCCATCAAGATCCAAACCGGATTTTCCCGGAACAAACGTTTCCATTCGTTCACCTTCCGATATGGATGCTGCTGTAGTGAAGATTCTGAACAATGGCATCTCCAACCAACCAGCACACATAGAACTACCTGTAATAGCAGAGCCAATACATGTGCTGTCATCGAAAAATCAAACACAAAGGCAAAAAGCAAAGGAAACCATTGTAATGCCAAGACACCGGCGACACTTCCCACCAGATACTGCATCACAATACTATATCGTTCTTTGCACAAAAGTTTTCTGCCAATATACATTCCACTGCCCAGAAACAACGCATAATAACCTACCGCTAAAACTGCCCCTGTCACTCCATTTCCATCAAACATACTTTATACTCATCCTCACTTTAATCACTATTCATCACTCTGCGCCAAGACAGCCAAAAAGCAAGGCAATCCCGTTATCTCCATGCACAGAGAGAAACTCCGTTTCATATAAATATCAGAATACCGTAGTTTCATTTCTTTGTCAAACAGCTTGCCAAACCGGCTCTTTCCATTCTTAGGCACACAACTTGCCAGACCGGCTCTTTCCATTCTTTGGCACACAACTTGCCAGATCGGCTCTTTCCATTCTTTGGCACACAACTTGTCAGACCGGCTCTTTCCATTCTTTGGCACACAACCTGCCAGACCGGCTCTTCCCATTCTTTGGCAAAATAAAAACCCCTTAAGCGAGACCGGGATATTTGCCCTGTCCGCTTAAGGGGAAACACTTTAATATGCTCTTTTGTTATTACAGAGTAATGTCAACACTTGTTGTACCTGCTGCTGCCTCAACAGTCTTGCCTGCTACAGTAATCTTAAAGCTCTTGTCTGTTGCAGTGTAAGAAACAGTAACCTTATCACCATATCTTGTTGCTGTGATATCAGTAAGCTTGTTGGATTCCTGGTCGTAAATAGTTGCTGTTGCAGTCTTACCATCTTCTAATCCATAAACTACTGCCTCTGCATCCTGCAGATAATCATACAATACATTCATTGCACCCTCTGCATCAAAGTTACCATAAGTAACAATGCTGTTTGGACGAGCAAGGATCGGTGTCTGGAAATAATCACATTTTCTTGTGTAATACTTACCACCTTCGTATGTCTCACCACTCTGGATATCTGTCCATGTTCCACAATCCGGTACATAGAACTCTGCAATACCTTCTTCGTTCATAACCGGAACGATGCACAAGTTGTCACCGAGCATGTACTGCTGATCCAGATACTTACAAGCAGTATCGTCAGAGAATGCGATGATCATAGAACGCATCATTGGAACACCGACCTGATGAGTCTTGTTAGCCTGTGCCCAAAGATAAGGCATCATCTTACCCTTTAATACAGTGTAGTGACGAAGTACATCACATGCCTCTGTATCGCCATCCTTGTCATAAGCCCAAGGCACACGGTAAGAAGTAGATCCATGCAGACGGCTGTGTGTAGACAACAGACCGAATGCACACCATCTCTTATATACATCAGCAGGAGCTGTAGCCTCGAATCCGCCCATATCATGGGAGAAGAAACCGAAACCGGATGAGCAGAGAGAAAGTCCACCACGAAGTGTCTCTGACATTGCAGAATACTCTGCGTAGCAGTCACCACCCCAGTGTACCGGGAACTTCTGTCCACCAACAGTCGCACTACGAGCAAAGAGACAAGCCTTGTCCTTACCATAATAGTCCTCTAATGCTTCAAATACACACTTGTTGTAAAGGTATGTGTAGTAGTTGTGCATCTTGATCGGATCAGATCCATCGTAATATTTTACCTTAGTAGGGATTCTCTCACCAAAGTCTGTCTTGATGTTATTAACACCCATGTCAAACAGCTTCTTCAAAAGACCCTTGAACCAAGCACAAGCCTCTGGGTTTGTGAAATCGACAATTGCCATACCAGGCTGCCACATATCACACTGGAATACGCTTCCGTCCAGATTCTTGATGAAATAACCTTTTTCTTTACCAATATCAAACAACTTAGACTGCTGTGCAATGTATGAGTTGATCCATACACAGATCTCTAAGCCCTTGTCGTGTAGTCTCTTTAACATTCCCTCAGGATCCGGGAACATCTCATCATCCCACTCAAAGTTACACCACTCGTAACCCTTCATCCAGAAACAGTCAAAGTGGAATACCTGCAATGGGATCTTGCGCTCTGCCATACCATCGATAAAGCTGTTTACTGTCTTCTCATCATAGCTCGTTGTAAAGGAAGTAGACAACCACAGACCGAAGGAATATGCCGGTGGCAATGCAGGCTTACCTGTCAATGTTGTATAGTTCTCTAATACATGCTCTAAGTTCTCACCACCGATAATGAAGTACTCTAACTCTTCACCCGGCACCGTAAATGTTACCTTGGAAACTGTATCGCTCATTACCTCGAAAGATACCTTGTCAGAGCTGTTGACCAATACACCATAGCTCTTAGAAGAGATATAGAACGGCACTGTCTTGTAACTCTGATCGGAACATGTACCACCATCACAGTTCCATGTCTCTACTGTCTGACCATTCTTTACGAATGGAGTGAATTTCTCACCGAAACCGTAAATACACTCACCGATATCTGTCTTTAACTGCTCACGCAAATATGTTGTGTGAGGATCCTGTGGATAGTTGAAGAACTGATCGTCTTCCTGTGTGTTCATACGAGCGTTTGCTGTGTACTGGCTCTCGTTGATGATGGATGTAGATCTCCATGCACCGCCTGTCAAATGCTTATCTTTGTAGTAATACTGTACTTCCCAGTCATCTGCAATCTTGATCTCTACGCGAGTATCGCCGGACTTCAGTGTTACCTTGTCCTCTGTGCGAGTGATCTCAGGAGTATATCCTGTATCCTCGTTCAACTCATAACGAGGAATGTTGTCCAATCCTCCTCTGTAATGATCGATGTGTACCTTGATGATGTTCTCTGATGTAGAAGAATATGTGATCTCAAGGTTTGGTCCTCCCAATGTCATACCACGATTCAAAACCGTATATGGTGTAGCTAATACTTTGATGGAATTCTCTGTTGTCTCCACCTTGTATGCCTGAGAAGCGTAGTTCACATTGTAACCCTGTTTGCTTAACCAAAATCCGTCTGCTACTTTCATGTTTCGTCTCCTTTCAAAATACCTTTTCTCTAATTTTGATGACTTTATCCCCGCTTGTCATATCGGTAAGACAAGATCATCCGATTGCGCATATCTTGCGACTTGATAGTTCTATTATACTTGCATATATTTGTTTCGTCTACAATTATTAGGGCAATTTATAACATTATTTTGATATTTTGTGCTAATTTCGGTGAGAAGTTCGCTCATGACATAAAAAAAGAGTAAAGCCAGCACTTTGCTATGCAAGAATTACTAAAGCAATTCTTGGTGATGTCACGCTGCATAACAGCATTTTCCAATTCCATAAAAAGACCGTGATCCGATCTGCAATCGAATCACGGTCTCCCTTAAAACCAATGTTTTGTGTTCAAGAATTTGTTTGACTCAATTCCTTCTAATTTTCTATCGAAAATTATTTGAATTTCTTGTATCCACTCTTTTTAAGTTTCTTAAGCTGAGCTTTCTTTGCCTTCTTAGATGCAGCAGTAACTTTGATTGTCTTCTTGCAGCCCTTGAATGCGCCCTTCTTTACAGAAACTTTAGCTTTCAATGTAAGTTTAGAAAGCTTCTTGCAGTTCTTGAATGCACCTGCCGGGATAGACTTGATCGTCTTACCAAGAGTAACTTTCTTAGCCTTAGCACCCTTGAATGCATTCTTGCCAAGCTTGTTGATCTTGTAAGTAGCCTTAACCTTGCTTACAGTCTTAGATACACTAGTACCTACGCTAAGCTTAGAAGCTTTCTTACCCTTCTTGGACAAGCCAACTACTGTTACAACACCCTTTGTCTTCTTAGAGCCTGTAGCTGTTGCAACCTTTGTTACCTGATATTTGAAGTTGCCAGACTCGAACTTAGCACCCTTCTTGTAGCCAATTGTCTTAGCTGCTTCGAAGCTAGCACCTTTGAGCTGGAATGTAATCTCCATGCTGCTTGTAGGAAGAGTTGTCAAACTACTCATTGCAGAATTTGCATCTTTTCCCTTAGGATAAGCTACATTCTTGATTCCGTCATCTTCTGAATATCCATCAGCTACCATGAACTGATAATACTCATCAGCATCCGGCTTGTTAGGAAGTGAGAAACCACTCTTAACAACCTTGCCATCAATCTTTAATGTAGCATTAACAGCAGTTACACCCTTCTGTGTCAAAGGAATCTGAGTTGTAACATAGAGCATGTTGAAGCCCTTAGCTGTCTTAGCATCTTTCTCAACACCCTTGATTGTCTTAAGGTTTACACCGGAGATAGATACTGTATAGTTTGTTCCGTTTGCTTTCATTGTAGCATTAGCAATCTTAGCATTGAATCCTTTCATCTTATCACCTGTGCTAAGTGATACCTGAGAATTATACTTAATTTCCTTGCTCTTAAGACCATTGCTGGCGTTCCATGGATCACGGAAGATGTAGTTATCTGTCTGGAATCCAAGGTATGCATCATATGTCTTCAATGCCGGTGCCTTTGTAGGAGCAACAGTTGGCTTTGGAGTAGGTGTTACTACAGGAGCCTCAGCAGATACTTCCAATGTAACTGCGAGTGTATCACCTGCAACAACCTCAACCGGGTCACCTGCGTTTGTCCATGTACCATTAGCATTTGTCATAAATGGGTTTGCTTTCTGGAACTCATCTGCCTTACTTGCGGATGTGCTGCAGTAGTTATTAACAATACCAGCGCGAAGCTTTCCTGTTGCTTTATTACCATCGTTATAAACGCTTGCCTTAGACCAATCAAGCGTCTGCTTTACTTTACCGTCAGCGCCAGTGATTGTGATTGTCTTAGGCTTTATAGAATATGTGCTAGGTACAACATAATTCTTCTTGCCGGATACATCCTTTGCACCTAAAGTACCAAACTCAACTCCAAGATAAGATGCCTCTGTCAAAAGATCATCTACGTCATCCTCTGCTACTGCAGATACTGTATATGTGCCTGTCGTAGAGATGGCTCCTGTAGATGCTACAAATCCACCATTAACCTCTTCTGTCTCGCCTGCTGCAAGTTTGTAAGCAGCATCAACCTGCTTAACAGCACCTGTGCTGTCCTTTACAACTCTGTCTGTTCCATTGAAAATCTTACTGTTATTCTGCACAAGATATGCAGTAAATTCTGGTGCGATCTTAGTTGCATCTGCAGCTTTAGACTTCTCACCAGTCACACCAGCACCTAAAGAAACAACCATAGCTGCTGTGAGAATCATAGAGAGTAAACTCTTTGACTGTTTTCTCATGAATATTTTCCTCCTTTTCATTTTGCAATGTTTTGGTCAAACATTGACATGTTCTTGAACATTCTGGTCAGGATATCATACTTAAATGCTGATGTCCCCCAAATCATGTACTATTATACAAGATTTTCTTTAAAATTTCCAGCCCTTTTTCCTTTGAAAAAAAGGCTTGTTTTACCTACAAAAATAGAGAATCCTCTTGATGCACAGTCTTCTACGAACTAAAACCACTCAACAAAAGCAAAGCCAGCGCTTTGCTTTACAAGAATTGCTAAAGCAATTCTTGATAGCATTACTCCACACAACAGCATTTTTCGATAATGTATTTCCGATAAATAAAAAACAGCCGTGTCTTTCGACACGACTGTTTTCCGGTTTTCACCATATTTTAAATGACTCAATAATTATCAAAATTTAGTGTTAATTTCTTTAATTATTTGAATTTCTTGTAACCGCTCTTCTTTAACTTCTTAACATTAGCCTTAGTTACTTTCTTAGAAGCGCCCTTAACCTTGATTGTCTTCTTGCATCCCTTGAATGCTTTCTTAGCAACCTTTGTTAATTTAGCTTTTACCTTCAAAGTAGATAACTTCTTGCAATTAGCAAATGCTCCTGCAGGAATGGACTTAATGTTCTTACCAAGAGAGATCGTCTTAGCATTAGCGCCCTTGAATGCGTTCTTGCCAATACTTGTTACTTTGTAGCTGTAGCCATTGATCTTAGCTGTAGCTGGTGCAGAGAGGCTAGATGCCTTCTTGCCTGCCTTAGAAAGACCAACGATTGCTAATGTACCAGCTTTCTTAGCTGTAGCTGCTTTTGTTACCTTGTAAACAACCTTGCCGCTCTCAACCTTATTACCCTTCTTAGGTGCCTTTGGTGCCTTAGTAGGTGCCTTAGTAGGTGCCGGGCTGTTTGTAGGAGCCGGTGTTACGTTTGGCTTCTCACTTGGTTTAACAGTTGGCTGTTCACTCGGTGTAGGAAGAGCACCCTCAGACGCATCAATATCGTCCTTTGTGATAGTATCGTTCTTTACATTCTCACCTGTCTCAGGATCTTTATAAGTACCTTCCTTAAGGTCGTTCAATGCAGCCTTAAGTCCTGTAACCTTAAATGTAATCTCAATGCTGTTCTCTGGAATTGCCAAATCTTCAGCATCTGTCTTTTCAAACAAAGGTCCCTTATCATCACTACTCCACTTGTTGATCAGTGGATAGTAGTAATACAACTCATCTGCTTTCTGAACAAGGCTCAGATCTTTAGCAACTTCAGCACCATCAACCTTCAGAGATGTAACAGATAACTTAACATCTGCATATGCACCATCTGGGTTTTCTTCTGTCTTAGCAGAAAGGTCTGTTGCGATAGACAACAAGTTGTACTTCGTAGCTGATGACAAATCGATACCGCTAATAGCTACTGTATACTCACCATCTCTTGTAAGTAATACATCAGTAGCCTTGAATTTTGTAGCGTCACCGCTTGCCTTGATGTAATCGTAAGTATCCTGTTTTCCAACAGCATTTGGCTTGTAACCATTACGATAATCCCATGAATCCATCTGATATGAGAGGTAAGCATGGATACCCTTTGTAGCCCAAAGAGCCTCATCATAAGCCTTAGGAGCGTCTGTTGGCTCTGGAGTAGGTGTTACTTCTGGTCCTTCTGTATCATCTGCGAATTTCAATTCTGTTGTCTTCATAGTTACATCAGAAATTGTTAAACCAGCTGTTACGTTCTTGTCATCATCTTTCTCTAATGCAGAATCGATGTCAGCGAACATTACACCTAACTGATTTCCAAGAGTAATTTCTCCTGCTGCAGTATAAGATACTGTATATGTTCCGTCTTTTTCGATTTCAACAACACCAGCTGATGGTACTGTGTTACCTAATGTATTTACAGACCAGTCACTTGAGTTTACACCGATGAATGCCTTGATAGACTTAGCGCCTGTCTTTGCTAATACATCTGCAACGCCTGCTGCCTTGAAAGAAATAGAGATGTCTCTAAGTGTCTGACCCTCCATTGTATTTGGATCAAACTTGCCCCAGTTGTTGAACACAAGAAGTCTTGCTTCTCCACTGTCGCCACCTACGAATTTGCTTTCTGTAGCACCATCGAATTTTGCAACGCTCTTAACTTCCTTTGCCACCTCAACTTTGAGAGATGCATCAGATACTGTTAAACCAGCTGTTACATTCTTGTCATCATCTTTCTCTAATGCAGAATCGATGTCAGCGAACATTACCCCCATCTGGTTTCCTAACTTAACTGTTGAAGAACCAGTATATGTTACTGTGTATGTTCCATCTTTCTCAATCTCTGTTACTCCGTTTGCAGGAACTGTGTTTCCAAGAGTATTTACAGACCAGTCGCTTGAATTCAATCCAAGGAATGCCTTAATAGACTTAGCGCCTGTCTTTGCCAATACATCTGCAACACCTGCAACCTTGAAAGTAATAGATGCATTCTTTACATCAATACCTTCAAGCTCACTCGGGTCATACTTGCCCCAGTTGTTAAATACTAACAAACGAGCTTCTCCGGAATCTCCGCCTACTAACTTAGATTCTACCGCTTTATCGAAAGATGTAACATCTTTCATTAAAGCAGGAGCTTTAAGCTGAAGCTTTGTATCAGAAACTTTCAAACCTGCTGTTACATTCTTGTCATCATCTTTCTCTAAAGCAGAGTCGATGTCAGCAAACATTACACCCATCTGATTTCCAAGTGTAATTGTTGAGGAACCAGTATATGTTACTGTATAGGTTCCATCTTTCTCAATTTCTGTTACTCCATCTGCAGGTGCAGTGTTACCAAGAGTATTCACTGACCAATCACTTGAATTCAATCCAAGGAATGCTTTAATAGACTTAGCACCTGTCTTCGCCAACACATCAGCTACACCTTCAACATTAAAAGTAATAGATGCATCTTTCATGCTAATTCCTTCAAGTGCATTTGGATCATACTTGCCCCAGTTGTTAAATACTAACAAACGAGCTTCTCCAGAATCTCCGCCTACTAACTTAGATTCTACTGCCTTATCAAATACAACCTTGTCCACAGTAGATACCGCAGCATCTGCTTTTTCAGAAACAAGGCCGACGCTAGGAATAAGACTTAACGCCATTGCACCGGCAAGAACCCATGACAAAACTTTTTTTGTCTGTTTTCTCATTATTTCTCCTCCTCTTTTTATTATTGAGTCATCGTACATAACTGAAATGCTGTACGTATGTTTTGAGCTAAAGAGTCATGAAACAAAAACTCATATTTCAGTCAAAACGCACCATAGCCTTTCATTTATATACATAAAAAATTACAAAACATATTTTAACACGATACGGTAAATAAATCAATCATTTTTACCTGTTTTTTAAAAAATCTATTGCCGATTTTGTTAAATATACACAAATATATTTCTTAATCCTGTCTATGTCGATGATTTTTACCGTAAATATACACAATACGACAGACCTGCCATGCATGCATTATTCAGAACTTTCCTGCCACGAATACTTGTTTCGTATTTCCATTATGGCAAAAAAACGGAAAGAATAAATTTATTTATATCTTGTTATAATACCTTTCAAAAACTTGAAAGTGAGGCTTTTTATAACAGAGCAAAATGTAATCCTAATAACCCAAATAGCAATTTAGACAAAAGCACCCTAACGCTAAACGAATGGTATTCTTTTGGGATACAGAATTATAAAAACGGCGTTGTCAAACCATCGACAATCCAAAATTATTGCTGCATCTACAATAATCATATCAAAAAATTTTTAGGTTATATGCCGCTTTGCGAAATTCGCACAATGCATATTCAACAAATGCTCAATTCACTGGGACTATCATCCAAGTACCAGCATCGCATCCATGCCATACTCTCGAATATATTTGAAATCGCGGTTCAAGATGATTTGATCGTGAAAAATCCATGTTGCCATACTTATTTTCTTCCCTTTTGTATGACAGCGATGCAATTTATCGAATTTCGATCAGCTTATTTCAACTTCGTCTCCGAATGGTATCATATTGAATTCTAGTCAAATCAATCCACCATTATCTATAACTGAGACTACTTATATTGGTTTCTGTGATGCTTTCCCTGATTCCAGCTTGCCTATTGGCTTCTTCGGTTGACTGCTTTGGCGTTTTCGCTGATTTCAGCTTGCCTATTGGCTTCTTTCGGTTGACTGCTTTGACGTTTTCGCTAATTCTAGCTTGCTTATTGGCTTCTTTGGGTGACCGCTTTGAGGCTTTCGCTGATTCCGGCTTGCCTATTGGGCTATTTTGGGTGACTGCTTTGGGGCTTTCGCTGATTCCAGCTTGCCTATCGGCTTCTTCGGGTGACCGCTTTGAGGCTTTCGCTGATTCCAGCTTGCCTATTGGGCTATTTCGGTTGACTGCTTTGGCGTTTTCGCTGATTCTAGCTTGCCTATCGTGCTTCTTTGGGTGACTGCTTTGGGGACTTTTTCTATTTCAGCTTGCCTATCGGTCTTCTTTGGTTGACTGCTTTAGCGCTTTCGCTGATTTCAGCTTGCTTTTTTATTAGCCGTTCACATAAAATTCTCCGACCATTTCAATCGCTTTAAATGCCTCAAGATAAAACGGTGTTGCCAAAATCCAGTCGTGTACCATTTTTTCACCCTCATAAAATTCCAGCTCCGTACCGTATGCCGCCATCAACTTTGTTTTTAACTTTCTGCAATCGGGATTTAAAATTTCATGAGTTCCTGTCAACAAAAATATTTTACCGAGATTATCCATTCTTCCGAATATAGGTGAAAGCACAGCATTTTTAGCGTCACCGTTTCCAATATATCTCTCCGCCGCGTGGTACAGGCAATCCATCGTCAAAAGCGGATCGCGTTCCGCCGCCTCCCCTATTTTCGGATTGCTCATAGTCAAGTCAACCCATGGTGACATTAAAACTGTCTTTTTCGGAAACGGTATTATTTTTTCATCACGCAATATCTGCAAAACTGCCAATGCCAATCCACCGCCTGCACTGTCACCGAACAAATAAAATTCATCACCGTAATTTTTAATTGTAATCTCTCTGTATGCTTTCATTACGATTTCGTGTGTTTTTTCATATGTATGCTCGGGTGCAAGCGGATAGTCTATAAAAGTCACTTTCAATCCGTACATCTTCACAAGTTCTTCAATAATTCTTCTGTGAGATGCTGTCGCCTCTGCGACATATCCTCCGCCATGCAAAAATATAACGTGTCCCCCGTTTGTTTTTTTGCTGCTTACTGTTATAACATTAAAGCCGTCCACATTCCATTCATCTGTTATAAACCCTTTAAATTTATCTGCCCTCAATTCACCGTTGTTTCTTTCGGGATTGTCGAAATTCTTTTTTATGTTCTCCGACATTTTCATCGTTTCTGCACCGTTTAATATTAAGTCCGCCAATAATTTCATATAATATCTCCATAAGTGTTTTTGTTTAGTATACATTTTATAAATGATTTTGTCAAGAGAATGTTTAGTGTCCCCATAAAATCAAGGCGACCAATGGTCGCCCCTACGAATTTCAATAATTATCAACTAAATAT
>OLVW01001541.1_pt1 | contig 19309 bp, 13 predicted proteins | sample 1673301 | NCBI WGS metagenome assembly OLVW01 (sample SAMEA3178941, study PRJEB25190) | human gut metagenome
TCATGGCGGCGGCAGCGGCGATCTTCAGAAAGCCTTTGCGGGAGATCTTGTTCATGGGTATGCTCTCTTTCTCTTCATTGTTTGAATTCTTCTTTGTCCTTCCGCAATGCACAAGGATTGCGGAATCTTTAACAATTATAGCGATGACGGAGGGATTTTACAATTCAAATAAATTATATTATAATGAAGTAAAACTTATTTATTGCAAAAGGAGCAACACCATGAGCTTGAAGGCATTGCAGGGATTTGTGAGAATCGTGGAACTGGATAGTTTTTCGGAGGCGGCAGATGCGCTGTTTTTGTCACAATCTGCGCTGTCTCAGCAGATCCGCGTGTTGGAGGCACAGCTGAAAGTCCAGCTGTTTCAGCACGCGCAGCGCCGGGTGGTGCTGACTCCGGCAGGATGGGAATTTTATCCAAAGGCAAAGCAACTGCTGGAATTATACGATGATGCAGTAAACTGTGCGCAGGCAGCGGAACTGAATGCAAACCCGCCCAAACGGCATCTGCTGATCGGGCATCAGAATATGCCGCTGCAGATGCTGGGATTTGACCTGTTTGCCGCCACAGAAGAGCTGAGCACCCGCTTTTCCCCCTTGATGTACAGCTGTGCCAACCGAAAGGATATCGGGCGTGCACTGCTAAACGGTGAGATCGATCTTTCGCTGCAGATCGAATGTGCGGAGATCGCAGCAGGAGGTCTGCATTTTTACCCGGCAGTTTATATGCCGGAGATCGGCATCCCGTTCCATACGCCGCCAGAGGTGCCCCGCGGACACATTCCATTGGAGCAGGCGGTAAAATATCGGTGGATGTTTGCTGGAACACCGGAGCAATCACTGTATGAGACGGCATTGCTGCACGAGGCTTCGAGGCGGCGGGCAGAGATCATCCGCGGCGTAAAAAGTGTGCAGTATAAGCTGCCAAGCCTGATGCTGACCCCGGCGGTGTACTACCGCAGACCGAATCTTGAGCAGGTGTTTGTTCTGGATTGGAACAAGGGAATGCGGTTTGGTATCGTTACAAAAGCGGAGCCTGATCCGGTGGTGGAAGAATATGTGCGTCAGTTACAGCACCTGCTGCCCCTGCTCTCTGAAAAATTGTTCGGCATGAAGCTGGAACCGGTGGAGGAATAAAAACAGAGCACCTATTGCCCTGAAAAGGCAGCAGGTGCTCTTTTTGCAGTTATAACGCGATGACAGGTGCTTTACTCCACCACGTCCTCGAACTGGCTGTTGTACAGGTCGGCATAGAAACCGCCGGCGGCCAGCAGCTGGTCGTGGGTGCCCTGCTCCACGATGTCGCCGTCCCGCATCACAAGGATGAGGTCGGCGTCCTTGATGGTGGACAGGCGGTGGGCGATGACAAAGCTGGTGCGGCCCTCCATCAGGCGGTCCATGGCGGTCTGGATGCGCTGCTCGGTGCGGGTGTCCACACTGCTGGTGGCCTCATCCAGAATGAGGATGCGGTTGTCGGCCAGGATGGTGCGGGCGATGGTCAGCAGCTGCTTCTGGCCCTGGCTCACGTTGGAGGCGTCCTCGTTCAGCTCCATCTGGTAGCCGCCGGGCAGGGTGCGGATGAAGTGGTCGGCGTTGGCAGCCTTTGCGGCGGCAATGACCTCCTCGTCGGTGGCGTCCAGACGGCCGTAGCGGATGTTCTCCATGATGGTGCCCTTGAACAGCCAGGTGTCCTGCAGCACCATGCCGAAGCCCTCGCGCAGAGCGCTGCGGTCAAAGTCGCGCACGTCGTGGCCGTTCAGGGTGATGGAACCGGCGTCCACATCGTAGAAGCGCATGAGCAGCTTGACCATGGTGGTCTTGCCCGCGCCGGTGGGGCCGACGATGGCCACCTTCTGGCCGGGCTTCACCGTACAGCTGAAGTCGTGGATGATGGTCTTGTCCGGGGTGTAGCCGAATTTGACGTGGTCGAAGGTCACCTGACCGTCGATGCAGGCGGGGTCTGCCCGGCGGGCCGGGTCGGCGGTCTGGTCCTCTTCCGGCTCGTTCAGGAACTCGAACACCCGCTCGGCGGCAGCGGCCATGCTCTGCAGCATGTTGGACACCTGCGACAGCTGCTGGATGGGCTGGGTGAAGTTCTTGACGTACTGGATGAAAGCCTGGATGTCGCCGATGGTGATGGTACCGTTGGCGGCAAAGATGCTGCCCACGATGGCCACCGCCACATAGCCCAGGTTGCCCACAAAGTTCATGATGGGCATCATCAGGCCCGAGAGGAACTGGCTTTTCCAGGCGGATTCGTACAGCTTGTCGTTGGCGGCGTTGAAGTCTGCCAGCACCACGGCCTCGCGGTTGAAGGCCTTGACCACGTTGTGGCCGGCATAGACCTCTTCCACCTGGCCGTTCACCACGCCCAGGGTGGCCTGCTGGGCCTTGAAGTACTTCTGGCTGAACTTGACCACCAGCAGCACCAGTGCCAGCGACACCGGCAGGATCAGCAGGGCAATCAGGGTCATGCGGGGGCTGATGGACAGCATCATGATCAGCACGCCGATCATGGTGGTCACGCTGGTGATGAGCTGGGTGATGCTCTGGTTCAGGCTCTGGCCCAGGGTGTCCACATCGTTGGTGATGCGGGACAGCACCTCGCCCACGGTGCGCTTTTCAAAGTAGGCCAGGGGCAGGCGGTCGATCTTCTGGCTGATCTGGCGGCGGAAGTCGTAGCAGACTTTCTGGGAAAGGCCGGTCATCAGCCAGCCCTGGATAAAGCTGAAGGCGCTGCTCAGCAGGTACATGCCCAGCAAAAACAGCAGCACCCGGCCAATATACACAAAGTCGATGCTGCCGGTGCCCCGCAGCTTGGCGATCCAGCCGGTGGCAAGGGCCGTGGTGGCTTTGGCCAGCACCTTGGGTCCGGCAATATTAAAAATGGTGGACAGAATGGCAAAGACAATGGCCGTGATGAGCGGCAGCTTGTAGTGCCCCATGGTGCCGATCAGCTGCCGCAGCGTGCTCTTGAAGTCCTTGGCGCGCTCGGTGGTCATGCGTCCGGGTCTTGGCATATCACACACCCTCCTTTTCCGTATTCAGTGGTTCAAGGTCCAGTTCCTTCTGGCTCAGCTGGCTGCGGGCGATCTCCTGATACTCCGGGCAGCTGGCCATGAGCTGGGCATGGGTGCCCTTGCCCACCAGACGGCCCTCGTCCAGCACCAGGATCTGGTTTGCGTGCAGCACGGTGGAGATGCGCTGTGCCACGATGATGACGGTGGCGTTGTCGGTCTGGGCCTTCAGGGCGCGGCGCAGGGCCACGTCGGTCTTGAAGTCCAGAGCCGAGAAACTGTCGTCGAACAGATAAATTTTGGGGTCCTTGGCAATGGCACGGGCGATGGACAGGCGCTGTTTCTGGCCGCCGGACACGTTGGAACCGCCCTGGGCGATGGGGCTTGCGTAGCCCTCCGGCTTTGCGTCGATGAACTCGGTGGCCTGTGCGATGGCAGCGGCCTTTTTCACGGCGGCGTCGGTGATGTGGTCCCCGCCGAACTTCAGGTTGCTGTCGATGGTGCCGCTGAACAGCACGCCCTTCTGGGGCACATAGCCCAGCAGGTCGTGCAGCTGTGCCTGGGGCATCTGGCGCACGTCGATGCCGTCCACGGTCACGCTGCCGCCGGTCACGTCGTAGAAGCGGGGGATCAGGTTGAGCAGGGTGCTCTTGCCGCAGCCGGTGGAGCCGATGATGGCAGTGGTCTCGCCGGGCTTTGCGGTAAAGCTGATGTGCTCCAGTGCGTCGCTGTCGGCACCGGGGAAGCGGAAGCTCACATCGTGGAACTCCACCACGCCCTGCCAGTTCTTGTGTTCCTTTGCGGCCTTGGCGTCGGCTTCGTCCGGGTCGTGGATGGTGGCCTTGGTGCGGATGACCTCGTCGATGCGGTCTGCGGCCACACCGGCACGGGGCAGCATGACGGCCACCATGGCCAGCATCAGGAAGGACATGACGATCTGCATGGTGTAGGTGATGAAGGCGATCATCTCACCCACCTGCATGGTGCCGTTGTCCATAGCCTTGCCGCCGAACCACACGATGAGCAGGCTGGTGCCGTTCATGATCAGGGTCATAAAGGGCATCATGGCCACCATGGCGCGGTTGGTGAACAGCTGGGTGCCCATCAGGTCCTTGTTGGCCTTGTCGAAGCGCTGTTCCTCAAACTGTTCGCGGCTGAAGGCACGCACCGGCATGATGCCGGTGAGGATCTCGCGGCTGACGAGGTTCAGCCGGTCCACCAGCGTCTGCATGATCTTGAACTTGGGCATGGCCACGCTCATCAGGAAGAGGATGAGCAGCAGCAGCAAAGCCACGTCCAGCACCACGATCCAGGAAAGGCCCGAAGAGCTGCCGATGACGTGCAGCACACCGCCGATGCCCAGAATGGGCGCATAGGCCACCATGCGCAGCAGCATGACGCAGACAAACTGCACCTGCTGGATGTCGTTGGTGGTGCGGGTGATGAGGGACGCGGTGGAGAAGTTCTCGATCTCCGCATTGGAGAAGTGGATGACGGCAGAGAAGGTCTCGCGGCGCAGGTCGCGGCCGATGGCGGCGGACACCCGGGAGGCCAGGAAGCCCACCGCGATGGACACGGCCACCATCAGCAGGGTCAGCGCCAGCATCTGGCCGCCTACCTTATATAAATAGTGCATCTGCACATCGTGGGCAATGCCCTGGGCCTCGTATTCCAGCCCCACCAGCAGCAGAGCCTGGCTCTTCAGGTTCTCCACTACGGTGTCGTCCAGCTGGCCGATGGCACCGGTCAGCTGCTGCTGCACGGCGTCCCGGCTGAAGCCGGGCATCTGGCTCATGGCGGCAAACTGGCCGCACACGGTGTCCAGGTCCTCCGCCGTGGGGGCCACAGTCTCGGTTTCCGTGTCGGGATTGCGGTCGGCACCGGAGGCCTGCAGGTCCGCAAGGCCGGTCATGCCCATGCCGGTCTGCCCGGCGGGGGTGTTGGCTGCCTGGGCGGCCGCCAGATACAGCACGATATCCGGCGTGGTCACAGCATCTTCCAGCGCAGTGCGCTCGTCGGCGGTCAGATCGGTGCGCAGGCGCAGCACATCGCCGTCGGCGGTGTAGGCGTTCTGGAAGGCAGCGGCGTCCTCCTCGCGCATCAGCAGCGAGAGGGCATCCAGCGTGCTCTGCCGCACTGTGTCGGGCAGGGGGCTTTCGATGCCGCCCTGCTGGATGCCGGTGTCCACGATCTTGCTGGTGTAGTCCGGCAGCGACAGATCGCAGTACGCCTGCACGAACAGCAGTGCGAACACCACGAGGCAGACGGCCCAGTGACGGGCCAGCTGCTTAAAGATCTTTGTCATGGTTTGGTTCTCCCTTCGGTTTGGTGGTACGCGCAGCATTTTCCGCAAGAATGGCTTCCATCAGCGCGCCGCGCAGCGCTTCCATCTGGGCCAGCTGTTCCGGCTCCAGCCGGGCCATGACACTGGAAAAGTAGTCCCCAAGAGCAGCCTCGCACTGTCGGCAGGCCTCGTATCCCTTGGGCGTGAAACGCACCAGCGTCTTGCGGCGGTCGGCAGGGTCGGCAAAGCGTTCCACAAGGCCGTCCTGCTCCATCTGCCGCACCGTGCGGGAAATGGCAGGAAGCGGTTGATGAAGCTCCTGAACAAGGTCGGAGATATAAACGGCACCGTCCTGTCCATGGAGACGAATGCAGCCCAGCAGCCCTTCCAGCATGGGAAAGTGGCACTTGGGGCAGTCGGCCAGAGCGGCCTTCATGCCGGCCTTGGATGCTTTGCTCAGCCGGTGGATGTAGCGGCAAAGCCCACGGAAACTCAACGTGGATTCCTCAGACACGCGATCCCTCCTCTCAAAAATTGCTTAACAGCTGTTAACTGTTAACGCTTGATAATAATAGACTTTTGCAGGCCGGATTGCAACCCCCTGCAGGGATTGTTTCACAAAAGTTCACAAACGTTTGTGTCCCGCATACACATAAAGCAAAGGGGGCATCGGGCATGGAACAGCGTTTGTGGATGATCCTGCAATTGTTCGGCGGGGCGGCACTTTTCTTATATAGCATGGACACCCTCACGGACGCTTTGCAGCAGGCGGCGGGGGACACCCTGCGGCAGGCCCTTGCCCGGCTCACGGCCCACCCGCTGGCCGGGGTGCTCACGGGGGCGGCGGTCACGGCAGTGGTGCAGAGCAGCTCGGCGGTCACGGTGCTGGTGCTGGGCCTTGTGGGGGCCGGGCTGCTGACCCTGCAGCGGGCCGTGCCGGTGGTGTTCGGAGCCAACATCGGCACCACGGTCACCGCGCAATTGCTGGCCTTCCGGCTGGAGGATGCCCGGTATCTGCTGTTGGTGGCGGGGCTGCTGCTCTGGTTCGCGGGGCGCGGGCGTCTGCACGCAGCCGGGCAGGCGCTGTTTGCGTTCGGCCTGCTGTTTGAGGGCATCGCGGTCATGGCCGAGGCCATGGAGCCGTTGGCAGCAGGGCCGGTGTTCCGGCAGTGGATGGCCCAGGTGCGGCACCGCCCCGGCCTGGGCCTGCTGGCAGGGCTGGGCATGACCCTTGCCGTGCAGAGCAGCTCCGCCACCATTGCGGTGCTGCAGCGGGCGGCCGCCCGCCCCGGGCCGGACGGCGGGTGCCTGCTGGGCCTTGCGGGAGCCATCCCGGTGCTGTTGGGGGACAACATCGGCACCACCGTCACGGCGGTGCTGGCATCGGTGGGGCAGAGCCGGGACGCCAAGCGTCTGGCGGCGGCCCACGCCCTGTTCAACCTGTCCGGGGCGGCGGTGTGCTGGCTGCTGCTGCCCCAGTTCACCGCGCTGGTGCGGCTGGTCTCGCCCCACGGGCCGGAGAGCGCCGTGCTGGCCCGGCAGATCGCCAACGCCCACACCCTGTTCAATCTGGGCTGCACGGTGCTGTGGCTGCCCCTGACCCCTTGCATGGTGCGCATCGTGTGCATTCTTTTGCCGGAAAAGCACGCCCCCTGAGTTGAAATGAACGCCCTAAAATGGTATAATTACAATGTATCGAACAAATTTTGTGACGCTTTTGTTGCACAGATGATAAACGGACCCTTCTGTGGGCCTGCAGCGGTGTGCGGCTGCCAGGGCACAGAGCGAACCAAGAGGACGTGTTTACTATGAAGGATATCATCAACGGGTTGATCGAGCGGTTCCGCAGGCAGCATGTACAGGCCCGGCGCTATGTGGCCATGATGCTGGTGCTGGCCCTGCTCACCACCCTGTTCGTCAACTGGCAGCTCCATGGGGTGGGCATCTCCATGACTGCCGACTACCACTGCGGCTACGAGGAGCACCAGCACACGGCGGCCTGCTACGAAAAAGTGCTCACCTGCGGTTACGAGGAGGGCGAGCCGGAAACGCCCGTCACCTCTTCGGACAGCAGCGCCGATCCGGTGTCCGCCTACAGCGCGGAAGAGCCGGAAGAGCTGGAAGAGCCGGTGCAGACCGAGCCGGAGACCATCTGGGTGCCCCATGAGCACACCGATGCCTGCTACGAGGAGCACCGGGTGCTGACCTGCTGTCAGGAAGAGCACGAGCACACCGACGATTGCTTTGACGAGTACGGTGCGCTCATCTGCGGCGAGTTCGAGCATATCCACGACGACAGCTGCTACACCACCGAGTATGAGCTGGTGTGCGGCCTGGACGAAGGCGAACTGGTGGAGGAACCCAACCCCGCCTATCAGGAAATGCCTGCCAGCCGCCCCGTGGTGGACCTGCCCACTGAGCCGGCCGAGACCACCCCGGAGGAGCCGGTGCTGCATCACCACACCGACGCCTGCTACACCGAGGAGCTGGTGTGCACCATCCCGGAGCACCACCACACCGTGGAGTGCCTGGCCGATACCCAGGCCGACGTGGAGACTGCCGAGGAATGGCAGGCCGCGGCTAACGTGGCCCTGAACGGCAACTGGGCCGAGGACCTGCTCACCGTGGCAAAGTCCCAGCTGGACTACCAGCAGAGCGACAAGAACTTCAAGCTGGATGTGGAGGACCAGCAGGTGCTGCGCGGCTACTCCCGCTATGGTGCCTGGTACGGCAACCCCTACGGCGCCTGGGACGTGATGTTCCTGTCCTACTGCCTGCACTTTGCGGGTGTGCCCCAGACGGTGGTGCCCCAGCGTGCGGGCGTGATGGCCCTGCACAGTGACCTGCGCGGCTCCCAGTGGCTCACCGACGCCGACGGCTCCACCGCAAGGCCCGGCGATATCGTCATCTACAACACCCTCACCACCGAGCAGGTGGCCGTGGACGAGAGCTCCTATGGCATCGCCCTGCTGGACCTGGACGAGGACCCCGACACCGCCGCCCAGCTCACGGCTTCCGAGCCGCAGGTGGACACCCGCACCGTGACCACCGAGACGGTGGGCGTCGTGTCCGCCGTGGACCCCGACGCCGGGACCCTGACCGTGATCTCCGGCAACGTGGACGGCAAGGTGGCCGAGGTGCCCGCTGCCATGTCTGACGTGACCAGTGTCATCTCGGTGACCGGCGCCTATGCCGCCGAGACCACCGCTGTGGCTCCGGAGGACCCGGCAGGCTCCCAGGAGAAGCTGGACGGCAGCTATGCGCTGCTGGAAGATGAGGATGGCTTTGGTGCTACCGTGGACTGGGTGGGTGACGCCGACCCCTACGGCATCGCCCTGCTGGCTGCCGGGGACCCCTACGACCTGAACACCTGGATCACGGATGTCAATTATGAAAAGACGACCGACGGGAAAACATGGACGTCTATCGGCGCGGGCAGCGTGACCGTGGACAGCGGCACCCGCGTCCGCGTGAACCTGAAGTATACCGTGAATGCCGGTGTGCTGACGCCCACCAACAATACCCTGACCTACCAGCTGCCCAAAGGCCTGCCCATGCCGGATGTGACGACGGGCAACATCGTGGATGAGTCCGACAAGGACGAGGCCGGCAATGCAAAGGTCGTGGGCAGCTTCACCGTTGACACCGACGGCAAAGTGACCCTGACCTTTACGGACGAAAAGTTCATCGGCACCGACGACAAGGGCGGCCTGCCATTCACCGGTACCTTCAAGGCCGCCGTTACGGCGAGCGCCGACAACTTTGAGGACAAGAAGGAGTTCACCTTCAAGGGCGGCTGCACCCTGACCATCGAACCGAAAAAAGCGGATGTGGTCCTCTACAAGCTCGGCGCGGCAGATGACCGCTACAGCAGCTATCCGGGCATCAAAAAGCCACTGGTGGAGAATCTGCCCGACGGCACCTTCAAGGTGAACTATGTGGTCGGCGTTGAGACCACGAATGGCACCAAAAATCCTGTGACCATCACCGATACCCTGAACAAAGGAAATAGCAAGATGTATAAGCTGCTGGGCACTTATATTACAGACAGCTTTGTTCTTTACAAGGTGGATGCCCAGGGGACGCTGACAAAGCAGACGACCTTCCCGACGTACACTCTGACGGAAGGAACGGACACCAAGACCGTTAAAATTGAAAACCTCCCGGCCCTGAATGCAGGCGAAAAGTATCTCTGGTGCTACTCGGTGCTGTTCGACAGCAGATCCTTCAACAACTCGGAAGACGGCACCGGCATCATCATCAACCGTGCGGTGGCCTATGTAGACGATCTGAAGGATGCCGGCTACTTTCAGACGCTGACCATGGAGCAGGCGCGCATCACCAAGAAGGGCGAGTACAAGCCGGAGGATGGCCAGATCGAGTGGAAGATCACGGTCAGTGTGCCCAATCCGGTCATCACCGGCAACTTCCTTGTGGGCTATGTGGTCAAGGATGATCTGCCGGAGGGCGTACAGATCGTGGGCAAAGTAAACGTCGGCGGGAAAGAGATCAGCGCGGAGGAATTCCTGAACAACGGCAAAGGCTACACCATCACGTCCGCTGATATGAATGGCCGGAACAAGCTGGAGATCACCTTCCGCACCACCACCCCCATCGGCGGCGGCGACGTGACCAATACCGCCACTGCCTCCAAGGACGGCAAAACCTTCACGGCCAGCGATACGGTCCCCCTGAAGCAGGGCGATTGGAGCCTGAGCAAATCCATTGCCACCAGGGGCGAGACGCCCACCTGGAACCTCTCGGCCACCAACAAGGCCGGTGAAGCGGAGTTTACCCTGTGGGATGTGCTGGACGACGCTGAGAACGACCAAGGCGAGGAAAAAAAGGACACCCACTATGCCATTGCAAAAGAGCTGGATGACGCCATCAAGGCCAATCTGACCCTGACCATGCTCGACAACACGAAGCTGACCTATGCGCAGGCTGACGTGGCGGGCAACACCATCGAGATGACCTACTACGCCGACAGAGACGGCACAAAACAGGTAAACGCAGGTGACTCGTCCACCCGTGTGCGCAGCTTCAGCATCCATGTGAAAGCCGGGGACGACCAGAACCCCGTGCGCAGCATCTCGGTGACCGGCATCCCCACCCACGAGGAGCGCGACGACGTGCCCACCGGTGAGGTGTGGACCTATAAGAACACCATCCATATCGACGGCGTGAGCGGCAATGATTCGGCAGAGGACACCTACCGCAGCTACAAGAAGTTTGAAAAGGGCGTGGCTGCAACGAGCAGCGGCGACGAGACCGGTTATCTGACCGGCAGCAACACCTTTGAAAAGAACGACCTCGGCGGCCACAAGCTGCGCTACCAGCTGGTACTGCAGACCGATCAGGACGATGCGGAGGCCATCGAAGTCACCGATATCCTGCCGGAAAATGTGGACTTCAAGACCAGCAGTGTGGAGATCTCGCTGGACGAGGACGCCTTTGTAAAGCCTGATAAGCTGACCACGGCCAAGGCCACGGCAGCCTATGACCCGGCCACGCAGCAGCTTACCGTCAATATCAAGGACTATAACCCGGGTGCCAACAAGCCGCACCGCATCCGCATCCGGTACGAGGTGGATGTGGGAACAGATACGCAGTTTGCGTGGAAGAACCCCTCGGTGGGTCAGGTGATCTACACCAACACCGCCACTTGGGACAAGCGGACCGAGACCACCACCACCACCGTGACCCGCAAGGTGGAGCAGGTGAAAAAGACCGGCTGGCAGGACCCCGACAACGACCGGAAGCTGCACTATCAGGTGGTCATCAACCCGGCCGGCGATGATCTGTCGGCCGGGCAGACCAAAGCGGAGAAGATCGAGCTGTGGGATAACATCAGCACCACCAATGGTGCCATCGCCACCGGCGATATCAACTCGGTCAAGTTGTATTATTACGCTTACGACGAAACAGTCGGCGTGACCACCGGCAAAGAGGTGCCGCGCAACATGTACCGCATCCTGGAAGCGGACAAGAACGGCTGGCTTCATATGGAGATCCCCAATATGGCGGCCCTGATCCTTGTGTATGACTGCAATGTGAAGGATGGCAGTGCTGCCGCCAGCTACCAGGTGAGCAACACCGTGACCCTGAGCAACGGCAGCAAATCCAGCGACAGCGGCATCACCTACCAGGTCAAGGCGGATGCAACGGCCACCACCGCACAGTTCGTGCTGCGCAAGAAGGACAGCTACTCCGGCGTGTCGCTGAAGGGCGCGGAGTTCACCATTTTCCAGTACGATACGGTAAGCGGGCAGTTCGTCCCGTGGACCGGCAACGGCACGGGCACCCTGACCACGGACGAAAACGGTCAGGCCAGTCTGGCTGTGCTGAATAGTGAGACTGCAAGCTGCCTGAAACCGGACGTGCTGTATAAGCTCGTGGAGACCAAAGCACCCACGGACTATCAGCTGGATGCCACCCCGCACTACCTGCTGTTCCGCAATAACGCCAGCGCGGAGAACGAGCAGAAGGCCTTTGCAAATGCCACAGGCGTGGCTGAAGGCACCACGACCCTGACTGTGGACGGTGAGACGGTGGACCTGAACCGCAATGTGCAGGTGGGCAGCGACGCCGGCACCACCACTGCTGAGTACAGCAACGTGTACAGCAACCTGACCGTCAGCAAGCTCTGGCTGGACCAGGATACCAAAAAGCCGGTGGAACCGGCGGTGAACAGCATCCACATCAAGGTCTGGCAGTACACCGACAATGACAAGGACAGAACGTTGTTTGCCGAAGCCGACCTGACCGCACCGGCGTGGACCTGGTCCGAGTCGGGGGACAAGCTGCCCCTGACGGACGAGAAGGGCAATGCGTACCACTACCTGGTGGAGGAAGAGACCACCGGCAACTGGAACGTGTACATTGACAACAACGGCGTGCAGACCGGCAATATCACGGTGCAGAACTATGTCTACACCGGCTACGAGCTGCCGTCCACCGGCGGCATGGGCACGGCACCCTTCGGGGTGCTGGGCGGCGCACTGGCCGCTGCAGCAGCCCTGCTGCTGGTCCGCAAACGGAAACAGAACGAGGAGGAGTGAGCAGCCATGAAACAAAACAAAAACAACCGGTTTGCCGCTCTTCTGCTGGCGCTGTGCATGGCCGTGTGCTGTGCACTGCCCGCGCTGGCAGCCCCCGCGGCCAGCGCCAACATCGACCTGAGCCGCACCGGCAGCATGGACGTGACCCTGTACGACCACCAGAACGACGTCCCCCTGCGGGGCGGCGCACTCACCGTGTACAAGGTGGCGGACGTGGCCCGCACCAACGGCGACCTGCACTTTGTGTACACCGCCGACTTTACGGGCTGCGGCATCGCGCTGGGCGACCTGACGGACAGCACACTGGCTTCCAGGCTGGAAGCCAAGCTGCCCGCCCGCGCCGCCGGCACCACCCATAAGATCAGCGAGCAGGGCATCGTCTCCTTTGATGCGCTGCCGCTGGGCCTGTACCTTGTGGTGCAGACCGAGAACTCCAAGGGCTACGAGGCCATCAATTCCTTCCTGGTGTCGCTGCCCATGGCGGACGAAAGCGGCTGGCTCTACACCGTGGACGCCACCCCCAAGGTGGGCGCGCCCACGCAGGAGGTGACCCCGCCCGAACCGGAAACTCCCAGCACGCCTTCGGAACCGGGCAAACCGTCCGAGCCGGAGAAGCCCTCGGAGCCGGACAAGCCCACCCAGCCCGGCACCCCGGATGAGCCGGACAACCCGGACATGCCGGTGGACCCCAACGACCCCAACCGCCCGGTGTCGCCCGGTACGCCGGATAACCCGGTGAACCCCGGCAACCCGGACAACCCCGTGGCCCCCGGCAACCCGGACAACCCGGTGGCTCCGGGCCGCCCGGACGGCAATGCACTGCCCCAGAGCGGCCAGCTGAACTGGCCCATCCCGTTCATGGCCTGCAGCGGCGTGCTGCTGTTTGCCGTCGGCTGGGTGCTGGACCGGAAGGAGACGCTGGCATGAACACAAAGCAGAAGATCGGCCGCGCCTGCATGATCGTGGGCATCCTGCTCATTCTGGGCGCGCTGGCCCTGCTGGGCTATAACCAGTGGGACGCCAACCGCGCCGACAAGGCTTCGCAGGACGCCCTGGGCAAACTGGAAGAGACCCTGACCGAGACCATTGAGGACAAGACGAAGGACGAAGAGCCGGTGGTCCAGCCGGAGTTGGACCCGGAGCAGGAGATGACTGTCACCGACATCGACGGCTGGGGCTACATCGGCTACCTGTCCATCCCGTCCATCGGGCTGGAACTGCCCGTGATGAGCGAGTGGAGCTATGCGGGCCTCAAGGTGGCCCCGGGCCGCTACTCCGGCTCCACCTACGCTGACAACATGGTGGTCTGCGCCCACAACTACGCCAAGCACTTCAGCCCCATCAAGTGGCTGGCTCTGGGCAGCGAGGTGTACTTTACCGACATGGACGGCCAGCGCTGGAGCTATGAGGTGTCCAACGTGGAGACCATCCAGCCCACCGACATCGACAAGATGATCACGGCCAGCGACGAGGACGCCTGGGACCTGACCCTGTTCACCTGCACCACCGGCGGCCGCGCCCGCTGCGCCGTGCGCTGCACCCGCACCGGTTACCCGGTCTTGGAGACCAGCGCGGCAGGGCGGATCACGGAGTAAGCAGGACGATTTGGAATTGCCTCCGCTTTGCTCTGGCAATATCAGCGGAAAATTATTTTTAAAGATATGCAATCCCGGAAAATCTGCGAATTTTCCGGGATTGTTTTTTCACGGATGGGCGTTAAGGAAAGTGGCCTGTTCTCTGGAAGGCAAACGATTTAGAATGCCCTCCGCTTTGCTCTGGGCATAAATAGCAGAAAAATTATTTTAGATTTTGCAAATCCGGCAGGGCTGCGGCCCCGCCGGATTTGCTTTTTCATGGGAGAGGGCGTTCCGGGAAGTGGCATCGGTTGCTGTTGGCCTGCGGCCAAAGCGCAGAAGGAGAACTCGCGTTTTGCGGAAAGGAATCCCGTAACGTCCCTCCCGGTGCGATGTCATTCCGGTATCAGATGCCACTCCCCGCCATGACCCCTCTGGTGAAAAGGCAACTCCGGAAAATCCGCAGATTTTCCGGAGTTGCAATAAAAAATAATATTTCCTCTAATTATGGCGCAGCGCACGCGGAGCCATTTTAAATCGTCCTGTTCCGGTTTCCCGCAAGCGTACAGGGAACTGTCGCGCCAGCGTCCACAAAAAAAGGCACCCGCCATGCGGATGCACAGCGGGTGCCTTGAAGGGCTCTGCGGGGATGCTCAGTGGGTGGTGCCCATGTCCACAGCCAGGTCGGCGTCGTTCTTCACAACGGCCTCCACGGCCTTCTCCAGGCCGCGGGCGATCTGGTGCAGGTCCATGCTGGGGGTGCCCAGGGGCTTGTTGACCACCTGCTCCATGGCGTAAGGCACATGGATGAAGCCGCCCCGGATGTTGGGGTACTTCCTGTCGATGAGGTACAGCAGGGTGTACATCAGGTAGTTGCACACATAGGAGCCTGCAGTGTAGGACAGGGCGGAGGGGATGCCTGCGTCCTTGATGTTCTGCACCATGGCCTTCACGGGCAGAGAAGTGAAGTAGGCGGTCTCGCCGTCCTCCTGGATGGTCACGTCGATGGGCTGATAACCGGCGTTGTCGGCGATGCGGCCGTCCATCAGGTTGATGGCCACCTTTTCCGGGGTGATGGCGGAGCGGCCGCCGGCCTGACCGATGCAGATGACCACATCGGGCTGGTTTGCCTGAATGGCAGCTTCCAGCACCTCACCGGCACGGATGAACTCGGTGGGCACTTCCTGCTTGACGATCTCGGCACCGGCGATGGTGTCGGGCAGCAGCTTTACCGCCTCAAAAGCGGGGTTGACGGTCTCGCCGCCAAAGGGGTCGAAACCAGTGAGCAGAATCTTCATAGTAAAAAGCCTCGATTCTCAGATATAAATGGACGGCTCCAGAACGGTGAGCTGTCCGTGATCCATGATCATGCGGTTGTCCACATAGATGCAGGGAGCGTGGGTGACCAGATCGTAATGGCCGGAAGCATCCTGCACACCGCCCAGCGCGATGTTGCGCCCGAACCCGATGTGGAAGGTGCCATAGGTGGATTCGTCCTCGATGTAGCAGTTGCCTGCACAGCGGGAGTGGGTGTTGAGCCCGATGCCGAACTCCGCCGCCACCACCATGTTCTCCGGGTCGTGGAAGCGGGCCAGAAACTGCTTGAGCCGCCTGCCGCTGGCATTGTCCTCGATCTCCACGATGCGGCCGCCGCGCAGCTCCACCCGCACGGGGCTGTCCACGATGCCGATATAGCCCATGGAGCCGTCCAGGATCAGGGTGCCGTTGGTGTCGCTCTCCACCGGTGCCACATACACTTCCACGCTGGCAGAGGAAAGGCCCTTGCCGTCGTGGCAGCAGCCGTTGAAGAAGCCGGGCACACGCCCCTCGATGTTGAAATCCAGGTTCGTGCCAAGCTCCGTGGTCACATGGATGTGGCTGGCGTTCTGGTAGCAGGCCATGATGATGCTGGCCATGATCCTGCTTTTGGGCAGGCTCATGTTCAGGAAGTCGTAGCTCAGCAGGGACTGCCCGTTGCTGGTGCTCAGCGGCAACGACAAAAACCGGTTGCGGCGGGCAATGACCCGCTTGACGGCCCGTGTGGTGATGAGGGAATACTCGGCAGCACCGATCACGGCGTTGTAGGGGTCAAAGGCGTCCTCGCGGTCATCGAAATACTGGCCCACCTGCTCGTGCAGGTCGTCCAGCATCAACACATCCGCCACGCTGCCCACCGCCTGTGCGGCTTGCTGCATGGCTGCCACCTCGACAGCATACTTCTGGCTGGATACGATCAGGATGCGTTCGCCTGCACGGAGCCGGACCCAGTCGCGAATAATGATATCGGCTCCGTGCTGAATTGCCTGTTCCATTGAATCACTCGATCTAACAAAAAAATCACTTCAGGAGGATCATCATCACGATCTGGACCACCATCATGATGATGGCGACAGGAACCTGATTCTTGATGACGCCCATGGGCTTCTTCATATCCAGCAGTGCCACGGGCACGGTGTTGAAGTTTGCAGCCATGGGGGTGCACAGGGTGCCGCAGAAGCCGCAGGTCAAAGCCAGCATGCCGATGACCACCGGGTTTGCGCCGTGGGCCAGCACGAACGGGTAGCCGATGCCCACGGTCATCACGGTGATGGCGGCGTAGGCGTTGCCCATGATCATGGTGAACAGCATCATGCCGATGGCGTACACCACGATACCGGCGTTCACGTTGCCCTCGGGGATGATGTGGCTGACCAGGTCAGAGATCACATCGCCGACACCGGCAGCGGTGAAGACGGAGCCAAGGCAGGCCAGCAGCATGGGCAGCATGGACAGGGGGCCCACGGTGGACAGCATGCGCTCGGAATCGTTCAGGAAGGTGGAGGGCTTGTTGTCGCGGTTCATGATCATCAGCAGGATGATGGCCACGAGAACGCCCAGAGCCACGCCGTTCAGGGCGGACAGGCCGATGCCCATGCCGGTGATGGCGCAGATGACGGCCAGCATGCCGATGCTCAGGGTGGGGACAAAGATCTTCATGCCGATCTTCTCATAGGTAGCCTCGGTCTCGGCTTTGGTGGCGGCAGAGACAGCGCCCTTCTTGACCTTCTTGAGGATGGCGGGGATGCACATCACCACCACCAGGATGCCGCTCACCAGAGAGGGCAGCCAGCGGCCCAGGGCAAGCACGACGCCCAGCACGGCCCAGAAGATAAAGGTGCCCATGGGTTCCGGGTTCTCCTTATCCTTCAGGTTCTTCACACCGCAGTAGATGCACAGCAGGCCGATGATAAAGTAGATGATCTCCATCACCTTGGTGGACAGGCTGTAATCAGCACTCATAAAAAAGCTCATTCTTCTGTCCTCCCTTACTTATAGTACTTCTGGATCATCTTGCGATCCTTGATCACATAGAATACGATGGCGACCACAGTGGCAATGATGCACACGGGGATTTCGATGGCAGCCAGCTGGGCCAGCTCCACCTCGATGCCCAGGCCGGCCAAAGTGCTCTGCACCAGCAGGCCGCCGGAGCCGCCCACGAACAGGACCTGACCGAAGAACCAGGTGATGTTTTCCATGCCGGAAGCCATGCCCTTCAGCTCCTCGACATGCTCCTCATTGGGCTCATAGCCCTGTGCTACAATGGCACCTTCGGCCATGGGCATGATGACGGGACGCACGAAACCGGCCACGCCGCCAAAGCCCACGTTGAAGGCTGCAAAGATCGAGCGCATCACGCCGTAGATGCCGATGACCAGGCCGGAGGTGGCACCCTTGAACTTGCCGATCAGGGCAGCGGCTGCTTCACGCAGGCCGTTGCGCTCCAGCGTGCCGGTGACCAGCATCACGATGATGAAGATGGCCATGCTGCGGTTTGCCACAAAGGTGCTGCCCAGCGTTTCCAGCAGGGTGACCGGGCCCAGACCGCCAACCAGTGCAGTCACAACGGCTGCCACCAGAATGACCAGAATGGAGTCCAGCTTCAGTGCAAAGCCAGCGATGACGATGACAATGCCAAGTAGTTTCAGTAGTTCCATAATTGCCTTCCTTTATACTTATATTTTCCCGGCGCTGTGCTGGCGGTCCGCCTGTGGGTCAGCAGGCAGGCCGTCGGCACTACGCCGAAAAGTCCAGAGAAAATGCCTTACAGGCGGATAAACGCTGCCAGCAGCAGAGAAAAGCCTCCTGCCGTAAGCCACAGCGGCACCAGACGACGGCCCAGGTGAGCTCCGATATCGCAGTGCTCCAGCACCCCGGAGGCCTTCATGGGCACCACCGTGGTGGCTTTGGGCACAGCCTCTGGGCTGCTGTAGGGGTTGGTGGAGGTAAACTCACCAGTGCCGATCTCCCCGGGGCAGGCGTACACCCCAAACCAGGAGGACAGCAGCCCACCCTTGCCAGCGCTTGTCTTGCACACGCGCACCAGCTGCACCGTAAGGGCCTGGGCCTGCTTTTCTTCCACCAGCAGGTTGACCCGGACCATATTTACCAGGTTCAGTATCGAGGAAATGGCGATGAGAGCGTCCAGGATCAGGACCAGGATCAATAACGAGTGCATGGGGCACACCTCCTGCAAACAGAGCAAGGGCTGCGGCAGCCCCTGGTGCTTTCGTAAGATGGAAATAGTATACCATAAAGTGGGACGAATTGTAAATGAAATATAGATAATCTGTCTAGTCTTCCTAAAAAAGGAAAAATCCCCTGTTTCCCAAAGGAAACAGGGGATTTGCGCCGTTTGGCAGAAATTACTTGTTGCGGATGTACTCATCCATGGCCTTGGCGGCAGCCTTGCCGGCGCCCATGGCCTTGATGACGGTGGCGGCACCGGTCACGGCATCGCCGCCGGCGTACACGCCGTCACGGCTGGTCTTGCCCTCGTCGCCCTCGGTGACGATGCAGCCGTGCTTGTTGGTCTCGAGGCCCGGCGTGGTGGAGCGGATGAGGGGGTTGGGGCTGGTACCCAGGCTCATGATGACGGTGTCCACGTCCATCGTGAACTCGCTGCCCTTCTTCTCGATGGGGCGGCGGCGGCCGGAAGCATCCGGTTCGCCCAGCTCCATCTCGATGCAGGTGATGGCCTTGACGAAGCCGTTCTCATCGGGCAGGATCTTCACGGGGTTGCAGAGGGTCTTGAAGATAATGCCCTCTTCCTCGGCGTGCTCGACCTCTTCCTTACGGGCAGGCAGCTCAGCCATGCCGCGGCGGTAGACGATGTAGACCGTCTCAGCGCCCAGACGCAGGGCGCTGCGGGCAGCGTCCATTGCCACGTTGCCGCCGCCGACGACGGCAACCTTCTTGCCGGTGCGGATGGGGGTCTTGCTGGTGGGCAGATAAGCCTTCATCAGGTTGGAGCGGGTCAGGAACTCATTGGCAGAGTAGACGCCCTTCAGGCTCTCGCCGGGGATGCCCATGAAGCGGGGCAGACCGGCACCGG
>OLVW01001555.1_pt1 | contig 19200 bp, 14 predicted proteins | sample 1673301 | NCBI WGS metagenome assembly OLVW01 (sample SAMEA3178941, study PRJEB25190) | human gut metagenome
GGGAAGAATGTCGAATAAAGTAAGGCTTAGCGGGGTTATACTTTCCGAGCCAGTGCTGTCCGAGAAAATAAACGGAGAAAAAATCTATCAGATGACTGTACGTGTCGCAAGACTGTCCGATGCAGTGGACGAAATCAAAGTACGAGTATCTGATAGATTTATTTGTTTTCCTGAGCTACATTCTGGTGTATGTGTAGATATTACGGGGTCTATAAGGACACGCAATGTTTGGCGTGAAGACCATAAAAGAAAATCGCTAGACCTGACGGTTTTCTGTTCAAGCATAGAGGTATGTGAGCCTGAGATGTGTGAAAACGTGGTAGAGTTGGACGGTATTTTGTCAAAGGAGTCTTTTCTTCGTAGAGCTAAAACAGGAAACAGACGAGTATGTGAGCAGCTTGTGCGAAACGATAGAGGGTACAACAAATGTAGCTTTATTCCAGTTATGTTCTGGGGTAGAAACGCTGAGTACGTTAGTTCTTTAGCAAAAGGTACTAAAGTTCACTGTACTGGGCGTTTACAGAGTCGAAGATACTTTAAACGCACAACTGAGTCTGGGGTATCTCCTATTGAAGGTATCACTTATGAAGTGGTAGTTTCAAATGTCGAACTTTTGGCGTAAAATCGTAAAACCGATAATTTTTCTTAATTTTAGAGATTAGATGGGGTATGGAAAAGTCGGTGGAGTTACTGGGGTTATTATCGAAGAAAGGTAGATTTTTCGAGTAGAGAAAAATGGTTTTAGGTTTGACTGAGTGCTGTAAGTTTAGGCAATAAAGACATCGAGCGAGCATTTAAAAATTTGATGTAATTTTTAAATTTGAAGATAAATTGCATTTTGTCAAGTCTTGAAGGTGGTCGGAAATGGCGATAATTTTAGTCAAGTATGTGTGTCAGTAAGTGTGATTTTTATCTAAGATATTATAGCAGTTTTTCGTTAATTTGGTGTGCAGATAAATTTTGAAATCATCTGTACACCATTTTTCATTTCATTCAGAAACTCGATTTGAGGCTGAGTTATTTTTAATATATTTAAAACCGATTGTAAATATAATGGTGGTGAGATTTATGTTTTATATTTCTGCTGTGACAGCTGACAGGAAATATTCTGTAATGGATACAGAAGATTTAGTCGAGGAAGTTGTTACCTTAGACACGCTTGATGAGCTGGTACAAAAGGGAATAGAGATAAATGGGTATCGTGAGAACGGCAAAAGTTATGCACTTAGCTTGATTGATGGGCATTTAGTGCCACATTTTAAGTATGTTGCAGGTGTAGATGTTCCAGATTACATAACTACAAGTGTAAAAGCAGTGGGTAAATCATCTAAATGGATGTATCATTTGAGTGATACTGGCGATGCAATCGAGCGGGGCGTTGCTTTAAAAGAGGAAATTAAAACCTCAGGATTAATTTCTACGCATTATACGGGTACTTCAGCTAATAGTCAGGCAAAGTTAATGTTAGGTGTGCGTGATTCTAGAGGAACTAGTTATTATGACGATGGAACAGTTATGATAGATGCTTTGGCGAGTCCTGAATTTGTACATAATAGAGCCATGCTTCTAGCTTTAATAAAGGAGTCAAATGCACGTCTTATGGATGATGAGGCTACGATTATAGAAGTTACCGAGGAAGGGTTATTTCGTTTGCTTGATTTGCAGTTAAGGGCTGAGGCTCAAGGCACTACAACTGCAGCAGCTAAATATGGGTATCGAGTGCATGGTTCTTTATTTGTTTTCCTTTTGAAAACGGCTAGGATTTTGAGAAAGTATGCTTGCAAGTCAGAGTGTAGTACTTCCGCAAGTAGTATTAAATTTATCAGTATGCGTTCTGGTCTAGACTCAGATTTCAACACATACTACACTAAGGAGCCTATACCTGAATTAGTGCTTATTCAGAAGTATTTTCTGCGTGTATTTATGTTTCACATTAGGAGGAACTTGCTTGCTTCTAAAGATAGTGATGACTTGGCAGACATTTCACCTAAAACTTTTTTACATTGTCCTATGCGTGTTGATGTACCTCGAACTTATACCGATAATTATTGTTATTCGTGTAATACGACATTAAATGTCCATTTCGAGAAAGATGATTGTTTTGTTGACGTTGCCCAACCTACGGGCAAGGTTGTTGCGGACAGTTTGATGACGTTAGTAAATAACCCCACAAAATACAATGAAGTCAAAGAGAAGGACGGGTATTTTTATGTGAATACTTTAGAGGGCTTAGTTGCTATTGATATGGCTTCATATCGTGCTTTTTATGGTTTTGAGGATAATTCAAGGATAAAGAAATACAAGCTTCGCCAGATGCTGAGTGGTGCAGGCGGACTTGTCGAGGTACACGAAAACGGGGTATGCTCTAAGTGTTATACTGCGAAGAATGGCGATTGCACTATTCCAGCAATGGCTACGGAGTTAAGTAAAGGGGCTTTAGGTTTCGATGGAACTGATGTTAAGAATGAGTTGTATAGGGGCGAATATTCTGTTTTTCTTACAATACCAAAATCCTTAACGAAGTTGCATAAAGAGTGTTTACTACATTCGTATTCTAAGAGGTATACTGTGTATATCAAGGGCGAGATATCTTCGCCAGAGCTTGCAAAACAGTTGCTACCAGTTATATTGAAATTAACTAATCATTGTGTTTTTGATGTTCGAGATAAAGACTCTTTGGTAAATTTGTTGTATGGTTGCATATCTAATGATTGTAACTTGTGGAGTTGGCAAGAAGTAAGGTTCTCACGTGATGGGGACGAGAAAGTAAACTCGAAAGTAGTGACTACTTGTAAGGCAGTGCTTTACGATGCCACTGGGGGCAATGCAAATGCGAATAAGAATTTGAGATACTATAAGAGTAAATTGAGATATGCTACAGATGAAACAAATGCATTGTTAGACAATGACGTAATAACAAGGGCAATAAATCTTTTCTTGAGATTAGACCTTAAAAATTTCAAGTTCTTAAATACTGCTCCTAAGCTGAGTATCAGGTCTAAAGTTAGCAATTCTATTTTTGACAGCGGAAGATATGCTGTAAGGCTGACTACTTGGAAGAAATACTCTGAAAAAGTTTCTCTATTGACACATTCGACATCGCAGTTTGGGTACTATTTGAGAGACGACCAGCTTGCGAAGATTGATAGTTACTGCTACACAGCTTTGCAGCGGTTCGCTGGTGTCGCAGGGGCTTTGTCAAAAGTAGCACCTTCTCGTTATTCAGAGGATAAAGAGGTCATATCAAAAGCAAATCAGGCTTTAGAGGATTGGTATAATTCTCTATAAGGTGAAAATAAAGTTTGGAGGTTGAATAAAATATGCCGAGTTTTATAGTAGGAAAGATAACAGACGGACGAAACGTGGTTGGATATCGTATATTTGATGTTGCAAATACGAGCACTCGACTTCAGGATGTTCCGTTGGATAAAGTTATCGAAGGTTTGCATAAAGGCTGTACTTTGGAGAACGCCGAGTTAAACGAAGATGGCACTAAGATTAAATTCCCAGGTGCAGGTGTTGGTGTGTATCCTAGTATCGACATGGTTTCGGGTAGGTTGCGTTCCCCTTTGGGTTTGACAATAATTGAGGCTGTTGAGAACGATAAGAGCGAGGTAATCGGGTATGTTGTTGTAAGTACAACTGGTCAGATTGCTAGAATACCTAAGGCACAACTTATTTCCTTGGCTAATAAGTATAAGACTACTAATTTTGAGGTCTACACTCTAAAGTCTGGGGAATTAAGTATTAAGTCATGTTATCGTGCATTCCAGAGAGTTAAATTCCAGAAAGCTGTTGTTGTTCATTCTGTAAACTCTAACTTCGAGTCGCAGCAGCAAGTTAAGGATAAGATGGCTCAGAACGCTGAGGCTGAAAAGAGTATTATAAGGGTAGATGACCCTGAGACCCATCAGAAGGGTCTTGAAAGTGAGAACGGAATTAAGGGTACTTCGGGAGAGGTGGTTTACCCACCTGCATCTAATATTCCTGCAGCAATAAGGGTTATGTCGTTTGAGGATTGGGCTAAAAACGATAAGGCTTTGAGAGATACAGCAGAGGCAAGATTTCTGCAAGCTAAGATGAACTTGCAGAAAGTTTCGCCATATTTCTTTATGTTATTTGAGGCTATCCCACATACGCCTACGACATTGCTTCCTACTATGGGAGTTACTGAGGATAAGATGTATTATAACCCTTATTTTCTTATGTCTTTAACGGTTGCGGAGGCTACTTTCGTATTTATTCATGAGATGATGCACATTGCGATGCAGCATTCAGTACGTCAGGGTAGCAAAGACCACTTCCTCTGGAATGTGGCAACTGATATGTTCATTAACGAAACCATTTGTCGTGATTTTGGCTGTGAGTTTGGTGCACAGAAGGATACAGTTATAAATGGTGGCGTTATCAGATGTATTCCATTTGGTATATTTCTTTCTACTGAGGGAGGTTCTCTCGATTTTGCAAAAGATTTCCCAGAGGGTATCTATTCTCAGCTTGTTAAGGAAAATCCTATGTTGCTTGTAGATGATGATAGCCAAAAACAGTCGCAGAACCAACAGGGTACATCACAGCAGAACGCACAAGGTCAGGGTAATCAGCAGTCAGGTCAGCAAGGACAACAGGGACAACAGAATGGCGGGCAGCAAGGTGGACAGCAGAACGCTGGACAGCAAGGTCAACAAAATGGCGGTCAGCAAGGTCAACAAAATGGCGGACAGCAAGGGCAACAAGGTGGACAGCAAGGTAGTCAGCAAGGTAGTCAGCAAGGTGGACAAAACGGTCAGGGTCAATCTGGTCAGAATGATGCAGCGTCACAAGCTTGGGGCGATGCAAGTTTAGGAAATAATCAGAACGGTCAAGGTCAGAACGGTCAAGGGCAGAATGGTCAAGGGCAGAATGGTCAAGGGCAGAATGGTCAAGGCGATTTCAGCTCAGTTCGTCCTGTTACAGGTCAAGACTCTGCTTCAGGTTCACTCGATAGCGACTTGAAGTCAGTAGACAAGGGTATGTTCAGAAACAAGACTGTCAAGAAAGAAATCATTTACAAGGGCAAGAAGTACGCCGCAGAAGTCAATGTAGATGTTTACACTAACAAGAATAAAGATTTCCATAGCAATGATACTCAATCAGAGTTGAGCCGTCAATCTCGTTCTTGCCTTGAGAAAATAAGGGTTAAAAAGAAGCTTAAAGAGCAGGAAGACGGGCATGAGCTTGAAATACGTGGCGATTCCGCTGCTTATCTCGTTGAGCGAGATATAGATTTTGCTATAGCTCCTCAGTACAGTTGGGAGAAGGTACTTGAGCGTAAAGTCAATTCCGAACCAAAGAAAGGGTACACTTACGCTAAGCCGAATAGGCATTTCATAGGTTCGGGTATCGTTCATCCAAGCCAGCAGAAGCTCGGCAAGCCTAAGAAGATAACGGGTCTTAAAGTTTGTGTAGACGTTTCAGGTTCTATTGGTGATGAGGAGTTGAATAGGGTATTCACTCTTATTGCTCGTATTGTTGATAAGTACGATGTTGACGCTGAGTTGATTTACTGGGACGATACAGTAAACAACGTCGGAGCTTTCAGTGATTTGCGTGGAGCTTGTAAGATTAAGCCACTTGGCTGTGGAGGTACAAATGTGCGTTGCCTGTTTGATTACTTATCTGGCAATACTACGTTTATGGGCAAAAAGGAGAAAGATAAAGTCAGCGAGATGCCATTGGTAATGATATTTACAGATGGCTGTATCGGAAGAGACTATTCAGATTTTGCAACAAAGTTTGCAAAACGTACTATGTGGGTTATAGACGGAGACCCAAGAGGCTTTAAGCCCGAATTCGGAATTGTAGCTGACATTAAGAAGTGATAAGTTAAAGTTATAATCTATATAAATAATTCGCAGTAAAATGATTTGGAGGTTGTAAATCATGAGCAGTATTTCGCAAATGAAAATAGTAGACATGGGTTTTTCTGAAGCTTTGGGTATCATCAAGGGTCAGATTACAATCCTTGCTATGACAGAGGAGGAGAGAAGAGCTCAGTGTGAAAAATATGCGGCTGAGTTAAGTCTTGCTCCTGAATTGGCATATGAAGTTATGATGAAGGGAGCACTTTGCCCTGTTTTGCTTTTCTCTAAGCCAGGTGTGGGAAAGACAACAGCTTTGAAAAGTCTTGTCACTGAGTTGAACAAGACTTTACCACCTGAGAGACAGTGGGGCTTTAAGAAACTCGACTTGGCAACTAAGACAGTTGGTTCTTTGGACGGTATTCCAATTCCTAACTCTAAGGAAGAAAGTGGAGTTATGTATGAGAAAATTCCAGAACTTCCTTATGAGGGTAGAGACCCTGAGCACGGTGTTATTCTACTCGATGAGATTACAACCGCTGATGTAGCTCAGGCTGTACCTGCTTTGAGTATTACAGATAGCTCAAGAAGTATAGGTAAGTACAAACTTCCAGATGGTTGGCTTGTTGTTGGAGCTGGAAATGGACCTGACTGTGCTAACTTTGTTCAGATTTCAGATGCATCTATTTCTCGTTGTTCCGCAATCAATATCAGTTATTCTTTCAAAGATGACTGGAGACCTTGGGCTAGAAACCACGGCATTGACCCGCTGATACTTGCGTATCTGAGCTTCCAGCCTGAAAGCATAATAAGCGGGTACTCTACTGAGGAGACAAATGATGCTGGCGTTGGTTCACTTTTCGCTTGTCCGAGAACTTGGGAAAATTTAAGTTGCGGTTTGCGTTTGCGAGCAATTACAGGAAATCCTGTATCGGCTGATGAAATGCTAACATTTGCTGGTCGATTCGTGGGTACTGAAGTCGGAAATAAGTTCGCTGCGTTTGCTCGATTCAGAAATGACTCAGTAATGTCTTACTATAACGCTAAAGACATATGCGAAGGCAAGGGTACTATGGCTTCTACGCTTAAGTCAAGGATGGCAGAACCTATTACAGTTGAGCAGTATCACATCGTATTCGCAGGTCTGCTCTCACAGCTCCAGTACGCTTACAGCAAGTATGAAGGGCATGAAAGTGACCCTAAGATAAAAGATATGATGTTCTCATATTTTGCTAATGCATTGAAGTGGCTTTTCGATGTTGCTGAGTGCAATATGCTTGAGTATGTTATTGAGGCAGTTGTTTCAATCTTAGGTGAAGTTCCAGGTCTGAGTTCGATATTCCTGTACGATGAAGAGTTCGATGAGAACTACTGTCCAGAAATCGATACATTCACAAGAGACCATGAAGAAGTTCTTACTGCTGTGTCAGAGCATTTGCGTAACATGGCAAACAAGGGTAAAAAGGCATAAGGGGGTATCGATATGTTATATGGTGCAATTATAGGTAAGATGGCTGGTACTCCTGCTACAGGTAATGCAGCGATGTATAAGTTGCTCACAACAGCGGATATGGTACATACACAGGTGGGTACAGTTTCAGAGAGAGACCTTGTTTCGATGACCTCACCGAGAAGTCAAACAAGATTAAAGCTGCTGAACGCATCAGTGGTTAACGGCAAGCTCAGAGAGGATATGGGTAGCCTTTCAAGACTTCAGCCTAAGAACGGAGTAACACCGCACGTTTTGCTTGCGGTGTACACTACACCGTCTGGCAGGCTTGTAGGCTATGCTCTCGCTTCTCAAGACGGAAGAATACTGAGGAGCAGACCTGACGCTCTGTACAATGCTTGCGAGAAAGCAAAGGCTAGAGGGGTATCATTCCTGCAGAACGGTATTTACCGTAAGCTTGATTCCACAGCACAGATTGCTTGTTATCCTAATAAGCCATTTACAGAGTTTGTTCAGAGGAAGTCAAATCCGAAGGCAGTAAAAGCTCCGAGGGTAAAACAGCAGGATATCGAAGCAAATAAGAAGAGATTGCAGGAGCGTAAGAAAATTGTGTTTACTCCTCAGCAGCAGGCTGAATTGGGGTATGCCAAGGAAAATGGTGTTAATCCTGTAATAATTGCTGACCCAGCTCTTTCTCCAGAGCAGATGAGAGTTCTCTGGACAGCTAAGAAAAATAAAGTCTGTGTTGAATATTTCGCTGATAAGCGTTATACACCTGAGCAGATGGCTTTTCTTTCGAGCATATTTGTCAATAAGAAGATGTTTGCAGACTGCAAATTCCTTTTAAACCCTAAGTATAGCGTACCTCAGATGAAGGAACTGTTTATGGGAGCAGCTAATGGTCTGGACTATTCTACTTATGCAGACCCGAATATGCCTGTGAAGGAGATGCAGATGAAGCGACTGGAGCTTGACAGCAGTACTTACTCAGACCCAGATACGACAGGACGTTACGGAGATGTAAAGACCGATATTGATGTAATGAAACAAATCGTTAATCTGGGATTGCAGCAGGAGGCTGTAATGTGATAAGTGTCGAATAGAATAAGATAGAATAAAGCCTTGGTAGCGAGTTTATTTAGCTTCTGAGGCTTTATATATATAAGTATAGGAGGTAGAGCTATGTTTTGTTGCTTATTTAAACGTATGTCTGGTGATTACTTCGTATATGGTGTCTTAGATACTTCAGACGGTACAGTTGAGGAATACCAAGCAAACGTATTGGTTGATTTAATGAGAAGGGGTATCGACATATTAGGTTTGCGTGTTGACGGTGATTATCTGTCCTATCTGGGAAAGAATATTGTTAAGTATATTCCAAATGACTTCTTTGAGCATAACGGCTGTGTTGCGGTAGTTAATATAGTTCATTCTAGTGCTTTTGGTGGCTGTTATGTGAGTGAGGTAAGTATCTTTAAGCAGGGTATCGGTTTTGTGGGAAATGTGCTTGTGGACAGACGTGCAGAGTATATAGAGGCAGAAAGCCTTTATGTCGACCCGCAAAATAATAATGTAATTTGTATTACTTTTACTTATACAGATAAGCATTTTTACGGCGAAGACCATGAGCAAGATTTCTGGAGGCATTTGCGTATTGATACGAAAACTTGTAAGTGCAAGCTTGATAAGGGCTGGAAGAAAGCATCAAGATAGCAAGATTGAGGTGTTAAGTATATGTTTTGTTGTTTGGGCGGAACAAAAGACGGGTATCTTATACTAGATACTAAAGATGGTGTAGCGGAAAACTACACTGAGAGTTGCTTATGTGATTTGCTGAGACGTAAAGTTGTTGATGAGATAGTGGGTTTGTCTTTTGGAGTACACAAAGACAGATTACAGCTTATAGACTTCCTTAACGATGTTGACTGCTCCGAAGCAAGGGTGAAGTGTCATACCTTTGCAGGATATTGCTTTGCTAGTTTGATTTGCCCTGCTGTTAATGACAGTTATTATATGCTTGTTCGTATTTTTAATGAACGAAAAATGGTTTATAGCGGTAAGTTAGGGCATCGTGTTGCAGGGTCGTCACCAGAAATTCAGTTCAGTTTGAGTGGAGCAGACCAGCGTGTGTTAGGGATTGATTTTTCTTACTTCGACCCTAGATACCAATTAGCTGATAGGCGAGGTGCTACTTGTACTTGCAAATATTCGATTGAAGCAAGAGAAGAAAATGGTACTGTTAAGTTGGGTATTAAGAGTAGTCGTAAATTTTTCCCTGAAGAAGGATATGATATTTGAGCAGAATAACGTGCATCAAGCCGAGTGGTCAGTTGAATTATTTTGAACGTAACTTTTTGTTACACTTGCTTCCTTGCCAGAAGCACCTCTAATACATATTCAGGTCTGTCGCAGTAGTGACAGACTGTGCAAGCTACGTTAAGTTCATATAAATCGGCGTTTTCCTGTTTTTATAATTTAACTGGCAAAACCCCGAAGCTTTAGCTTCGAGGGATGCCAGCCAGTCTATTTGCCGACCTAAGTCGGCTTTCGTTTTAATATTCATAGAATAATTTTTGAGATAAACTTGACAACTATCCTACATTGTGGTATAGTAAACTTATGAAAAACATAACTATTTTAGAATTAAGAAAACAAACTGGACTAAGCCAAAGTCAGTTTGCTAAAGAATTTCATATACAACTAAAGACATTACAATCTTGGGAACAAGGTTGGAGAAATACTCCAGAGTGTATTTTGTATATGGTTCAAAGAATTTTAGAATTAGAAAGTGAAAAATAGCTTTCAGAAAGGAGATTACACTATGAAATTAGTATCGAGTTATGCAGTGGAAATAAAACATATCAATAAAATGTTTCGAGATACTATAAAAATCTATAATGATGCAATCTCCTTTTGTATAAAAGCATTCGAGGAGCATTGGGAAGTTCTTGAAACTTTAGATACAGGTAATAAGGAAAGGTTTGCCTATGCAGATGCTCTCATTCACTCTACTAGGTCTAACCAAGCATTATATACAGAGTTTGACATTAAGTTTCATAAAATGCCATCGTATTTACGTTTCGCTGTAATCAATACAGCATTGGGGTATCTCAGTTCTTATCATAGTAATCTTGATAATTGGGAGTGTTCTAACACAGATACTAAACCACCAACATTACAAACTCGTCTTAATAAATTACCTGCATTCTATAAGGGTAATATGTATCTTGATGATTGTGATGGCGATGCAGTAAGGCTTAAGCTTTTTGCAAATAATGACTGGAACTGGGTAACAATTCAGTTAAAACATACTGATGTTGTAAGCATACAGAAGCATATGCAGAATGCTAAGATGTCAGTTCCAACATTAGAAAAGAAAAATAAGAAGTGGTTCTTGAGGTTTGCTTTTGAAGAGCAAGTCCAATTAAACAAAACACCATTAGATGAGCAAAAAATCTTAGCTGTTGACTTAGGTATCAATACAGATGCCACTTGTTCAGTTATGAATATGGATGGTGCTATCCTTGCAAGAGAGTTTATAAATTTTGCAAGTGACAAAGACCAGCTATACCATACGCTGAATAAGATTAAGAAAGTTCAGCAGAAATATGGCTTTAATAATACACAAAAGTTATGGAGATATGCAAAGTTTCACAATGAAGAACTTGCAAAGAGGATTGCAAATTCTATTGTAAATTTAGCGGTCAAGCTTAAGTGTAGTGTTATTGTTTTCGAGTATCTTGATACAAATGGTAAGAAACATGGTTCTAAAAAGCAGATACTACAGATGTGGAAAAAGAATACCATTCAAAAGATAGTTGAGCATAAGGCACATATAAATAGTATTCGAGTATCAAGAATTTGTGCTTGGAATACAAGTAAGTTAGCTTTTGATGGTTCAGGGGTAGTTCTTCGAGGTAGAGAAGCTAATTTAGGCACTTATGAGCTTTGTAAATTCTCCAATGGTAAAATCTACAATTGTGATTTGTCTGCATCCTATAATATAGGAGCCAGATATTTCATACGTGAGATACAGAAAATCCTGCCTGTGAAGGTATGGTCTGATATTGTGGCAAAAGTTCCAGAATGTCAGAAAAGAACGCAATGCACTTATAATACTCTTTTAGCGATAAATGATGCAGTATAAGTAAGGATTCAGTCATCTGTATAATAATTTGGATGTGGTAAAGCATTTCGTCAGAAGTACAAACTAAGTCCAAGCTGAATGTATAGATGAATAAGCTGTCGTAGGTAAGGTGGACAGCAGAGTTCCCTATGCTTTAGCATAGGGGAGTGTTCAATTACATTCTTCTTTGTTGAGATTGAGAGTTTTGGTGTTGTGAGAACGCTAAGGCTCTTTGCCTTTTTTACTGACATTTACTGATATGGGTATAAGAGTCTGTATCGGGTCGAGTTATCTTGTAGAAAGACCCATAATTGGAATAAAAATGTTGAAAACTCTGTTGAAAATGTTGAAAAATCAACATAATTTTTAGCGTTTTGGTTTCGGGTACTTCGTTCAGGCTGTGCATGGTGTGATATCGGCTACAATGGGGCTACACGGCTCTGTATGGCGTTTTACCGTTCCACTGGTGTCGGGTGCTTGCTTGGGGGTATCGTGGCTCTGCGTTGCGTACAGTGTGCCTGTGCCTTATGCTTGCGTGGGAAAGCAAGTGGAATATATTGGAATTGTGTTTGTATCACTCTTGATGTGATATGCACGTTGTTTATTAGAAAGGAGGTTTATTTCTGATGAGTACAAAAGTATGGGCAGTTAATAAGGAAACAGACCAAGTTATGAATATCAACCAGATTGATAAGAGTTACAAGGGCAAGATGGTTTGTTTAGACGAAAACTGTGGTGAAGAGCTTATTATTTGTATGGGTGAGAAGAATAAACCTTATTTTTCACATAAAAAGAATACGGAGTGCAAGGGTGGTAGCACTGAGACCTTATTGCATCGCTTAGGTAAGCAAATCTTAATGGATTGCGAGACTTTTGTTTTGCCAGATGAGTATATAATCTTTAGGCAAAAGAAAGTTATGTTTTCCAAGAAACATAGTATCATAATCAGAGATGTAATTCCGAGCGAGAAGCTTGAAAATGGCTTTGTTACGGGTATAAAGTTGATAGCGATGAATGGCGAGGAGTATTATGTAGAGCTTTGCCTGAGAGACTCGAAAACGTCACGAAAGAAAGGGTACATCAAGAACAAGTGCAAAGCCATTGCTATTGATTTACATCAATTCACTAGAGATGTAGACAGTATTGACTTTAAGGAGCTTACAAAGTTTATAACAGGCGGTTCGGGTATCAAGTATTACATTACAAGTCCGAGTATGGCTTCAGTCGAGAAGGAGATAGAAAATGCCATGTTCTGTGGCAACGGTGAATATATTGCTTGTCCAGCTTACGGGTACGAAGATATTGTAGAGCGATGTTCATGCAGTTCTTGTCCTTTCTTTTTGTACAGTTCTAGAGAGGATAAGACAATCCACTGTGCGGGTAAGGGTTGCTATTCACAGGCTGTAGATTTTAAAAGTATGGAGCAATATGAGTTACGCCGTGATAGATACATTGATTTAGTTCCTAAGCCAGTCTGGGGTGTAGATAGATTTGCTTATCGACACGTTATTGGGGTTTGTGATAAGTGCAAGGGCGAGCTAGAATTGGGTATCGGCAGGGCAGCCAAAAGTATTTCGGGAATAAGCAGGGTAGTTAATCCTACAACATTTGCTTACACAGTTTGTAAGAATTGTGGACGTGTTGAGCCGATAATATGCCCAGAGTGTGGTAAGCCTATGGAGCTTAATAAAAACAGGAGTACAGGTAGAATATTCTTAGGCTGTTCGGGGTATCACGACTCAGATAAGTGCAGGGTGTCACTGACAATGTTTAATGGTGAGCCTTGTGAGAAAAATTATGCAACACAATTATTAAATGTGGGTAGTTTGCATAACTTTATTACTGATTATGATGTAGCAAAGAAGAGATTATTTTTACCAAACAGCGAGAGGAAGTTCACTAAATGAGATTTTTCAAAAAAGTCGTTAAGAGAGTAAAGAAACTATGGTCTAGGAGTGTAAACTGGGCTAAGACCAATAAAGGCAAGGCAATAAGATTGGGTATCTTGGCTTTTCTTGTTTTCTTTACGATAAATGAGGCAGTTTATGAGGCTACTAAGCCTGAAACAGTTCCTTACAATGACTTCATAACGGAGTTGCGTGCAGGCAATGTAGACACTGTTTATTATGATGCTGATAATGAAACAATGCGTTTTACTCTGCATAACGATAAATCGAGAACTCTCACAGAAAAGGAAAAGAAAGACTACGAGCATCCAGATGAGGATTGGCGTATAACAACTTATCCTGCCAATGATGACTTTCGTAGGGAAGTTTTAAGAACTGGGTCAGATATTAAGATACAGACATTTGAACCGCTTTGCGAAACAATTTTCAGCCTGATGGTGTCTTTGGGTATCCCGATAGCAATATTTATATTGTTCTGGTATCTGATTTCTGGCGGAGCAGCATCTAAGTTTAATACAGATGAAATTGTTAAGAAAACAGATGTAAAATTTGATGATGTTATCGGTCATACGGCAGTTAAGCAGGATTTGCAGTTCCTCGTAAAATTAATGAACAACCTTGAGAAGGGCAAAGAACCCGAACCAGATGAAATAAACGCACAAGTACCAAAGGGTATTTTGTTCTCAGGCGAGCCAGGAACTGGTAAGACTTTGCTAGCTAAGGCAATAGCTGGTGAGTGTGGTGTACCATTCTTGTATATGAATGCTTCGAGTTTTATTGAATTGTATGTAGGCGTAGGTGCAAAGCGTGTGAGAGCTTTGTTTAAAAAGGCAAAGCAGCTTGCTCCATGCGTACTTTTTATTGATGAGATAGATGCTGTTGGTGGTAAGCGTGGTAGAGAAAATACTTCATCTGAGGATAGACAGACAATAAATGCACTTCTGCAGGAAATGGACGGCTTTGATACCCAGAGTGGGGTACTTGTTATAGCGGCTACCAACAACTCGGAGAGTTTGGATAAAGCTTTGGTTCGTTCGGGTAGATTTGACCGTGAGATAGTCATTGCACCACCTAAGGATTGGAAAGAGCGTGCTGAGTTATTTAATTTCTATCTTAAAGATACCCCTACTTCGGTTAATATTGAGTCTGTGGCAAAGCAGACCATTGGATTTACTGGTGCGGATATTGCTGCTGTAACTAATGAAGCAAAACTTATCGCAAGAATGAGAGAGGCTACTAGAGTTACGACAGATGATATTGAGTCTGCCATTGATAAGCATTTCTTTAAGGGCAATCGAGTTAAGCGTGAAAAGCTTACAGAGGACAACAAAATTGTGGCGTATCACGAGGCGGGTCATGCAGTGGTCGCTTTCCTATGCCAGCTCCCTATTGCTAGAGCTAGTGTTATAGGTAGTACAAGTGGAGTTGGTGGTATGGTTATGCAGGAGGAAACTGACAGTCAATTTCAGACTAAGAGGGGTATCCTGCAACAGGTGTCTGTGGCTTACGGTGGTAGATGTTCAGAGAGAATAAAATTTGGCGATGTTACAACTGGTGCAGCGAGTGATATAACACAGGCTACTAAGTATCTTAAAGCGTATATTGAGCGTTACGGCTTCGATGAAAAGACGGGTATGCTTGACTTAAGCGTTCTTCGTGCTGATACAGTTATAAGTGATGCGGATATTTTGAAAAAGATGACAGGCTTGGCAACAAAGCTTGAGAACGCTGTAACTGAGATGCTTAAGGAAAATTACGATTTGGTTGAATTGCTTGCACAGGCTCTTATCGAGAGAGAAACTATTGCGGGTGACGAGATTGAAAATATGTTAAAAAACGCATTGAAGAAAAGAGGCTAAAATATGTTTTATGTAGCTGGGTACGATGAAAGAAATGATATTATTTCTGTAATGGATACTGGTGATGGAAAGACTGAGAATTACTCGACTGATGAGATGTGTAAGCTTTTGAAGAACAATAAGAAACTCCAGATACATGGACTGACTGAAACTTCAAATGGAAAACTCTTAGTTAAAGAGTATAATCCTGAGGTGTTTAAGACTTTCGTAGACGACTTGGTTGAAAAGCTTGGTGGTACAATTTTACGACATAGTTGGACGAGTCAAAACTGTTTAATCGAAGATTTGGGTCGTTGGAGCACGGTTATGGGAACAAGCCAGAGTTTTCTCCAACCAGCCAGTGTAAGAGATATTGAGTGGCAAATTCGTGTAGTGTTTATGCAGTACGGATTGGCTATTTCATACAAAATAGTTGGTCAGAAACAGATTTTCTTATGGGCATCGGAGCTGAACAGCAGAAAATAACATATAAGAGATAGGGAGTTGTGAAGAATGTTTTATGCGTGTACATATAAGGACGGTAAATACGGTATAGCCGATTCATCTGACGCTACAATAGAGTGGCTGGATTATGAGGCTTTGAGAAATTTACTCAAGGAGCATCCGAAGCTGAAAGTGTTCGGTGTTACGCTGTCAGAGAGAGCAATGGATGTTAAAATACTCAGACCAAATTTTGATGGCGTAGTAGCAGCGTTACGCAGGGAGTTTGGGTATATCCACGAAATAGATGAGGCTGAAGACCTTAACGGCTTGGGTATCAGGGTTAAGGTTGGAAGGTATGTGAGCGAGAACGGTGAAACAAAACCAGTAGATGGGTACTTTGACAGAGTGGTTAATACTTTAGAAGCGTATGCCGAAACAATGGGCTGGAAGACGTGGGTATCTGTTGACAAAAACGGGTGGTACGAGCTAAAAGTTGCTGTTGATAGAGAGCCAGTGACTATTAAAATGGAGAAGAGAGCAAAATAAATTAAGGGGTATCGGCTGAGTTTCGATACCCTGTTTTTGTTTTCTTATAGGATAATGAGTGGGGAGTTTGAGCTTTAAGTTGTTTTAGCCGAGGAAGAAATCATCGAGTTTACTCTAATACAATAAAATAGGTTTTCAGAGGTGTTTGCTTATGTTTTATGTAAGTAAGATATACAGTATAAAAGAGCCCGTCGATGTAACGGACTCTTTTACTTGGGAGACGAAGAAGTTTTCTTTTGAAGAACTGAAAACAGCGGTAGCATCGGGTACAGTTATCAGAGGTGTTTCTCTTGCAGGAAAAGGATTAAAAGTATCAGAGGTAACAAGGGTATCTGAGGCTAAAAAGTTACTTGCCAAGTACAAGTTAATAGGGGTATGTTATTCCGAGGATTGCTTTGTTTTTGACGAAGAGACGGATTCTGTTACATTGAGGTATCTTTATGTAAATAAGAGAGATGCCGCACATATTCAAGTTCCTTGGTTTGTGACCCATCTCGACTCATCGTTTATGTTTGATGATGCTTGTAGAAATATGGAGACACTGAAGTCGGATATAGGAGTTAAAATCCATACTATAACTTTTAACAGTAAGGTCAAATGCATTGCATCCGAGTCGAGTTGTCCTGTGTTCTCCTATTTGTTGCGATTAACGTCTGTAAATGTAGAGATGTTAGATATTTCTGACGTAACGAGTTTAAGGTGTATGTTCAGTAAGTGTTCAGCGTTAAAGACTTTGGATTTATCGTCGTGGGATACTTCGGCTGTGCGTGATATGCGTGAGATATTTTCAGGATGTGCTACTTTATGTGATTTAAAGCTACCGAGAAATTTCGTTACATCGAGTTGTACAGATATATCATCAATGTTTGAGGGTTGCTTTAGTCTTGGTTCTGTAGATGTATCTCATTGGGACACTTCTTCCGTGCGGTCGATGAGAAAAACATTCGCAGAAACGGGTATCAAGAATTTAGATTTATCTTCTTTCGATATGACAAATTGTACTCGAGTAACGGGTATGTTTAGGAATAGCGTTAAATTGAGAAAGTTAGACCTCTCAACATGGAAGCTAGTTCGCAGTGATTTGGGTATGACAGAGATGTTTAGCGGTACAGATGTCGAAGAGATACATATGCCTACATTCTGGAGCGAGACCTTGACTCTTGGTAATCTAGGTGGAATGTTTACAGGTTGTCCTAATTTGAGGGTGCTAGAGTTGTATAGATTTAGTATCGATTTCCTTAGAGCTACACAGATATTGTACGGCAGACCCAAGCTAACAGACTTGTATATTTACGATAGTACGGGTATCGATGAAGAGGCTCGTTGCAGTGGATTTACGGGTTGTTTGCCTGACTTACGGGTTTGGGTGCGAGATGGGGAGGGCAAATATGTTCGTCATATTTTCAAAGAATGAGACTCGGGAACGTTGCATAAACAGTAAACAAGACGGAGTATATAAATTATCATCAATAAGGTTAGAGTTAAATCTTACAGATAATTGTTTGTAACTCGAGTCTTGTAGGCGAAACGGCAAAATATGAAAATATATAGAATTTTCGCTCAGAAAGTGCGTAAGCTTTGAAAAATGAGTATCTGAGCTTTAAATATAAGGAGAAGAAAGATGTTTTATGTGCGAAGAAAAGTAGGTCAAGATAGTTATGAAGTAGTTGACACTACAGACTGGGTATCTGAGGTCTATACTGCGGAGCAGTTAATGCAAATCAGTAAACAGGTCAAAATAAGTGGTGTTACTCCCAGAGGGGTATCTGTAAGGGATTTTATCAGTATAGTCAAACAACGTGCAAGATTAGCAGGACAGCGTACTTTTGTTTTAGATAATGGCTGTGAGTGTCTTATCGGGCTGGATAACAAGCTCTATTTGATAAAGATACGTCCGAAGGGAAATAAGGTGGTGATACCACCGTTTGTGTACCATCTTTACGACTATCTTAGTACAGATGAGTTTAATCGTGATGATTATACTCAGGCTAACATTTATAGCTCTAAGCCTAGATGGACAACTCCGCTCAGAGATGTGACACAGGATTTGACCTTGGTTTGGGATTGCGAGCCTACCAGAGATTTCAGAGAGATGTTTTACGAGTATAAGGGAAAGCAACTAACTCTGGATTTCAAAACTTCGCCAGATGTGACGTTATCTTTTCTCTTTAAGGGCTGTGATAATCTAGAGAAGGTGACTTTTGGGCATCGCTGGAGAACCTCGGCAGTGAAAGAATATAACAGTATGTTTTTTGGAACGTCTAAGCTTAAGAGCATTGATTTTGGCAGTATATCTTTACCATTGGTAAGAGAGTATACGCTGTTTACAGACTCTAGTTATGCTTATGATGAACCTATGCCATTTCTTAAGAATATTATTGTTCCCGATGAGCAGATGCAGTTTGTTGTGCTATTTGCACTAGATGCGTATAACATAAAAGACTGCAAAGTAAGGGTAGTGGGAGATGAGAACTAGATGTTTTACGTGAGTGCTAGGGTATCTCTTGCAATATCCGTATCGGTGAGCCGATAACATATAAGTTTAAATTATGATATAGGAGTGAGAATATGCTACCGAAGCCAAGAGATATAAATGTAATATTAAGAAAGGGCATAGAGATGCATTGCTCTGATATTCATATAGCTACAGGAGCACCGCCTAAGTGTCGTGTGTATGGAGATTTAAAAGAGATGCCATATGACACTATGTCCACTCAGGATACAATGAATTTGCTTAATCCTCTTATGGATGCCTATGCAAGAACGAAACTTGACTCCAATGGTCAGTGGGACATGGCGTACAGTATACAAGGGGTATCGAGATTTCGTGTAAACATATTTAAGCAGAAAGGTGCTTATTCTGCTGTATTTCGTGTATTGGCATCTACTGTACCACCTGCTGAGACACTAGGTTTACCGTTAAGTGTATTTGAGTTGACAAAGAAGAGACGTGGCTTAATTTTAGTTGTCGGTGTTACGGGTAGTGGTAAGTCGACTACGCTGGCTTCTTTTGTGGATGTTATTAACAAGAATATGCCAAAGCATATCATAA
>OLVW01001585.1_pt1 | contig 18946 bp, 15 predicted proteins | sample 1673301 | NCBI WGS metagenome assembly OLVW01 (sample SAMEA3178941, study PRJEB25190) | human gut metagenome
AAGAGTCCGGTACTACATTATAGTTTATCAAAAGAACTTTTTTTATTCAACAGCTATTCTTCGACAACAATCTCTATTCCGCCGCACATTACAAAAATCAGGATCTCATCAGGCGAAGACACATCATGACCTCGAGAAGCACCGCCGTATCCAGAGCCCTTTCATCCGCCTCAAACCTGCCGTGATGGATACCGTAATTCTTTCGATCGGGATATCCGGTCCCCGCAAAGAAAAAAACAGACGGTCTCTGTGCGGAATAAAAAGCAAAATCCTCCACCCCCATGGAAGGATAAGGCTTTTGAAAAATCATTTCCTTTCCCACGCATTCCGCCGCCGTCTCCATCAGAAGATCCATGACACGATCGTCATTTTTCTGTGCGATATACCCCGGACGAAACTGAACGGAAGCCTGTGCGCCCATCGCCTTTGCCACACCCTCCGCCGTCTCTTTCAGCCGGATGCGCATCTCCTCGAAGTCCTCGCAGAGATCATTGATCTCTGCCACACCACACGGCTCCACGGTAAAGTCAAGATTTCCGTCTTTGATGTTCTGCGTCGCTTTCTTCAGCTGTCCGAGCGGGCCGATCACACCGCGGTAAATCCAGAAGCTCAGACCCAGACTGGTGAGCACCAGAATCAGCACAATCACGATGCCTAGCTCTTTTACCATGCCCGTAATCTGCGGCGCAATCTGGTCTGTCTTGGTGACGATAAACGCACTGCATTCTTTTCCGTCCACGTTCTCATAGTCCACCTGTTTGACCATCCACTGTTTTTCATTGCGGAAATAAACGCCGCCCTTCGAATTGGCCCCCGGGTCACCGTATTTCGGCAGCTCATTTTCCAGCTCCTCCGACGACAGCTCCTCCGAGCCATTGTAAATGATAACACCATCCTCGCGCACCGCGATAAACGACTGTTTTTTCTGCAGTCTTGCATTCAGAACAGAGAGATAATTCGTTTCTTCCAGCTTTGCCGTATCCGATTTCGCGGTATCCTCTACTTCGTCGTACTCTTCTGATGTCATCGCATTCAGCAGCAGGGTGTTGTTCGAAATCGTCCGGTATGTTGCGTTCGCAAGACCGTATTTTTCACCGATAATCTTTGCTTTATACCCTACAAAAAAGTAAAATGTCAAGGCACACATCACGATCGGAACCAGTATGATGATGAAAAAAGAAATGATTACTCTCGTCCTTAATTTCATGCTTTTCTTCTTTTTTTCCATATAAGATCCACCTGTTTTCCAACACATATTTCGTACTTTTGCGCACAAAAAATCCCCAGTACGCAGTCTAAATTTATTATAGCACAACGCCTGAGGATTTTTCATTAACTTAGATGAATCTTTCTAAACTTTCTATAAACAGAAAAGCCTGAAATTAGAGGTATTTCTTCAGGTCTTCTACTTTATCCAGTTCCTCCCACGGCAGATCCAGATCGTTTCTTCCGAAGTGGCCGTAAGCGGAAGTCTGTTTGTAGATCGGACGGCGCAGATCCAGCATTTTGATGATTCCAGCCGGACGAAGGTCGAAGTTCTCACGAACGATGTCGGTCAGTTTGTTGTCGGAGAGTTTTCCTGTGCCGTAGCTGTCGATCATGATGGAAGTCGGATGAGCGACACCGATTGCGTAGGAAAGCTGGACCTCGCATTTGTCGGCAAGACCTGCTGCTACGATATTCTTTGCTACGTAACGTGCTGCATAAGCTGCAGAACGGTCTACCTTTGTGCAGTCTTTTCCGGAGAATGCTCCGCCGCCGTGACGTGCATATCCACCATAAGTATCTACGATAATCTTTCTTCCTGTTAATCCACTGTCTCCGTGTGGTCCACCGATTACGAATCTTCCTGTAGGGTTAATGAAGAACTTTGTATTCTCATCAACCATATCTTGTGGAAGAATTGCATCAAAAACGTATTTCTTAATATCTTCATGAATCTGTTCCTGTGTGACTTCAGGATCATGCTGTGTAGAAAGAACAACCGCATCAAGACGGTCTGGTTTACCATTCTCGTCATATTCTACAGTAACCTGTGTCTTTCCGTCTGGTCTTAAGTAAGACAGAGTTCCGTCTTTACGAACCTTTGTGAGCTGTCTGGATAACTTGTGAGCTAATGCGATAGGATATGGCATATACTCTTCTGTCTCGTTGCTGGCGTAACCGAACATCATACCCTGGTCTCCAGCTCCGATTGCTTCTAATTCTTCATCGCTCATCTTGTTCTCTCTTGCTTCAAGTGCTTTATCAACACCCATAGCAATATCGGAAGACTGCTCATCTAAAGCAACCATAACACCGCATGTATCTGCGTCAAAACCATATTTACCCCTTGTATATCCAATCTCTTTGATTGTATCACGGACAAGCTTCTGAATGTCCACATATGCACTTGTTGTTACTTCTCCCATAACAAGTACAAGGCCTGTTGTCATTGCTGTCTCGCAGGCAACACGGCTCATAGGGTCTTTTTCCATTAATGCATCAAGTATAGCATCAGAAACCTGGTCACACATCTTATCCGGATGTCCTTCTGTTACAGATTCTGATGTAAATAATCTTCTTTCCATTATACTCTTCATCTCCAATTCTTAATTTACAGTACCTGTTTTATAAATAAATTTATTGGTTTCTTTCTCGGAATCAACCTTCTCAATCAATCCCCCAAGAGCACGGAGCTTCTCATCGAATCTCTCATATCCTCTCTGAATATAACCAATCTGAGTTACCGTTGTATATCCTTCGGCTGCAAGTCCTGCGATAACAAGAGCTGCTCCTGCACGAAGGTCTGGTGCTGCTACTGATGCACCTGTATACTTCTCAACACCGTGAATAATCGCAGTGTTGCCTTCTACCATCTTAATATTGGCTCCCATACGACGAAGCTCTTCTACATAGCGAAAACGATTCTCAAAAATGCTTTCTGTAATCGTACTTGTACCTGTAGAAAGCCCCAGTGTAATTGCCATCTGTGGCTGCATATCTGTAGGAAATCCCGGATATGGAAGTGTCTTGATCTGTGTGTGACGCAGACGCTGCGCTGCCACAACTCTTACTGCATCATCAGACTCTTCAATCTCTGCTCCAATCTCTATTAACTTCGCAGAAATTGTCTCTAAATGTTTAGGAATTACGTTCTTAATCAGAACATCTCCTCTGGTAGCTGCCGCTGCCATCATGAAAGTTCCAGCCTCAATCTGGTCTGGAATTACAGAATATTCTGTATCGTGGAACTTCTCTACACCTTTGATACGGATAACATCAGTTCCAGCACCGCGAATATTGGCTCCCATGCTGTTTAAGAAGTTCGCAACATCCACGATATGCGGCTCTTTTGCAGCATTCTCAATTACAGTATTACCCTGTGCGAGTGATGCTGCCATCATAATATTAATTGTTGCACCAACAGAAACCACATCTAAGTAAATGCGGTTTCCAACAAGCTGTTCTGCCTGTGCGATAATCATGCCATGTTCAATCTTAACTTCCGCACCAAGTGCACGGAATCCCTTAATGTGCTGGTCGATTGGACGGCTTCCGATATCACATCCTCCCGGAAGAACAACCTGTGCTTTTCTATACTTACCAAGTAAAGCTCCAATTAAATAATAGGAAGCTCTGATTTTTCTAATATATTCATTATCTACAATTAAGTCTCCAGTAGAATCGATATTCTTTCCACTGATTACAACTTCATTATCTCCCTTACGGTCAATCGTTGCTCCAATGCCTTCCATTGCCTGTAAAAGAACATTGGTATCTCTAACATTCGGCATATTATCAATTAAACATTCTCCATCAGTCATAATGGCAGCTGCCAGAATTCCTAATGCTGCATTCTTTGCTCCACCAATTACAACTTCACCAACTAACGGATTACCACCTTTAATAATATACTGTTCCATTTCGCACCTCTATAATCTATTCTAAACGTTATTATTCTTAACACTAATTTTCAAACTTAAGTAAAACTAAATAAATTCTAAGTAAAAACTTCTATGTAAAAAAATTCAAGTAATAAATTCCTAACTAAAATATTTTTATATAAATATAGGAATTTAAACAAATTAAATCCAATTTATAATATTTCTATTAAATTTCCAAATTCAAATAAAAAGCTTCTATTTTGTACAAAATTCCAAATAACAAATTCTATTCAAATTATTTTCATTTTAAACATAAAAATCCAAATAACAGATTTTTAATCAAAATATTTTCATTTCAAAAAATCAGATAATAAAATATCAACCAAAAAAATGGAATTTCTATTCCAAAGATTACTCTCTACACAAAAATGAATTCAAAATAAAAATAAAATTATCGTAACTATTCATAATCCGTTTACAAAGACGTATTCCCGATGCCTTCTCTTATATGGTTATTTTTATCTGAATAGTTATAAACTACCTGTAATCCTGTTTCAAAAATTCCTGTCATAATATTTTATATCTCAAACAAATATGTACTTTTCTTCATAATTCAAATTAAACCTAGAATCATTTTATTATATCATATTCCCTGATTTATTGTAAATCAGAAATTATTACAAAATAAATGTTTTAATTTATCTATTTTTTCTCTTTTTTTTCTTCTTGCGAACAGAATATCCAAATGTCCCCAAAGATTCTCCCAGTCCAAAATATGTCCCGTGAGAATATACAATTGGTGCTGCCTTCTCTAAATGAAACGTTCCTCTCTCATCCATATAGGAATCGTCTACTGTCACATGAACAACATCTGCTATAAACATCGTGTGAGAACCAAGTGGCACTTCCTCTCTGACACGGCACTCGATATTTACCGGACTATCCTCAATGACAGGAGCATTAATTTTCTTTGCTTCCCCTTTAATCAGGCCAGTCTGTTCAAACTTGTCCATATCCCTTCCGGAACGGACACCACAGAAATCGGTTGCTTTTGCAATCTTTTCCGTAGTGAGGTTTACAACAAATTCCCCTGTTTCATGTAACGCTTTATAGGAATGTCTCTCTGGGCGAACAGAAATGTAGAGCATGGGTGGATTGGTACATACCGTTCCTGTCCAGGCCACTGTTATAATATTATCATTTCCCTCTTTATCTCTCACCGATACCATAACCGCCGGAAGAGGGTATAACATATTACCCGGCTTAAAATCTAATTTACCCATACTCTGTCCTTTCTATTACTGAAATTATTGTAAAAATTACTATAAATATCCCTAATTATTTTTTCATCCAAACTATCTGATATTTATAAAGCAGATACTTTGAATCACCTTTGTAAACAACATTCCGGAAAACCATCAATACTTACAAAATGCGAATTTCCAGAATTTTACCATAAGCAATTAATGAATAATTAGATAGATTTCTTAATTGACTGTCTGATTTCTTCTAACTGCTCCGCAGAAATCTCCTGCTGTGGCCAGTTAAGATTCAGTCCATCTCCCTCATAACGAGGAATCAGATGTAAGTGGAAATGATTTACAGTCTGTCCTGCAATCTCTCCATTATTCTGAACAAGGTTCAGCCCGTCACACTTTAACGCATCTCTCATTGCTCTTGCGATACATGTAGCCAATGCAAATAACTTGCCAGCTGTCTCTCCATCTAAATCATAAATATTGTCAAAATGTTCCTTAGGGATAATGAGACAATGTCCCTTTGTTGCCGGATTCACATCAAGAATTACTGTGAAATGGCTGTCTTCATAAACCGTAGCAGAATGAATCTCTCCTTTTGCAATCTTACAGAATATACAATCTTCTTTCATTATTAAACACACCTTTCTCTTCCTATAGCGTGTTTGAAAAATGCTCTAGTACATATCGAAAAAACAAAAAACAATCTGCACATCTCGCTTTATAAAAAAACACTTTCAAACACATACCACTATTTCATATCTAATATTATAAATATATATAAAACCCTTTAAAACTTAAAAATCAATGTCGCCAGTGGCGGCACAGATATTTTAATGGAGTATGGTCTCAAATCCCAACATTCAGAGACCGCCTGAACTTCCTGATGCTCGTCTCTGCCTTCGCCGCCAAATTCCACAGCATCGCTATTCGAAATCATTGTATACTTTCCAGCTTTCGGAACACCTACCTGGCAGTTCTCTTTCTCTTCTGTGCCAAAGTTACATATAAATAGCAGATTATCTCTGCCTGACGGTGACTTTCTCATAAATCTTAATACAGAGGACTCCGCATCCATCCCGTTAATCCACTCAAAAGAAGCTCTCAGTGGATCATACTCATAAAGGGCAGGATATTCCTGATAAATCCGAATCAGGGACTTCACATATTCCTGCGAAGAAATATTTTCATGTGAATGAAGATCCCATGCCTTTCTTCCGGGTACTCCCATCAGATAGCCATAAGACATCCTGACTCCTGTTAACTTATCATAATCACATGAAGGCTTCTTGTCAATGAGAGATTCATCAAAAAGATTATTTTTCTCTTTATTAAGTAAAAGCAGTGTATTAGAGAAATCTCCCTTCATCAATGGTTGTGAAAGACAGAAATATTTTCCCTGTCTCTTCTCAAAATCTGTTCCAAGATATTCTTCCACTCCTGCTTTTAATTCCATATTCCATTCAAAGTCAAAGAAGTCTCTTGTCTGTTTTCCTTTTATTTCTTCCCCAATGAACAGTACACTGTTGTCTTCTTTTTTTATTACTTCTTTTGCTTTCTCAAGAAAATCAGAAGAATTCTCACTCAATCCCCGAAATACAAATCCATCGATATGATATTCTTTTATCCAGAACAAGATATTAGCAAGAAGATAGTTGACTGCCTGCGGATGTTTTTTCTCAAAAAGATGTACCGCTCTTGTTAAATATTCTGGTGATATTTCTAACATAACTCCAATATTTCTTTTATGTGAACGGTTCACAAAAAATCGCATTGTATCCGGTGTGTTCCCGTAAAATGCCGGCTCAAAAAATCCTCTTTCCACTCCGAGTTTCGCTCTCTCCGGTGTGCCTCGGAGTAAAATATGTGTATGCCCCATATCCTGCACAATTTCCTGTACTTTCTCATCCGGGGAATCTAATTCACTAATCCGTACTTCACACACAGACATCGGTATCTTAAAAACATTTCCATGATATCGTTTGGAAAGCCATCTCGAATCCTCCCAGCGAAATCGCCCAAGATCAAACATTCTTGACGCGCCGTTTTCCTTTTCCTCATTCATTACGGCATATGGGTCAACCATCTGTATTATGTCACCCTGTACATTTTTTATTTCAAATTTATAAAACTGTCCACAGGAAAGTCCTGGAATAAACAGTTCAAAAATGTCGGAGTTCTCCATTTTGTGCATCGGATATAACATCCCATTCCAATAATTAAAATCACCAACTACGCTGACACGCCTTGCTCCTGGTGCCCATACTGCAAAATACATTCCTTCTGTATTTCCAAGTTTTACTTTATGACAGCCCATCTTATGATAAACTTCTGTCCAGTTTCCTTTTGAGAATAATTTTTCTTCTTCTTCCGTAATCAACCCTTCATAACTGTATGGATCACTACTTATATAAGTATTTCCATCATGAAACGTCATATGTATCTGATAAGAGAATGGTCTTTTATGAGGAAGAAACAGTGAAAATACTGGCTGTCTTTCTACAGTATCCATAGGATAACGCTCGCCATCCTCTGAAATAACTTCCATCTTTACCGCATCTGGATGATAGGCAGAGATAACCTGTCCTTGTAAGATAAAATGTCGTCCCAGTAAATCTTTCGGCTTGCTGCAGTTACCAAAAACCAATTCCATAACCTGGTCTTTTTTTACGACTTCGCTGATTTCATATCTCATGTCATTCCCTCCTCTTTTCAGTTACTTTTTTCGAAAACAAACATTCATATATAGTATATTCAAAAATGCTTTCTGACATTCATAATCAAATATATAAATGTATTGTTACCTGGAATACAAATCATATTTAAAGCGCTTAATTCAAGAATATCCCGGCATTCTTGCTGGGAAAATATTTTTATATGACTTATACAATTTTTAATAGTTATTTACATTATAATTTTTTTAGATAAGAAAGTCAATAAATGTCAAAAAAGAAGAAATCCCAGAAACAGTAACTTTCCACTGTTTCTGAGATTTCTTCTTCATTTATAGCAACTAAATTAAGAAATTGTTTTTTTAATCTTTGGCCGGTATCTTCATGATAGATATTCTCTAAGGTACCAGTCAATGACTAACGGCAATATGTTTACATGTTATTAGACATTTGCCTGTCACTTATTATACGTTTATTGTTCGTTTGTTTATTATTGTTTTATCATTATTCGAACAATCGTGACTACTTGCTTTCTACTGGCTTTCTTAAAAGACCAAGCATAACTGCTCCAACGATGGAACCGATTGCTAAAGCAATGATATACATTAATGCATTTCCTACTACTGGGAATACGAAGATTCCACCATGAGGTGCCATCAGTGTACATTTGAATGCCATAGATAACGCTCCGGCTACTGCTGAACCGATTACACAAGGAGGAATAACGTGGAGGGGATCTCCTGCTGCGAATGGAATAGCTGCTTCAGAGATGAAGCAAAGTCCCATGATTGCGTTAACTGGTGCTGTTTTTCTATCATTATCTGTGAATTTGTTTTTAAATACCCATGAAGCAATGGCAATAGCGATTGGAGGAACCATTCCACCTACCATAACGGCTGCCATGATCATGTAACCTGCGTCCGTCTGGTATGCTAAAGAAGCTGTACCAAATACATATGCTGCTTTGTTGAATGGACCCCCCATGTCAATGGACATCATACCACCAACAATTAATCCAAGTAAAATACTGTTTGTTCCGGATAAGGAGTTTAATGCGTCAGCAAGTAACTGGTTTAACCAGGAGAAGAATGGGTTAATTGCAAACATAATCACACTGATTAATAAAAGACCTGCAACTGGATAAATTAACATTGGTCTGAGACCATCCATGGAACTTGGCATTTTCTCAGTAATCTTTTCTAAAGCTAATACCAGATAACCTGCCAGAAAACCTGCAAATAATGCTCCAAGGAAACCACCGGAAATTACCGTGATGTCTGAATTAAAACAAGAAGCAAATGTTGTTCCGGCACTTGCGATTGCACCACCGGCAAAACCAACCATTAAACCAGGGCGATCAGCAATACTCATCGCAATGAATCCTGCAAGAATTGGAAGCATGAAGTTAAATGCTACACCACCGGCTGTCTTAAAGAATGCTGCCATTGGTGTGTTCATACCAAAGTTAGATGGGTCGATAGAATAATCATCTAACAAAAAGGCAATCGCAATAAGGATACCACCACCGATAACGAATGGAAGCATATTAGAAACACCGTTCATCAGATGTTTATAAATCTGACGTCCAAAGCTTTCATCTCCTTCGGAAGCAGTGCTTGCTGCCTTACCGCCTTCATGATGATAAATCGGTCCGTCACCTTTTACTGCTCTCTCGATTAATTCCTGAGATTTATGAATACCATCGGAAACTTTTACTTTGATAACTGGCTTGCCATCGAAACGAGCCATTTCTACATTTTTATCTGCTGCAATGATGATTCCGTCGCAGGCATCAATTTCTTCCTGAGTAAGAACATTTTTCGCTCCACCGGAACCATTAGTTTCTACCTTAATAGAAATTCCTAATTCCTTACCTTTTTCTTCAAGTGCTTCGGCTGCCATATAAGTATGTGCGATACCTGTTGGACATGCAGTTACTGCAAGAACCTGGTATCCGGCTTTCTTTGCAGGAGCTTCAGCTGTCTGCGCTGCCTTGTCTTCTTCTCCGTATTTTTCTGTTTCCTTTTCATCAATTGCTGCTAAAAATGCATCAACTTCTTTGGCAGATAATAACTTTTCACGGAAAGCAGGATCCATTAAAATAGTAGATAATCTGGATAATGCTTCCAAATGAACATCAGAACCTTCTGCAGGAGCTGCAATCATAAAGAAAAGATTGGATGGCTCTCCGTCAAGTGCTGCACAATCAACTCCAGATGGTACTGTGATTGCTGCGATACCCGGGTTGATAACCGCTTCATTTTTTGAATGTGGAATACAGATTCCCTCTGCGATTGCAGTAGGTCCTTCGGATTCTCTTTTCATGATTCCTGCTTTAAAAGCAGCTTTGTCTTTGATGTTGCCAACTTCTTTATGAAGGTCAACGAGTAAATCAAGCATCTGTTCTTTTGTGCTTACTTCTGCGTTAAGAACAACTGCCTCTTTCTTTAACAAATCGACAATTCTCATAATTTTTTCCTCTCTAAAAAATTTAAAATATTTTTTGTTTTATCTCAAATTTCTGTTTCATTTTAGTTTCTATCATATTCAACTTTTTGAATATAAAATGATAACAGGAACTTTTTAATAAATTCAAAGCACATTCGCTGATTTGATTCAGCATTTTTAAACTTTATTCGGTAATCTGTTTCAGCATCTTTTCATACATTTCCAGAGATGCAAGTCCCTCGGAAAATGCTGTGGCACTACCTGCAGCTGTACCGCTCTTTAATGCTTCTTCATAATTACCACCGCGGATATATCCTGTGATAAATCCTGCCACCATAGAATCTCCGGCACCAACGGAATTTACTACTTTGCCCTTCGGTGTTCCCATCTTAATGTTCTGACCATCTTCTGTGATAAGAATGGCTCCGTCTCCAGCCATGGAAATCAATACATTTACTGCTCCCTTTTCCTGAAGCTTCTTTGCGTAATGTACGATGTCCTCATCTGTTTTACATACTGTTCCGAACATTTCCCCAAGTTCATGGTTATTTGGCTTAATTAAGAACGGATGATATTTTAAAACATTAAGAAGTAAATCTTTTGTCGCATCTACAACTACACGGATTCCTTTGGATTCAAGTCTTGCAAGAATTTTTTCATAAATGTCTTCCGGCAATGTGTTTGGAATACTTCCTGCCAATACAAGAATATCTTCTTTTGTAAGAGTAGCAAGCTTTGCAAAAAGTTCATTGATTGCTTCTTCTGTAATTACTGGTCCCTGTCCGTTAATCTCTGTCTCATCGCCATGTTTTACTTTTACATTGATTCTGGAATTGCCCTCTGGCAGATGAATGAAATCGGTGTGGATTCCCTGTGCTGCCAGTCCATCCTCAATTGCCTTTCCTGTAAATCCTGCAACAAAACCAAGAGCTGTTGTTTCAAGGCCGAGAGTATTCAAAATCGTAGATACGTTAATTCCTTTTCCACCGTAAAAAATAGATTCTCTTGTAGAACGATTGACATCTCCTAATTTCAGATCGTCAAGGAATACTACATAATCTAAAGCCGGATTAAAAGTTACCGTATAAATCATTACTTTCGTTCCCTCCTTTAAGTTCCCTTTTTCAATGTACTTACGGAATCTTTTATACCTGATTTCTATAGGAGAGATTCCAGAAATACATTTTGTAGTTTTGACTTGCTTTGTTTGTGATTAAAGTATAACAAAACAATACCTTTTATACATCTAACGAATGTCATTGATATCAATTTGAATTTGTCATATTCTTATATGACATTTGTCACTTTTTTAGAATTTCGTCGATTTGATTCTTCATTTGGAATAAAAATGTGCTGCTGGCATCCTCCTCATCTACATAACTTTTAATAAGACTGTCTGTTTTCTCATAAGCTTCTTCATACTGTTCAAAACGATTTGGAATTACTCCGGCATCAATTGCTGTATCAAGAAGGGACATATCTATTATGCTGTCTCCCGGTGTATCTTTATTCAGCAGATTCATTGTATCCTGTGAAGTATTTACAGATTTTAATACAGAAGCTGCTGAGGTATCTTCGTATACAAGTTTTTGAATATCTGTATCTGTTGTAAGTAATTTCACAAAATCCCATGCACATTGCTTTTTCTCTGTCCTTGAACTCATTCCTGCCATAAGTGCACTCATCTCCGAACGGTTATCCCCAGAAGGCCCTGCTGGCATACGGATACATGTCCATTCAAAGCCAGAATATTTTTTGATTCTCCACGGATATGGCATGTAAGTTCTATAGTCAGAAAATGTAAACGGACGAAATGCCACTTTTCCCAAATCGAAATCATTAGATGTGACCTGATAATTCCGATTTGTTGCTTCAAGGCGCTTTACAAATTCAAGCGACTGCGAAAACTTTTCATCAAGAAAATTTGAGGATGTCCCGCTCTGATTAAATGGTGTTATTCCGTTCGAATATACTGCCTGTAGCCATGTATAGTCATAACATCCAAATTGATCCATCTGTCCATCTCCATCAGAATCTTTCACTATTGTTTTACAGATGTCATAAAAATCATCCCACGTCCAGTCATTATCCGGGACTTTAATTCCCTCTTTTTGTAAAAGCGTCTTATTTACAAACATCAGGGTCGGATTACATTCCATCGGAAGTGCATACTGGCTTCCTTCATATTGTCCGGCTTTATAAACAGAAGAATAAAACACATTGGAATCAAATTCTTTATCGCCGCCAACTAACATATCTAAATTTTTCAGAGCACCAAGCGATGCTAAAGTATTAAAATCCTCATCCAATACCAGATACACATCTGGTTCCGTTCCCTTTAAAATCTGTTCTGAAAGCCACTCTGAATAATCATTTGAAAGAATGCCCTTTTCATATTCTACCTTTACATTTGGATATTTCGATTTAAACTTCTTAATCGCCTGATCAAGAATCTCATAATGCACTGTCCCGGGAACCTCCCAATTGCTTCCATAAAAAATTCCTACCCGGAGCGTATTCTGGTCTCCATAACGTAGATAGAGCAGGCTGCTAATAAAAAGAACTGCCATTACAAAAAGGATTCCTGTCCCTTTTTTTAACTTTATATCTCCCATTATTGTCTCCTCCGATATTCAAATTCATTTATTTATCCGACTATATCAATTACCTTATTCTCCAATATATCTATTTACCGCTCCTGTTTGCACCGCCCAGATTGCAAGCTGCGTTCTATCCCTGAGTTCTAACTTACTGAGAACGGAACTTAAGTAGTTACGGACAGTTCCTTCAGAAAGTGCAAGTTCCGATGCAATCTCTTTATTTGACATTCCACATCCTATTTTCTGAATGACTCTCCATTCTGTTTTTGTCAATTCCTCTGTAAGTTCATTATCCACCTGAATCGCATAGCTGCTCTGTGCCATATGATTAAATAATTTTACAACCTTATCCGTAATTTCTGGATTAATCATTGCCTTTCCACTCACAACTGTCCGAATTGCCTCCGCAAGATTCTTCATGGAAATTCCTTTTAAGAGATAGCCACTTGCTCCATACTTTAACGCTCCAAAAATATATTCATCATCATCAAAAGTTGTGAGAACGATAATATAAATATCTGGATATTTTTCCTTGACCAGACGAGTACATTCTACACCGTCAATACCTGGCATACGAATGTCCATCAATATAACATTCGGCTTTTCCTTTTTTATTTCGGAAAGTACCTGCTCTCCGTTTTCCGCTATTCCTGTTACTTCCATATCTTCATTTGCCCCAAGAACAATTTTCAGACTTTCCCGAATCAATTCCTGGTCATCTGCTATTAATACTTTGATCATTGTCTATTCCTCTTATTTTTATTATATTTATTATTTTCGATATATTTAATAATATCTCATTTTAGTTCTATTTTTATCTTGCCGACATTTTCTTGATATATTTCAAAATACCCTCTTTCCTATTTTCACTGACTGTCCTTCGCTTTGTCATTGTTGTCTGCGAGATTATTTAACTCATCTCTATCCTTTTTTCCAGTCAGCTTATTTCGAATCGGTATCTTCGCAATAATCGTAAACCCAATCATTCCCTGATAGTTAACCTCACCATTTAGAAGCTCTACCCTTTCTCTTATATGTTTTAAACCAAAGCCTTCTTTTATTGACTCACAACCGCAGCCATTATCACTGATGATAATCATCAGCTCCTCATCTTTTTCGCTAATACGAATCCAGATTTCTGTTGCCTTTCCGTGGCGAATAGCGTTGGTCGTGCTCTCCTGTATAATACGGTAAATGACTTCCTCCTCATCTGCCTCAAATTCAAGTTCTTCCATATAAGAAACAAAGTAAATTTTCGTGTTCGTGACCTTTGACATATCCTCTATCATCTGATGAATCGCATTGTTCAGTGACATTCGCTCTAATGCATCCGGCTTTAACTTTCTTACCGAACGGCGGACATCCTGAAGCCCACGTCTTGCAGTATCGCCGATTCCTTCCAGCTGTTCTTTCGCTTTATCTGGTGCAATGTCCATAAGTACCAGTACCGCATCAATCCCAACTGATATTCCTGTTAAAATATGTCCCAGCGTATCATGGATTTCTCTTGCCAGGCGATTTCTCTCTTTCGTCTCTCCCATTAATTCTTTTTCCTGAGCGAAATCATGAAGCTGTTCATTTGCTTTTTGCAACTGTTCATTTAAAAGCTTGATTCGTTCTCTCTCTCTTCGGTCCTTCATCATAAGAATAACAATGTATATTAGAAACAAGACCATATTTGTAATCTCACAAATCGTCTTTACACTGAGAAAAATCCTTTCTGTATTCCAGTCATAAAATGCAGCCCACGTCTCAAAAGAATTTAATGGAATAAACATCGTGACAAGATTGTAACTGCATACCATGTAACATAAAAATGCAATAAATAAAAATATCAATTTATTTTTCCTGTCCTCGACATAGGTGAGCATATCCGCTACTACAAGAAAAATCACTCCATTATAAGACATATCTAACTCTTTCAATACAAAAATAAGAAAGATAATCTCAAACACATTCCACAGTAAAACCTTCTCTTTGCCCTCGGCCTCATTTTTTCTCTTATAATAAATAATCCCACATAAAAAAAAGAGAGAAAATACTACCATAATGATTCTTTGTTCCGGTCTTTCCGGCATCACCTTAAGCGTTCCAATAAATTTTTGTGCTTCCTGAGCCGCCGCCACCCTGTACTGTGTCAATACGATGGTAAAAGTAAGAAAGAGAACAATAATCACATTAAGCAATACCATCATCGTAAAACACTGGTGCTGATATCCTGCCGCGTCCTTTCTTTTTTCCATTGATATTCCTCCTTCCTCTTACTGCCATCCTGACAGGCTATAATCATTTATATTGTCTTTTGTAATAAGGGAAACAGGAACAATGCACTGCTTTTCAGTTTTCTTTCCATCAAGAATTTTGTAAAGCATTTCCACAGTTTTCTTTCCGGTAGTTCTTGGTGACTGTGCTGAAGTTGCCGCCATCTTATTTTCATAGATCATCGTTTTAGCCTCCGGCGAACCATCCGCCCCATATACAAGAACATCTGATAACATATGCTCCGCATCTAACGCAGCCATCGCCCCCATTGCACTTGGATCATTTAATGCCATTACCACATCAATATCTTTCGTTTTATTTAAAACTTTTTCCACCAGCGGCTGAGAAAGTTCAAGCTGCCCCTGACATTCAAGTTCTCCTACATTCTCATACTTCCATCCAGCCTTCTCAAGTGTTTCCTTAAATCCTTTAATTCGGTCGATTGCCGATTTATTTTCCGACTGAACTAAAAAAAGAATCTTCCCTTTTTTTCTCCGTTTCATTAAATCTTTCGCACACTGTTCTCCTGCCTGATAATTATTTGAAACAACCGTACCATCTACAAAACTCCGGTTATAAATCAACGCATCCACAGCAATCACCGGAATCCCTGCTTTTTTTGCTTTTTCTAATGAAGAGCCTATTTTTTTCCAGTCCACAGCGTTAATCAGAATACAGTCCACTTTTTCTTCAATAAATTTCTCCACCTGCTTTGCCTGCACTTTCGCATCCATGCCCGAATCCCTTGTTTCAAGCACATCGCCCTTACTTTCCACAACCGCTTTAATCTCCTCATTAATCACTTCAAAATACGGGTTATTCATTGTCATATACAAAGCACCGATTGTTCTTTTCGATTTTTCACTCTCATTCTTATTCCTGCTGAAAAATAAAAGCGCAATACTTACAATGCAAATCGTTGCCACAATAATATAGCCTATACATAAAATTGCTTTCTTCCCTCTCACATCTGTCCCTCCTATATTCAATAATCTGCTCTCGGAATCTTTTTGTACTTGATTTTGATAATCATCACTTGCTATTATTGTAACTTTTTCGGCAATTTTTGTCTATCCATACAGGGAAAAATCGAAAAACCTCTTATCTTGACACACACAAAAAAAGCCCCTATACTTTTAAATGTAAAAGAAGGCATACTAACTATGTTTTTCAGATTATTTTATGAAAAAAGAAGAAAAAATAATTTCTATAATAACTAATCAAAACAAAAATCAACTAAATTTGCATGTTTCTGAACGATTCAAAATTTTATTATAAAAAGGAGGACTGCTCATGAATTGTCCAAACTGTGGCACATATTATGATGAGAACGAAAAGATATGTAAAAAATGTCACACCCCTTTAAGCAATGCAGTTTACAATCAGGTATCATCAGGTAATGACATAAATCAACCTGCCCCTAAGAGAAAAAGCTTTGTACCGATCGTTGTAGCTATTCTTATCTGCTGCCTTATCGCAGGCGGAATCGGAGGATACTTTTATTACATTTCCCGCGTAAAACAAGGTTGCCGGGAAGCAACCAGGCAGATTTTCACTTACGCCAAAAATATGGACTTCTCCGACGTGGCTCCTTCCGATTTACCGGAACCACTGAAGTCCGAACCAAACGTAAGAGAACTCGTAAAACAACAATTAAAAACATACATCGGTGATAGCGAACTCGGCTCACTCGTAGATGTTGACAGTATTGACGTAACTACTCTATGTGATGAGATGGTCGATCAGGCATCTTACAAAATTACCGATGTCTCCGCAACCTATAACTCCTGCACTGTAACCGTCACTACAAAAAATATCGACTTCTACAGCCTGCCAGGAACCATCTATGATGAAATCAAATCCCAGATTACCGATGGAAACTCCTCTTTATGGACTTCCATAAAGAACTCTATCTCCTCCCTCTTAGGAGGAAGCAGCCAGACATCCATCGAAAAAATTGACATATCTGAGAACTTGAAAAACTGGTACAAAGAAACAAAGAAAAACGGCCCAACGAGAAAAACTACGGGAAAAATCGTATTCGGAATTAAGGATGGAAAATGGGCTCTGATTTCATTTGATGAAAGGCTAATCTACGGGTATTACGGCCTGCGGCCTCTGCAATAATTTGTTGAAGAGGTGAATAGATAAACAGACGAACCCCCGAAGCCTGGCAAAATCAGAATCCTTACAAAAAAATAATCCCCAGATGTGGCTTCGGAGCAAGATTTGGATGCGAGCATTCAAACCACCGCGACTAAAGTCACATCTGGGGATTATTTCTTTACAAGGATTCGTCTCTTCTAATGAGCCAAATCATTATTCAAATACTTACCTATATGTTCAATTGCTTTTGTTTCATCATCTCCTTTTGCAATTACATTAATCTTTCCACCTGCTGGAACACCTAAAGTCATCATTCCCATAATGCTCTTGGCATTCACCTTTTTGTTTTTCACCTCCACATATACACTGCTGTCATACTGGCTTGCAATCTGAATGAATAACGCAATGGTGCTTGGGTCTAATCCTGAAGGGATTTTAATCTCCATCTCTCTTGAAATCATGTTAACCTCCTATTTTGCTATAAATGAAATAAATTTATCTTAGTATTTTCAGCTTTGCCAAAGCAAATACTGAAAAAATATTACAGATGCCCTTTTTCCCTAATATCCTGAGCAATTTGACTCAGTTTTCTTAATCTGTGATTCACACCGGACTTTCCTACTGGAGAACTAAGTTTTTCGCCAAGTTCCTTTAATGTTGCATCCGGTTCCTCTAACCTGGCATAGGCAATGTCCCGAAGGTTCTCGGATAATCGCTCTAAACCAACTGTATTTTTTATATATTCAATATCTTCAATTTGTTTTCTCGCTGCAGATACGGTCTTATTTATGTTCGCTGCTTCGCAGTTTACTCTCCTGTTTACTGAGTTACGCACATCTTTTAAAATGCGTACATTCTCAAACTTCATGAGAGCAATATGTGCTTCCATTATATTCAATGTGTCCGAAATCATAGCACCTTCTTTTAAGTAAACTACATAATATTTCTTTCGCAGTACAATCTTCGCCTCTAATCCAAAAAATTCAAACAATTCTTTTATCTGCGCTGCTTTCTCACTTGATATGCAGGCAATTTCAAAATGATAATTCTTCTCCGGGTCTGTGATAGAACCGGCAGAAAGAAATGCTCCGCGCAAAAATGCTCTGCGGCAGCAGGTACGCTGCAATACCGGATTATCTTTCACAGAAAATTCTTCGTCCATCTGTCCAAGATTATTTATAAGCTGTGCTGTCTTTAAAATCTTTAACGTCTGTCCAGATTCCTCTATGGAAATCATATAAAAGCGATTCTTTTTTAAAAATTCATGCTGTGTTGTAGAAACTTGCGGCTGAAAATGAAAAACGTCTTTAATCAGAGAATAAAATCTTCTGGCTACTGATACATTTTCCGTGTGAAGAATGAGAGAATATCTTCCATCTTCACATTTGATTTTTCCACAAAGTCCAATAATTGCGGCAAGTTCCGCAATCATGCAGTGATTTTCGTGACCGTCCACATGAGAAAGTTCTTCTTTTACTTCAGAAGAAAATGACATATTCTATCTCCTTACATCAATTACTCGATTACTTTCCTTTTGTCCGGGCGTCTTTCTCAATATCCCGGTGTTCCATACGAACGGTATACGGAAACTTTTTCAGCCTTGCATAAAGCCCGTTCGTTATCGTAACAGAACGATGCTTGCCACCGGTACAGCCGATGCCAATAACAAGGCTGTTCTTTCCCTCGTCTAAATAACGTGGGATAAGAAACTGCATTAAATCTTCCAGTTTATCAAG
>OLVW01001588.1_pt1 | contig 18932 bp, 20 predicted proteins | sample 1673301 | NCBI WGS metagenome assembly OLVW01 (sample SAMEA3178941, study PRJEB25190) | human gut metagenome
TTGCCACGCTCTCGCACACGGCACCGTAGACGATGCCGGCCACATACTCCGGGATGATCGCGCTGAATACTTCCTCGCTGCTGGGCTTGTACAGGATCTGGCTGCGGCGGGCGTCCGCCTTCTGCTGCTCGGTAGGTTCGATGGACAGCGGCAGCACCTCCATGGTGGCTGCGGTCTGGGTCATCATGGAATCGAACCGGGTGTAGCAGATCTTTACCGCATCGTACTCGCCCTTGAGATATCCTTCCGTGATCTGGCGGGACAGCTGGAAGCACTCGCCCACCGAGACATCTGCCGCCAGCAGCACCTCCTGCGTGAACAGGGGCACCTCGTGATGGACGAAATACTCTGCCGAGCGCTTGCCGATGGGCAGCACCAGCACCTCGCCCTCTTCGGCCCCGGCCTGCTTGAGCACGTTGGAATTGTATCCACCGGCAAGGCCGCGGTCGCCTGCAATCACGATGAGCAGGGTGCGCTTCACTTCGTCACGGCGCAGGTAGGGGTTGCGGGCGCGGGGGTCGGCCGCGGCGATCTTGGTCAAAGTCTCATGCAGCGTTTCAAAGTAGGGGCGGCTGTGCTCCACCCGTTCCTTGGCGCGGCGCATTTTGGAGGAAGCCACCAGTTCCATTGCCTTGGTGATCTGCATGGTGCTCTCTACGCTTTTGATGCGCAGCTTGATGTCCTTCATGGAACCAGCCATGCGTTACGCCTCCTTCCTTAGTGCGCCTTGACGAAGCTGTCGGTATAGGCTGTGAGCACGCTCTTAAGCTGCTCCTCAGTGTCCTTATCCAGATTGCCGGTGGTGCGGATGGTCTCCATGACGGCGGCACCCGCAGCATTGTTGTCCAGATATTCGTACAGGCCCTTCTCATACTCGGCCACGTCCGGCACCTTGACCTTCACAAGGTGATCGTGAATGGTCGCATACAGGATGGCCACCTGCTTTTCCACAGGCACGGGAGCGGAGCGGTTCTGCTTGAGCACTTCCACGATGCGCTCGCCTTGTGCAAGGCGGGCCTTGGTGTCGGCATCCAGATCGGAACCGAACTGTGCAAAGCTCTGCAGCTCACGGTACTGGGAGTAGATCAGCTTCAGGGTGCCGGCGACCTTCTTCATGGCCTTGATCTGGGCATTGCCGCCCACGCGGGACACCGAGATGCCGGGGTTGACTGCCGGCATGACACCGGAGTGGAACAGCTCCGTCTCCAGGAAGATCTGACCATCGGTGATGGAAATGACATTCGTGGGGATGTAGGCGGAAACATCGCCCGCCTGCGTCTCGATGATGGGCAGAGCCGTCAGGCTGCCGCCGCCCAGCTCATTGGAGAGCTTGGCCGCGCGTTCCAGCAGACGGGAGTGCAGATAGAACACGTCGCCGGGGTAAGCCTCACGTCCCGGGGGACGGCGGATCAGCAGCGACAGTGCACGGTAGGCCACGGCGTGCTTGGACAGATCGTCGTAGATGATGAGGACGTGCTTGCCCTGATGCATGAAATATTCGCCCATGGCACAGCCGGAGTAGGGTGCGATATACTGCAGGGGCGAAAGCTCGGATGCCGTTGCGGACACCACGATGGTGTAGCCCATAGCACCGGCCTCGGTCAGGCTCTGCACAAGGTTTGCCACGGTAGAGCGCTTCTGACCGATGGCAACGTAAATGCAGATGACGTCCTTGCCCTTCTGGTTGATGATGGTATCGGAGGCGATGGTGGTCTTGCCGGTCTGGCGGTCGCCGATGATCAGCTCACGCTGGCCGCGGCCGATGGGGATCATGGAGTCGATGGCCTTGATGCCGGTCTGCAGCGGCTCCTTGACGGGCTGGCGCTCGATGATGCCGGGAGCGCGGCTCTCGATGGCGCGGTACTCGGTGGTCTCGATGGGGCCTGCGCCGTCGATGGGCTGACCCAGTGCGTTGACCACGCGGCCGATCATGGCATCGCCCACCGGCACGGAAACCACCTTGCCGGTGCGCTTGACGATGCTGCCTTCTTTGATGCCGGCATCCGAGCCCAGCAGCACGATGGAAACGGTATTTTCCTCAAGGTTCTGGGCCATACCGTATTCACCGTTGTCAAACTGGAGCAGCTCGCCTGCCATGCACTTTTCCAGACCGCTGGCCCGGGCGATGCCGTCGCCCACCATAATGACCGTGCCGGTCTCGCTCTGCTCGATGGCATTTTCGTAATGCTTGATCTGCGCACGGATGATCTTGGAGATCTCTTCAGGTTTCAGTTGCATCTTTGTTTGTTCACCACTCAATTCATAATAGTCATTTCGGGTGGAAATTCGTTCTGTGCTCTGCCCCGTTTGCAAAGGGCAGGGGAAAAGTTACAAAGTGACCGCCGCAATATCCCGGCGCAGGGAGGCAAGACGGTTCTGGACGGTGCCGTCCAGCTCGGTGCCCTCGATATCCAGCCGGATACCGCCCAGCACCTTGGCATCCACCTTGGTTTTAAGGTCGATGGTCTTGCCGGTCAGGCTTTCCAGCTTGGTGTGCAGGGCAGAAAGCTGCTGCTCTGTCAGCGGAACAGCCGAGATGGCTGTGGCTTCCAGAATGCCGTGCGCCTGATTGTAGCGGATGCGGTAGGCCCGTGCGCAGCCGGACAGCTCCCGCAGGGTGCCCTTCTCGCACAGGATCTTTAAAAAGTTCAGCACATAGAGGTGGACCTGCCCGCGCAGGGCTTCGTCCAGCAGGCCGCAGCGCTCCTTTTTGGGGATGCTGGGGGTGCTGAGCAGATGCAGGTACTCCGGGCTTGCCTTAAAAAGCGCCACGGCCTCGTCCAGCTCGCCCAGAATGCGGGTCTCCAGCCCTTCCTCCGCTGCCAGGTCATACAGGCTTCCGCCGTACATCCTTGCTGTCTCGGTCATGATGCTTCACCCACGTTTTTGATAAATTCGTCGATCAGGTCCTTGTGGTCGGCTTCCTTGATCTCACGCTCGACCACCTTGGAGGCGATCTCCATGGCCATGCCGCCGATCTCGTCCTTGACCTCGTTGACGGCCTTTTTGCGCTCCTGCGCAATGTCGGCCTCCGCTTTCTGCTTGAGGGCAGCCGCCTGGGCCCTGGCCTCACCCAGCAGCTCCTCGCTGCGGGAAATGCGGGCAGACAGCTCCGCGAGGTCATGCACAAGGAAGTGGCGCTCGCGCTCTGCGGGGGTAGCCGTGGAGAGCAGCGATTCGCCGAAGCCGCGGCTCTGCAGCTGGTCCAGCGTCAGGGGCATTGCCACGGCGATGTTGGCAGGTTCCAGCTCCGCCGTGCTGAAACCGTCACGAGTGCCGGGGATAGAGCCGATGCGCGGAAGCACGAAGGGCGCGCGCTTCTGCTTTTCCTCCTTGTAGTCCGCAAGGACACGGGAGGTGCCGAAGACGTCCATCGCGTCATCCGTGGGGAAGTAGCGGCTCTTGAAGAAAGACTGCTCCAGCGGGATTTCGCGTACCGCTGCGAGCATGAAATAAGTGCTGTAAATGTCCATAAAGTTCCTCCTTACATCATGTCGGTGAGGATGATGTCATACTTGCGCATGGTATCCTCATCGGCAGCGCTCAGGGTGTAGCCGGACTTGACGATCACGGCCGCGCGGTTGAAATTGCCGCAGCGGTACGCGACGGCCACCGCGTCGGCATCCTTGCCGACGGTCACATCGTCCGCAAGGATGCAGTGCGGGGTCAGTTCCTCGGCGGCCACGGGGCTCTCGCCGGTCACAGCGGCCTGCGCGGTCGTGCCGAGAATGACGCACTTACCATCGCGGCTGGACATGGCGAGGATCGTGCCGCGCTTATAGGTCGTCTCGGCGCTGCCCTCCTTGCGGATCGTGACGCCGAAGGTTTCCGCCGCGGGGGTCAGCTTGGCGATCAGGTTGTCCACCGTGCAGCTGCCGATAGGTCTTACGAGATTCTTGTTCATGGCTTACTTGCCCTCCTTCCGCTTCAGGAAGGCTGCGACCGCAGCCTTGGCCTGCGCTTCGATGTCGTCCTTGTCGTCCTCGTCGCCCTTGCCGTCATCGGCACCGGGGGCGGCAGGCACGCCGGACGCGCCGCTGTCCTTGGCGTCGCCGTCCGCGTCGGCAAGGAATTTGCTGCCCTGTTTGGCCGCTTTCTGCGCGGCGCGGTAGGCAAGCTCCTGTGCGGTACACTTCTTGTCACCGTACTTGGCTTCCTGCACCAGCTCGTCCGAAAACAGAGCGGACACCTCGTCGATCTCCTGCATACGGCGCTCCTCAGCCTGCACCGCTTCGGTGACGGCGGCGTTGGTATCGACGGCCGCGCGTGCGTCCGCTTCCACCTCGGCAACCAGTTCCGGGTACTTTGCCCGGAGTTCTTCCTTGGTCATAGAGTTGTTTCCTCCTTTTTCACCGCCTGTGACCACAGGCTGATTTATCGCAGCCGACGCTTCCGCGCCGGGTGTGACCGTGGGGATGCTGTCCGGCAGCACCATGCCGGGGCAGAGGTGCATCTTGCGGCCGCGCACAAACAGGCAGCGGCCGTCCGCGCTGGCGGCGATGTCCAGCGGTTCAGCGTCCTCGATGACTTCATCGGCAAAGCCCTTTTCCACGGCTTCGCGGCCGGTCATATAGGTTTCGTCGCTCATCATGTGGCTGATGACCGTATCGCTCATGCCGCTTTTGCGCTTGTAGATGCTCACCATCGCCTTGTCGTAGCTGTCCATGCCCTCGGCAGCCCTGCGCATATCGTCGGCGTTGTAGCCGCCGTAAAGGAACGACCAGCCCTTGTGGATCATCACAAGGGAGGACGGATTCACCTTGACGGTATCGCAGGCGCACATGATGACGCTGCCGGCGCTCATGGCCACGCCATCCACAATGCAGGTGAGCTTCATGCCGGCCGCGGCCAGATCACGGAGCCGGTTGTGGATCACGATGCCGACCACCGCATCGCCGCCGTAGCTGTTCAGGCGGATGGTCGCATCCTTGCAGCCCTTGATCGCGTCCAGATCGCGCAGAAATTCGTCCTGCGCAATGTAGTTGCCCTCCAGCCTTTCACCCGTCCACCAGTCCGTCGGCCACGTCTCCACAACGTCACCGTACATCTGCACTTCGGCAGAAATGCCGTCGGAACTGGACATTGCATAGCACTTTTTCTTAATATTGATACCTTTCACATTCGATTCCTCTCTTTCCAGATTGCGCTTGAAGGGATATACGGGGCGTTCAACCATTCCCGGATGCCTGCGCAACAATCATCGTTGCAACGGCGCTCACGATCGCGTGGACAGTACGCGCAGCTATCGCATAGGTAGTTCCAAATAGCGTTCGCCATCTTCCATACCCCAAGCCCAAGTAGATGCTCGTAATTAGTCTGCCGCAACGTTATCACCGCCGTCCCCATCCTCGTCATCATCTCCGCCGACATCGTCGAGCGGGCAGGCCTGATGCGTTGGGCTTCCGGCAGCGACAAGCAGTTCGTTTTCAGCCTTGAGCTGTTCCACATTCTCCTGCCAGTCGCCGCCGCCCAGTTCGCGGGTGATCTGCTCGTGGGTCTTGATGCCGCAGTTGGTCAGCATGATCGCAGCTTCGGCTTCCTTCTTGGGGTCAAGCTGCCCCTGCACGGGTCCGATCCACCGCGCCCCGCTCCATGCAGCGCGCAGCAGAGGGTCATCGAAAAAGCCGGGGGCCTTGATGCGCCCGCGGGAAACCGCCTCGGCCAGCCAGATTTCATAAATTGGCTGGCAGAAGCCGTCCACGAACCACGCGCGGCGCATTTTGAACGCCTCCCACGCTTCCAGAAGCGCGCCGCGACTTGCGGAATAGCTGGAATTGAACTCCTTGATCAACACGTCGTATGGAAGCTCCAGCGCAGAGCCGACGATACGGCAGATCGTTTTAACGAAGGTTTCAAAGCCAGCCGTCGGTACATTCGGATTGCCGAACTGTACCTTCTCGCCGGGCGCAAGATGCGTTACCGTTCCTGGTCCCATCTGGTACTCGTTTTCACCGCTGGCAAACTCGCCGGGGTTTGCATCCGGCACGCCGTCGATGTTGCTGCCGCCGACCTCGTTCACGGGGATCTGCGACGGGTCGGTTTCCGTCTCAATCCACGCCGTGAAAAAGCTCTGTACCAGCGCGGCCATCAGCTCTGCTTCCGTGTAGCGCCGGAGCTGCAAAAGCGGCTCGAGGACCTGCGCCAGATACGGCACACCACGGTACTGGTCGGGCCGCTCGCTGTCCATGATATGCAGGATGTTCGGCAGGCCGGTGCGCTCGCCGTAGGCAAGCACGCGCGTCCATTCGCGCTTTTCTTCCAGCACGTCAGCCTGCGGATAGCTGTTGCAGATGTGATAGGCCACCACGCGGCCGTCGCCGTCCACCTCCACGCCGTCATAGACATTGTGGCCCGCACCGGGCTTTCCGGCGGGGATCTTCCCGTCAGTCAGGCGCAGCATGGAATAGCCGCCGAATTCATCCGGCGTACTCACGCGGTCGGCTTCGATCAGATGGATGCGCAGGGAATATGGATTCAGCGGCGTGGGGGTGTAATGCTTTACAAGTGGGAACACATCGCCGGAGAGCAGCCACGACTTCAAGGCCAACTGCTGCAAGCCCGCAAAATTGTTCAACCCCAGCGCGTCACAGTTACGCGCCTTGTTTGCCCACAGCGCAAATTCCGCTTCCGATTTCCGTTGCCACGCCTTTGCTGCCTCCGGCGACAGGCCCAGCAGGTCACGGCCGATGGTCGATTTCAGCGTTAGTCCCGTGCCGACGATTTTGGTGCGGTTGGTATTGATAGCCGAAGTCGCCACTGGCGCGGCCATATACAGCATCCTCGACCGCTGGCGGAGCGTTGTGCCATTGCGGTTGATGTCTTCGTTGGGCGATCCGCTGTCGGGGATAAAGCCCTTGAGCGCTCGCCGCGTCATACTGGCCCCGGCTTCACTGTACCCTCTGGCCTGCACATTGCTGCGCCGGGCATTCTTCGTTTTGCTCAATGCGTCCGCCTCCTATAGATGAGAATAAACACAGCAGGAACGCACTGTCTCGCATTCCTGCTGTGTCGATATTGCACGCGTGCGTTTTTTAGGAAAGTGCATGTGGTTTATGGCCGTTCCGCCCGGCAGTAAAAGGAACAAAGTCCGTCGAACGTCGCGCCGAAAAAGCTCTTTCGGGCTATTTGCCTATATTATTTTCGTGGGGTCACGAAAATGGTCACCAGTCACGGGGAATTACACCGAACGCCTTGCGCGGGCGAGCGTTCGCCAGTGCTGCTTCCAGCTCGTCAATCTCGCTCTCCAACGCTTCAATTTCATTTTTCACCGCAGGAAGATCAAATTTCGTAAGCTGACGGTCATCAATCGTATAGCTTTTAACTCCGCCATCAATCAGTTCGATGTAGGCCTCCCTCAGCCGAGTAAGAGCTCTCTGCCGGAACTCCAACCGTGCGCGAAGTTCTACTGTGTCTGCCATGTGGTTCACCTCACCAGTTATCATAATATCGTTCCAGTGCCGGAGCCTTTCTTTGTGCGGGGCGTCTCGGCGCGGCGGTCTGTGTTGCATCTTCTTCCGCGCCGCCGCCCGAAATACGAGCAGATTCCGCAGCCTTGATGTTCCGCGCAATCTTGTCAAGATCCTTTGGCAGCGCTTTGAATGCCGCCATAGCATAGTTGCGGCAATCCAACGCCTCGTTGCGCTCGTGCCCAGGTATCTTTTCCCACACCCACGGCTGCCGCTTGTTGGCCTTGTATACCAGCCGTTCCGAAAGAAGTCCTGCGAAATAGGCGCTTCCATAATCGTCGCGGAGCGGGAAGTGGCAGTATTTCTGCCCGGGCGTCTGCACGGCCAGATTGTCCATGATGATTTGTTTGCCGGAATCGACGCCGATCTGATACTGCCAGCAGTAACCGATGATCACCTGATTCACCACAATCTTCATCTGCTTCGGCGGGGCTGTGTAAGGGCGGTCAGGCCCCGACATACCCTTGATGCAGAAAACGTGCTTGCCGATACGTTGGCGGCAGTGCATACGCACGTCCTGCGTAAAATGACCGCCTTCGTCGACAAACGACATGGATATTTTCAAACCGATGCCGTTTTCAAAGTGGAGCACACGGTCAAAAACCATCTCGTCCAGCTTGTCCCATGTGACATCATCGTCGGGGCGGCCCATGATAACCCCCTTTTCAATGCCCCACGTCTCGCCAAAATTGCCGTGCCCTACGATCTCATACTCCATGCGGTCATCCTGCGTATCAACGCCGGCAGTCAGCACTAACGTTCCCTCCGGCAGCTCGGCGGGGTATTCCTCGCGCCGTGCCATCAAACTGTCTTCGTCCTGCAAATCACCGCGATCTTCCCAGAGCAGCCCGAAGCAGGTATTATAGACGACCTGCATCTTTTTCGTGTTGCCGATGGCGTTCAGGTATTTGAGGATGATGGATTCCCACGTCGCCCACTGGCTGACAAAGGCGTTGAGCCAAAAAGACCGCGTCCCCTGCTTGTAGGCGTCAGTGTTCGCGGCTTCCCAGCGTGCCGGTGCGCGCTTCATCTGCAATTCGGTTGACACGCACGCGCAGCTCGGACAGACGTAATAGATATTCCGCACCTTGTAGGTCTTGTGACCGGCGATAAGGTTTTCGTCGTAGTCAAAGCGGATGTCTGCCCAGTTGATCTCATGGTATTTGCCGCAGTGCGGGCAGCAGGATTTCCAGCGCTCCATTGTGCCGGTCGAAAAGGACGCTTCAATGGCGCTGGCGTTCTTGACCGTCGGGGTCGATACCTCGCCAGATTTGGCGTTGTAGAAGGTGGTCTGACGCGCCATGGCCAACCCCCACGGGTCGCCCTCGTTGCCAGCGCTCGTCGCCCAGCGGTCGCGCTCGTCGCCCAGTACATAGCGGATGGGTTTGGATGCAAGGGCGTGGGCCTCGGTGGAGCCGCACATCGTCAGGATACCGCCGGGGTAGGTCTTTTGCAGAATGGTGTTGCCGCTGTCGCGGCTTTTGACCTCGGCTACCTTGGCACGCAGCGTGGGGCAGTCGCGGATCATCGGCGCAATACGGAGCTTGGAATACTCCTTGGCGTCAATCGTCGTCGGATGCACAAAAAGGATGGAGCCGGGGTCCTGGTCGATGACGTAGCCGATGCAGTTATTGAGGAATTCGGACTTGCCGACCTGCGACGCAGCCACCATAACGATGTGCCGCACCTTGGGATCTGTCCATGCGTTCATCGGCTCGCGCAGATAGGGGGTGCGCTCGGTGCGCCATGGGCCGGGCTCGGCGGCGCTCTCGGCGGACAGGCGGCGGTTCTTCTCTGCCCATTCCGTCACGGTTAGATCGTCCGGCGGCAACATTCCGGCCATTGCCTTGGAGACAACCTTGTTCAGCCGCGCGATTGCGCCTGCGCGGTTATTCGCCATCGGCGTCACGCTCCGACCAGTCGCGCCGCTCTCTCACGCGCTCCTCATACTTCTTGGGGTCATAGTGATAGGCGGCCAGCTCACGCATGACCTTCCCGACCTCTTCGCGGATGACCTCGGAGGCTTCTGCCGGAGTGGCCGCGGCCGCGGTATCCACAGCCAGCCGTCCGGGCAGGGCGTTCAGCGCGCCGCGGATGGTGTAGACCAGATCCTCCGTCATGGCCGCGACGTCCTCCGCACGGTGCATGGTGCCTTTCAGCTCCTCGGCCTCCAGCTTGGCGATGGTGGCCTTGGATGCCTTCATTGTCGTCTCCGCCACGCGGCGGGTCTTCTCCAGCTTCTTATCTTCTTCGTCCATTGGGCCGTCGGACAGGAACTTAACATACCGCTGGACGGAATCGGCAAGGAGGAAGCGCCCCTTGCTGACCTTTTGCAGCTGACCGTCCTCCGCCATCTGACGAATGCGCCGTCCTGTGATGCCCAGGACGCAGGCCAGCTCTGTCGTGCTTACCTCTGTTTCCTCGGTAATAGCATCAATAGCTTCAGACATGGCGCTCCTCCTTCCTTACGCAGTCCAGCCGGCTTGACTGCCTGCGTGAATTGTGATATAGTATTGATAGTGCAAAACCATATCGCCTGAGGGTGCAAGACCTGACTGTTGCAGCAGTCGGGTCTTTTTTATGTCCGAATGCGGGACTCACCAGAATTGCACTGGAGCACACAGGCTGGTACCAGCAGCTCTGTGCAGAACCTTATCCCGCGCGTGGTCTTATATTACACAGGAGACCTTTATCTGGACTTCCTCCACATTTCCACGGAGAAAGACGGATAAAGCGATGGGAGATTGCGGCAGGTACCGCCACAGGTGCCGCGCTTGGCACCAAAAGCAACGCCAAAGCGGAACGGAAATGCCAAAATTTTTCCTTGGTAACTACGCTTTTTTCGGGGTCGGCGAGCCCGCGGCGTGTGGGGTGGGGGTCGTCACAGTACCTTTTGCCGTCGTCGCCTGTTGCAACGCATTTCCCTGCCCTCAGCGCGACGATGCCTAGAGGGGGAGGGAGCAACACAGCCAGACGCAGATACGCCGCTCTCGTGCGATGTATGCGCCTGGCTGTGGTATTTTGTTATAACTTCGTCAGCAATTCCGCATGGCTATACCCCTTAACGCCCTTGGTCATCATGCCGAGGAAGTCATCACGTGAGAAATCTGAGAGCCGGAATACTTCTTCGGGTTTCATTCCGAGCTGTTTGCCGATCTCCTGAACGGACTTGCCCTCGTCCAGCAGCCGCTTTACGATGGCTTTCATCGGCTCAAGCAGATGTGTACCACGAGCGCGGTTGTGTGTGACGGTGCCGTAAATATCCTCGGTCGCGTCATCATGCCGCACGATTACCACCGGCACCTTGCCTTTGAGCATGGTGTGCAGCGGCTCCTCTCCGGCCACGGTCCAGCGGTGAAAGCCGTCGATGATGGTGTAATCGGGACGCACAACAATGGGAAGCGTCCAGCCATTGGTCATGATTGATTGCACCAGCAGTTTCAGATTTTCACGGTTGACCTTGTTGGGGTTGTAGTCATTGGGCTTGAGCTGCTTCCGGTCTACCCATTGCAGGGAAGATAACGGGGCGAACAGATCCACATCAGCCATTTGCCTCACCTCCCTTCCGGAAGCGCTTGGCGTAATCAGCGTAGGCGCAGGATATGTCCTGATAGATGGCGCGCAGGGTGCGGAGCTTGGGATCTCCAGCAGTCAGACCGCCGTACATTTTCTTGTAGTCGCGCGGCCGCGCCATTCCGTCCATCTGAATGAACATCTTGCGGTACTGCTTGGCGATCTTGCGCTTATGCTCCGTATTGAAGAAGTCTCCCGGGCGGACGAACAGCATCTCCTTCAGGAGCGCACGGTAGTCCTTGGTGTCCTCGCCCTCCAGCTCCCGGCGCTTCCTTGTGGTGCGGTGGAACATTTCGCTGTCCCAGTACAGCATGGCAAGGTAGGCGTTCGGCTCGCGCCGAAGGACGCGCTCCATGAGAGATGGGTCGTATTCGCCCAGGTGTACCAGCACGGGTACGGTATCAACAGAGAAGAACTGCGACACGCGCAGCTGATTCCGATTGACGCCGACCTGATACATCTGCAGGTAGACCTCGGGGACTTCGATGCGCTGGTCTCGTAGGTACAGCCAGACGTCCGCCGTCTTCCAGTCGTAGATGGGATAGATGGTGTTCGTACCGGTGATGCCCTTTGCGCCCATATTCAGTGCCGCCATGTATTGGAGCCGCTGAATGGACTCTGCCGCGCGGACGCCGGTGATCATGATGCCGTCCATCGTCACGCGGGGCAGGAAGGATTGATAGTTGTCAATGCGCGGCCGAAGCTGCGGGTGATTGCGGATGGCAAAGGGCGGCGGCTGCCGCACCCAGACATCGCGCTTACGCCGATCCCAGCAGACGAAGGTTTCATCGCTGGACAGCTCATTGAGACAGCTGAAATGCTTGACCTCGATGCACCACCATTGAAACTTGGCACCGGCAAGCAGGAACTTCTTCCGCCACGCCTTGGTCGTTGCTTCAATGGAATCGAAGATTGCCTCCTCGTCCACGAAAAGGACGGTCAACTGCAAGGGATTGATCTCTCCAGCCTGGATCAGCTTATAGGTCAGGTCGGCAAGAACGATGCTGTCCTTGCCGCCGGAAAACGAGAGGTATACGGGGACGCCGTTGGAAAATACATTCTTGATCCGCTGGCGCGCCGCAGTCACAACGTCGATGTCTGAGCTGATGCGCTTTACAGCCATATCCGTTCACCACATTTCGGACAGAGGATAAACCTCTTAGCAGGCTCGGCGGAAGACGCCGTGCCGCTCTGTGCTGGTGCGACTTCCTCAGCCTGCGCCGCAGCAGCTTCTTCTCGGGCGGCGTATTTCTCGCGCGTCTCGGTGATGGCCGCAGCCTGCTCCGGCTCAATGGTGCCGTACTCAAGCAGGGCGTCGCTGGCTTCGTCAGCCTCCATCACCATCGCACGGAGAAGATCCTCTTCATAGCCGGGAATGTCCAGGTCATCTTTCAGCTCAAGGATAAAAGCGTCCAGCGCGGCCAGATCGTCAACGCCCAGGTCAAAGACGCGGTTATCGGCCAGCATGAGCTTTTTCTTCTCCGCCTCAGTCAGTCCAGACACGACATAGCAGTCCGCCTCTGTGCGGCCGAGGGACAACAGCGTTTCATACAAGCCGTTGCCGGCGAGAATAACGCCGTCCTCGTCGACCACGATGGGGCGGATCTGACCGAACATTTCGACAGATCGTCGGAACTCCTTCAGCTGCTTGTCGGTGTGCATTCGGACATTCCGATCCGGTCGCCGCAACTCGGTCAGAGGCTTCTTTATGACCTTCATGCCTGCACCTCCTTCAAGAAGGCGCGAGCGCTGTCGATCTTTTCAGCTGCCGCAAGGACGATGCCGGGGTCGATATCGTAGACCTCACGCCAGCCGTTCTCGATGCTGCCCGTCCATTGGCGGGCGGGCCACGGGTGAGTGCCGCACAGATATCCGTTCTTCCAGCCGTAGATCGGCGGAAGCGGGAGCTGGTGGTAGTGAATATAGGCAAGGATGTGCTCATGCTTCCATGCAGCGAGCGGGCTGAATCGCGTAATACCTTTGCCATCGGTATAGATATTGCTGTTGCGACCGACATAATTGCCGTCCGCACGGCGGCGGCCGAGAATGATGACATCCAGCTCGTGCGCCTTGAAGTATTCACGCTGCGCTCGGTGCTGCACGATAGAAAACCATCGTCCGGCCGCGGCAGAGTCCTTTGGGAAAAGCATCTCTTGATGCTTCACCAGCCAGTCGATATCCTGATGCGTGTTGATGACTTCGCAGCCTGCCGGCTTATGCTCCTCGATCCACGCAGCAAAGGCGGGGTATTCCAGGTCGCACACGCCGATCATACTATCGGTGACGCCGGCCGCTTCGCAGAGCTTGCCGAGGACAATGCTGTCCTTGCCGGCGCTCCACGCATAGGCGGTACGCTTTCCAGCTGTCGTAGCCTTGATGTCGGCTACGGTCGCGGCGGTCAGTTCGTCCAGCTCTGCGCGTGAAACGGCTTCTTCGATAGTTGCAAAGGCTTCCAGCCATGCGCCGTTGTCGATCCTCTGCTTCCTTCCGAGACTCATGCTCTCACCGCCTTTCTCGAGGCGATAACAGCGACAAGGCCGCTGGACAGGACGGTCGTCAGACTGCCTGCCGCTTTCACAGCCGGAATGCCGGCGAGATTGCCGTAGGCGAAGATCGGAAGCCCGACACATAGCGCGGTCAGCACACCGGCAAAAACGCCCTTGCCCGTCAGCTTCTTACCGAGTAGCGTCATGGCCGTCGGCAGCAGCGTCGAAGCGCGGAGCGTTCCGTAGAACAGGAACAGGTATGTCACCGTCAGGCCGGGAATGTTGGCGATGGCGATAGCCACGATCAGCAGGCAAAGCATGGTGCGGCGCGAAGTCTGCACCGTGTCCTTTCCAATGCCGAGCCAGTCTGTCGTGAGCGACGCTGCAGCGCAAAGGTTGCTATCCACCGTGGAGAGCAGGCCGGAGATAATCATAAACAGGAACGGTACCAGCACCCATGTCGGAAGCAGCGAGGAAACGAATTCAATGTTGACCATGCCGGTGTCGCTGGCCACAAAGCCGGAGCCTGCGGCAAGGAAGCCCACCGTTCCCATGCAGATCGGAACGAGCGCAAACAAAAGCGCACCGGCAAAAAACGATCTGCCGATGCGGTCGCGCCTGATTGCGAAAGCTCGCTGCCAGAAGCACTGATCCCCGAACGGGCCGGAGATCAGACCGACAGCCATCGGCAGACCGTAGCCCAGCAGGACTTCAACACCCGTGGAAGAGGTGAGCGAGGTATATTCTCCGGAGACAGCACCGAGTCCTGCCCGTACCGTGTCAAAGCCGCCGGTCATGCGAAGGCTCAGAACGACCAGCAGAGCGCCACCCATGAGAATAATGCCCAGCTGGACGACATCAGTGATGATGGAGGCTTTCAGCCCGGAGAAGCGGGAGTAGGAATATGCGATAGCTGCCAGGGCGAGCGTCATGCTCCAGAACGGCAGCCCCGTAATGAGGGCCAGCGTCTTTCCCCCGGCGAGCAGCTGCACTGCCGTTGAAAGAACGGCCAGCGCGCCGAGCTGGAAGGAGTAGACGCCCTTGACCTTGCCGGAGTGATAGCGCTCCGCCATGTAGCCGGTCAAGGTGATGCCCTCCGGGTACTGCGCCCGGATCCTTTTTGCAAAGGGGATAAACAGGATCAGGCACAGCACATTCGGTACCGTAAACCAGAACATCCCCGGGATGCCGCGCGTATAGGTCATCTCCGAGGAAGTGAACAGTGAGGGAGCCCAAATCCAAGTGGCGGCGATGCTCATGGCGGCAATCGCCGAGCCGATGCGCCGGTCCGCCACATGGAAGCCCTCTGCGTCGGTCGTCTTTCGGGTGAACATCAGCGTGACACCGATCATCAGCACCGCATAGACGGCTAGAATGACAATTCCGAACATTTTGGAAATCTCCTTTTATGATGTCACCGCTGCCCTCTGCTGGCGAACATCGGACCCGGTGCATGACCAGCGCGCAAGGAGTAACGCGCAGGCCTCAACCTCCTTCCCATACGAATGACGGCCACCCCGCGAGGGATGGCCGCCTGGCTTATGTAGGATTTTACGAGTCTAATCCTAATACATGGTGCGGGGAATATCAAGAAACGAGTTGCAACAGCGAAGAACAGCTTTTAACTGCCGAGGTAACGGTAACACGCCATCTTTACCGAATCCTCTGAATTGCGGCCTCCTACGACCGCTGCAACCTCTTTCCACGTCAGCCCCCGCAGGAAACGCAGCCGGAAAATCATCCGCGTCTGATCGTCATCGATGCCCTGAATAAACGGCATAATTATCGCTTCACTGGCTCGGGCCTCTTTTTCCAGAAAGCCCACACGTGCATCCATATCAACAATCTCCGCCGCAAGATCTCCAACTTTATCCTTGACACCTGTAGCGTGTGGCATGCCAGTAAGGGCGGGCGCGCCCGGGCGAGCCGAATCTCGTAAGGACTGTAGCAATTCCCTGGCTCTTGCCAGCTTCTCTATCAGCTCGAAATGTTGGTTTAGTTCTGCAAGTGTCATAATGGCTCACCCCCTGTCTGCTTTCAGATAGCGGTACCGCCCAATCGCAGCAGTGACTAGCATTATCGCACCGTCTGGTAAGTGCGTGCTTTTTCGTTATATTCCATGTCAACAGGCGCGCCACAATGGAGACATTTGTATGTAAAAGAGCATCCTGTCATATTTGTTCGATACTTAAACTGCGCTCCGCATTTGCAGTTAACATACGCCGGAACGAGATTACGCAGCGGTGTCTCTCCTTCGCAGACCGCACATCGATAGGACGAGATTGGCTGTTTTGCGCAAAAGCCGCGCAGTTCCCCACATCGTGCACACCTGATTAGCAGAAAGCCCTTGTATGTCTTCGGCCCGGTACTTTCATTCTTATCGTGAATGGTACAATTCTCGTTCGGCCCAAACATAGTCTCTGCTCGGCTGGGTTTTGCACGAACCTTTGTGTGAACCGGAATCGGTTCTGCCTTGCATGGCGCTGGAACGGAGGCGGTTTGTGCTACGCCGCGCCATATCGGGCGGCAATCTACGCCATTTCCAAGGCGACAGTGCCACACACTTGTTCCGCTGAATTCCTCCTTCTCTCCGTGCTTACAGTATTCGCAGTTGCCATTCAACCACAATAACGCAGAAATATCCATCTCAGCTTTGGAAAGCGCAGCTTCAACATCTTTCAGCTCACATACCATATCGAACAGCTCGCTGTAATCGTCATGCTGAATTCTGCCGTTTTGGTTCAGTTTATTAAGGCAACTGATAAGATCGTTAATATGCTTCATTTGATTCCTCCAACATAAGTTGTCCTGCGGCATATACTTGATAAAGTGTTTTTCCAGACTTATCAGTGAGATACGGGAAAAAAACTTCATCAACGGCAATATCGCAGGATTCCACGAGCGCGAGCTGCGCCAGCACCCAGTCGCGTATATTTCTCCACGCGGTACGCTCGGCCTGATCGCGGTCGGCTTTGATTCGCTGCGCAGTGAACACCCTCAACGTCCCATCTACAGCGGCTGGGAGTCGAAAGCCCCTCATACCGGCTGCAGTTTCAATGGCGAACGTGACCGCTGTCGGCTTTCCGGATTCGTAGTCCACCATGATTTTTGTCGCACCGGCACGAGCAAGAGCGCCTTGAATCTCGCCGAGGAAATCTTGGTCAGGATCGCGCTCAAGCTCGGCTATGACCTCGAACAGCATATCCGAAAAGGCTTCAAGCTCTTTGGCGGAATACTTGCATGCTCGATCGCGGTACATTGCTTCCCGTTCTTTGACATACGGGCCGCCGGTGGCATTGGCAATAGCGATGGCCGACATGACAATGAAATCCTGCCAAATATCCCAGTGCGAATATTTCCCGCTAAGCCCGTCTATGAGCCGGACGATGTTCTTCTGACTTTCTCCCCTAAGATGCCGCAGGGCGTTCCTCATGGCTTAGCCCTCCGTGTCCGCGGCCGGAGTGCTTTCGGTCTTGGTTTCACTCGCGGCCAGCTCACGGCCGCGCTCCACGCCGCGCATATACACACGGTACAGATAGGCGGTCAGCCGGCCCTTGTCCATGTGCTTGATGGCCTTGTAGTCGGAGCGGGAGAGGACTGGCATCTGATTGGTGTTACTCATTGTCTGCACCCTCCTCGATCTCGTCAGGCTCGTCGGCGGCCAGCACCTCGCGCGGCTCAGAGCCGTTGTACGGGCCAACGACACCCAGCTCCTCCAGCGCATCAAGGATACGCGCGGCCTTGGCGTAGCCGATGTTCATACGGCGTTGCAACAGCCCCACAGTCGCTTTATTCTCTGCCCGAACAATGGTAATGGCCTGCTGAATGTCGGGGTCGTCCAGGTCAACCTCGGGGCCATCCTCGCCCTGCATATCCCCCTCGTCCTCCGGCTCCTCGTCGGTATCGCCAGCCTCGTCCTCGTCAATGACCGGCATGAGGCCGCTGCGCAATGCGTTCTTTTCCAGCACATCGCGGAAGAAATACTGCTGCCAGTAGGTAATCATCTTCACCAGAATGGACTCGATCTTGGTGCGGAGCGTCTTGCTGATGGTAAAGGTGCCGCCCGTTACCTTCGTGTCCAGACCGCCGTCCTCGAAGATCCAGGACATGGAAGCGTCTGGGCTGCGGTAGCCGACCTCCTCGACATTCTCCAGCATGGAAATCTGCGCGTACATGCCCTGTACAGGCTTGATGGTAAAGATGATGGGGTATCTGTCTTTTTCAAAGCGATAGACGAGATCATGCTCATCGCACAGGCCCTGCATCTTCTTCTTTTGGGCTTCATACATGGAAATTTCGCTCATGGTGGTAACTCCTTTCAATTCAGTTGAGCAGAAGCAGCGTGCCATTCCACGCCGTCTGCACTTGATATTTCTCCAAGTCAGCCTCCGTCACATACTTGCGGCCGAAGTGGTCTTTCATGGTCTTCCAGATGTCCCAGGGGACGCAATAGACCATACCGGAGCTGAAACCGGCGATGACAAAGCAGCGAGCGCCGAGCGCCTGATGCCTGTCCATATAGTCCTGCTGGCTTTGGAGGACGCGGCTCTGCTCCATTCGGTCGGCGGCGGTGAATTTCGCCTCGAACATGACCGTCCTGCCGCCCTTGATGGTGCCTTTATAGTCCGGCTGTGCCTGCTTTTCGTAGTAGGCGATGAACTTGCCATTGCCGAGATTTTTCGTGGGGTGCATCGGCTCCGGCGTCTTTTCGATGATCGCAAAGCCTTTCTGTGCGTAGTAGGCAAAGGAATCGTCGATGCGGCTCTCAAACTGCTTACCGCGGGCTTTTGCGATCTTGCCGAGCAGCTGGCGCTTCGGGTCTTTCTTCACAGTCATGAGAGATACCCTCCCAGCCATAGCCCGCCGGCGAGCATTCCCAGCCCGATGCAACCTTGCCGGAGTATCTGGCTCATGGGGATAAGGTCGCAATCGCTGGCGCCGGCAGTTCCGAGGACCAGGAGGAAGCCGAGCGCGGCGATGATGCCGCAGGCTTGCCGAAATCTCTTTCGCGTCATGCTCGTTACCTCCAGATGTACTCACGACAGAAAACGTGATCGCCGATCTTCTGCCATACGCGGTCGTTTTCTCCACCGCGGGAGAAGAACACCACGTCGGGGTCGGTGAGCGTGTCGCCGTACAGCGCTGCGCTGATGGCGTCATACTGCGCTTGCGTCGGCGTCACTGTGCCGAGCAGTGAAATCGTCGAGAACTGCGGGACGTCAGTCCCTTCGCCCTGATGCAGCACGTCATGCACGGTATTGGGAAAGCCGCTGTGCAGCACACGGTTGAACACTACCTCGACTACGGCCTGTTGCCCCTCGGCGCTCTGATTGCCAGCTTCCAAAAATAAAATCTCTGCCAGCTCCTCAAGCTCCTCGTCCGTCATGTCGATATAGACATATCGGGC
>OLVW01001606.1_pt1 | contig 18773 bp, 13 predicted proteins | sample 1673301 | NCBI WGS metagenome assembly OLVW01 (sample SAMEA3178941, study PRJEB25190) | human gut metagenome
ATGGGCAAAAATGGACATACAATATGACGACTTCATAAGAACAACAGACGAAAGACACGAAAAAGTAGTCCAAAAAATATTTGACAAATTCATGGAACAAGGAGACATCTACAAAGGAGAATACGAAGGACTTTACTGTGTACCATGCGAAACATTCTTTACACAAACACAATTAGTAGATGGAAAATGTCCAGACTGTGGAAGAGAAGTAGTTCCAATGAAAGAAGAAGCATACTTTTTTAATATGAAAAAATATGCAGACAGACTTTTAAAATACTATGACGAACATCCAGACTTTGTCAAACCAGAATACAGAAAACAAGAAATGATAAACAACTTTATAAAACCAGGGCTAGAAGATTTGTGTGTAACAAGAACATCATTTGACTGGGGAATAAAAGTATTAAAAGACCCAAAACACGTAATATATGTATGGGTAGATGCTTTAACAAACTATCTTACAGCACTAGGATACATGTCAGATGACGAAACACTATTCAAAAAATTCTGGCCAGCAGATGTACAAGTCGTTGGAAAAGATATTGCAAGATTCCACTTAATATATTGGCCAATATTCTTGATGGCACTTGATTTACCATTACCAAAAACAATATTCGTTCATAACTGGATAACAATGAAAGACGGAAAAATGAGTAAATCAAAAGGAAATGTAATTTATCCAGAAGATTTAATAGACAGATATGGATTAGATGCAACAAAATATTTCCTATTAAGAGAAATGCCAACATCACAAGATGGATTATTCTCACCAGAAGAATTTGTTGAAAGATATAATTTTGATTTATGTAATGACTTAAGTAATTTGTTAAACAGAACAGTATCAATGGTCAACAAATATTTTGATGGACAAGTACCAGAATACAATGGAAGACCAAATGAAGTTGATGAAAGTTTAGAAAATGCATGTACAGAGCAAATAGAAAAATTTGAAAAACTATTTGAAAACTTCGAAATTGCAAACTCAATTCAAGAAATCTGGGCACTTGTATCAAGAACAAATAAATACATTGACGAAACAATGCCATGGCAATTAGCAAAAGAAGAAGACACAGAAAAATTAAAATCATCAATGTATCATTTAATAGAAAATTTAAGAAAAATAGCAATATTAATAAAACCATTTATGGACGAAACATCTGAAAATATATTAAGACAAATAGGCATTACAGACGAATCTTTAAAAACTTGGGAAAGCCTTAAAGAATATGACAAAATTAAAAATGCAAAAGTAATTGAAAAAGGTGAACCAATATTTATGAGATTAAATGCAGAGGAAGAAATTGAATATATAAAACAAGCAATGAAAAAATAGAGAATATTAACAAATTTCTGATATTGTTAGAATAACAGAAATTTGTTAATTGTAGCAAAAGGAAACGAAAAAATAAAAGAGGAATTTAAATGGGAATATTTAAGAACAAAGATCAATTTGAAGGCTATAACATTTATAGTATGAAAAAATATGTTGATAAAAAAAGAATGATATTTACAATAACTGCAATAATAGTTGTAATTTTAACACTAGCATTAACAATTTATTACCTAGTAGATACAAATATAAGAATAAAAAAAGGAAAAGAATTTGCAAATCAAATTACTGAGTATGAACAAAATCAAAAGAAAATAGAAGAGCAAAAAGAAGCGGAAAGAAAGGCTAAAATTCCGCAACTTACAGAAGCGGGAAAAGAAAACTTAAAAAACATATATCATTCACAAGAAAAAACAGCCTATTTAACATTTGATGATGGACCATCAAATAACACACACGAAATTTTAGACATACTAAAACAATACAATATTAAAGCAACATTCTTTGTTTTAGGTAGCCAAGTACAAGTATTTCCAGAAACAACAAACAGAATATATAATGAAGGACATTATATAGCAAACCATGGATATTCACACAAATATTCAAGTATATATCAGTCACCAGAACAGGTCTTAAATGAATATAATCAGTGCAATGAAGTTGTAGCAAAAACAATAAATGTACCTGAATATAATTCACACCTATTCAGATTTCCAGGAGGTTCAGTAGGGGGAAAATATGCTGATTTAAAAAAACAGGCAATAACACTACTTGACCAAAACAATATTTTACATATTGACTGGAATTCTCTAACTGGAGACTCAGAAAAGGCAAATCCAACAGAAGAATATTTAATGGACAATTTACAAAAGACGACAGAGGGAAAAAATAATTTGGTAGTTTTAATGCATGATGCACAGGCAAAACACATAACTGTAGAAATATTACCAAAAGTAATTGAATATTTACAACAACAAGGATATACATTTAAAAATTTCTATGAAATTATTAAATAAAATGTGTTTAAGATAAATACACGAAAATGTGTATAGAAATATGGAGGAGAGAAAATTGCCTAGAAAAAAGAAAGAAGTAGTAGAAGGAATAACAGAAAAACTTGAATATTTAGGTTTAGACTTAGATAAAATACCACAGAATCTAAAAAAATTTGAACCTTTAGAATATAGAGTTTCAAGATTTTACGATGAAAAGCAATATAGACAATACAGATACATAGATGTAAAAGATATACAAATTTTATTATCACCAACAAACAGATTAACAGACTTAGATGAAAAATACAAAAAGGCAAGACCACTTTATGAATATTTAGATAGTAAAAATGAAGAAAATATCATAAAATATACAACTTTTTTGAATATGTTAAGAAATATGGATATAAATGAGGTAGAAAAAGTTGAAAGAGAACAAATGCAATTAAGTAGAGAAATACCATTTAAAGTAAAATTCCAAGGAAACTATTTATGGCAAATTTACTATTCAGAAAATACAGACAAATATTTTATGATAGTACCAACAGAAGATACAGACTATTCAACATTTTTTTATTTGTTGAAAAGACAAATAGAAAACAAAAGAGTAGGCAAAGTTTTTGTACCAGTAAGTAATGTAAAATATTCAAATAAAATTCTAAAAAAATCTGAATTTGAAGATATAGAAAATTATTTATGGCTATTTACAAAAGACTGGCCATTAATATACGAAGTATATGACAAGAAAAATGTGATGTCAGTTCAAATTATAGGTGAAACAAATGTATACGAAAAAATAAAAACAACATATAAAATTCAATTAGAAGACGAAAAAGAGGCAAGTGAATTTTATAAATTGTTAAAAGCACTATTTATATTGCAAACTGAAATTCCTGATTACTATAAATTTGATACAAATATAGATAAAACAGGAAAATTAGAATTTTACTTAGATGGACAAAAGATTGAATATAAACATATGGTAGAGTTTATAAGAGAACAATATAAAATAGGACTAAAAAGAAGAAAAGAACTAAAAAGCAAAATTCGTGCATTTAATAAAAGAATAAAAAAATTACAAGAATTAGCAGCAACACAAGAAATTGAATATTTAGCAAAAGAAAAACAAATATCAACATTCTTAGAATGCAAAAAATCATTTTTTGGAAAAGTCAAATATTACTTTAAATATAGTAAAAAAAGTAATAAAAGTATAAAAAATGAAGAAGTTGAAGACGAAATAATAGAAGAAGAAAATACACAAACAGAGGAAGTGCAAGTAACAGAACCTGTAAAAAAAGAAAAGAAAAGAATTCCAATTAAAAAGATATATACATTAGAAGAATTAATAACAAGTTACAAAGAACTAGAAGAACTAGAAAATCAAATGAAAAATCTTTTAATGGATATAAATGCTTTAAAATTAAAAACAAAAAATATGGCAAAAAAAATAGAAAATGCTTCAAAATATATTGAAGAAATAGATAGCCATAAAAAGAGTATATTCGAATTCTGGAAATATAGCAATAAAGACGAAATGGAAGTACTTCCAGAGGGCGAGCAAGAAGAAGTAAATGTAATAAAGAAAATAGAAAAAACATTTAATTATGAAGAAGATTTAGAAGAATTTGGCAAAAAAATTGATAAAATGCAAAGAAGAAATCTTGATAGAGAAGATACAGACAGTGTATTTATTGCAACAACTAATTTGATAAATACTTTAAATAAAATAAAGACCAATAATATAATGCCAGAAGAAATAGAAAAAGCGCTAAAGGACTTAAAAGCAGAAGCAAAAGAACTAAAATCTTTAAATGAAGAAGAATATGATATTTTTGGAAACATTATTCAAGATACAACAAAAGTTAGAAAGATAAACAATAAAAGACATAGAGAATTACCAAAAGATAAGTTTAATATTTTGGAAGTTAACAAAAATACAAAACAAATTGGCTTCAAATTAGTTTTACAATCAATTGTACAAAATATAACAAAGGCACTGGATAAGGGAATCATTCCGGAATCTCTACCAGTATATAAAGCAATTAACGGAGAACTTTTGAATAATAAGGAAATTAATATTTTCAATATCAACCCAGAAAAGGAAATGCAAGAGGCAGTAAAAGCTGACGGAGATAAAATTAATTTATATAAAATACATATTAAAGAGGGAAGTAAAGGTATTGCTTTTTCAAATATAATTTTTTATGATAATCAAAACAAGACTTTGCCTGTTGGCATGGATTTATCAACTAAAATGATTGTTGATATGTCTAAGTTGCATTTGAAATTGTTAGATAAAAAGAATTTTAATGTTGCTAGTTTTGAAGATAGCAATGATGATTTTTCAGATTTTATTATTAAGAATATTACCGTTTTTGATTATGAAGTTGTTGAGTTGGAAGACTTGGAAAAAGCAGGTATCGAAGAATAAAATATTATTTGAATTAAATTGTGTTTCTAGTTTTTTATAGAATCTAGTGAATAGTAATAGGAGTAAAGAATTTTCAAAGTTCTTTGCTCCTATTACTTTAGGGGATTTATTTAATTTCTTTTATAAACTGCTCTAAAGTAGTAAATTTTTCAAAGCAATTTTTATGTGTTACTTTTTCATTTAAAAATTCAAAAGATGAATTTTTTACATCATCAATTGAAAATTTTCTGCCACAACATGGACAAAAATCTCCAAATTGTGGAAATGGAAATTTTTTGCTATAAATTGAATCTGTTTTTTTAAAGGAATTTAGCAAATGTTCAAATTTACTATTTTCCATAATATTTGGAAATACAACGGAAGAACCAAATGAATAATTTCTAAGCAAAAACTGTCCATCAGAACTTAAAAGATATTTACCAAAAATTATGAATTCATTTAAAGCATTGCCAGATATGGTATGAAATATTAAACGATTATTTAACATTTCAGTAAAATCCTTTAAACTATTTAAAGATTTTTTAATTCCTTCTTTTGAATCAAAACACTCCGTTGGTATGTCAAAAGGTCTTTCTTCATATGAGACTTCTGCTTTTAATATAAAGTCTTTTTTACCATTTTTTATACGAATTTCTTGTTCTTTCCAGTTGTAATATTCTACTAATTCTTTTGGAAATTCTGGTGATCCGTATATGTCATACGAAGTTGGTTTGATCTTATCTCCGTTAATTGTTATCCGTATTGATTCCGGATTTGCTAAATTGTTAAGTTTTATGTGTCCCCATATTTGATTTCCACTTTTTACGGTTTCAATCTTTTTTCTTTCAGTACGTCTCATTTTGTTTACCTCCTTGAATTGTGATTATACTGATTTTACAAATATTTTTAATCCCCCTTTGATTTTAACTTGTCATTTGACAGGTAATATATATATTTGCCTGCATCCTATTATACATCAAATTAACATAATTTGCAATACCTGCTATGGTTCATATGTACAAATCATAAATAAAACCTTATAAATATTGATATTTCAATATTTATAAGGCTGTTAACATTTGGTACCGATGGTGGGACTCGAACCCACATGGTTTCCCGCACGATTTTGAGTCGTGTGCGTCTACCAATTCCGCCACATCGGCATAAATATTTAATACCTTTCTATATTAACATACTTTAAAATAAAAGTCCATACCAAAAATTAAAAAAAACAAAAAAGTTGTAGCAACGTGTTACTATTTACAGTCTTTAAAATTATTGTTTGTGAATAGTATTGCAACACAACAAACAGCAGATTTTTAATACACTATATTTTAAATTTACATAATTTGACAGAATATATAAAAAGTGATATAATACATCCATCATATCCCAAGTGTCGGGAGCAAAAATAGACACACGTTACATATAAACTTCAATAGTAACTACTAGGAGGTAAAAAAATGAAAAATTTATTTCGGAAAACTTCAAAAGAAACAACTCCAAAGGCACTAAAAATTAATTGTACAAAAGAAACAAAAGAACAAGTTTCAAGTATTATGAAAAAATATGGATGGACTTGGAACGAATTTGAAAGCTTCATTGAAAAAGAAGGTCTTGAATTAAACATGACAAAAGTACTAGAGAGCAAATTTTCAATGGATAATATTAATTTCTCAAATGAAGATAAAACAGAGAAAACGAAATTTTTTCAAGCAAATGATACAGCCTTAGAGATTTTGATTATTCAAGGAAATCAGATAATTACTTTGGGTATTGAAAAAAAGAAGGACAAAAAAGAAAAAATGGAGGAAGCAGTATTGAAAAAAGAGAAGAAGGTACTAAACGGTCGCATAATAACGACTGATATTGAAGAAAATAAGATAAGGATAGAAGTAAGAATAGGAGAAAAAATCATTTACAATATAAAAATTGTAGACGATAGATATTCAACTTCAAGAGTAATAAAACTTATCAAAATAAAAATCAATAACCTTTTTGATATAATTGCTCACTCTAAAGAAAAAGAAATGGGCAGCAATTTGATTGAAGAAATAGAAGAATTGCTAAAAAATTCGAATATTTCTGAGTCTGAAAAAGAATTTATGACAGTAAAAGTCCAAAAACAGATGGAGGAAGTTGATAGAAAAATAATTTTTAAAACTATACGTCGGCAACATTTAAGGACTGATACTGTAAAGGTTCAAAACTCAAAAGAAGAACTAGAGTATTATATTCACGACAAGTTGTGGATATATACAAACAAAAAAGTAATACTCAAAGGGTGCGAGGACTCATCAACTTATGATGCAACATTCACGGAGGATGCAATAGAGAGCCTAGAAAAAAATATCAAGAGGGCAAAAAAGATAGTTGAAGAAATAAAATTATGGAAATAATTGGAAACAAATTATTTCTACAGAAAGAATATTCATAATGAATATTCTTTTTGTTTTTGGGAAATATTTAAAATAAAAGAAAAAATAAAAAGACAATATTTGACAGAAAAATGAGATAAAATAGAAATGTATTTTATGTCTCAAAAGGGGGGAAAAATGATATATACAATTACATTCAATCCAGCAATAGACTATGTAATAAAAATAGAAAATTTTATACCTGGAAAAATAAACAAAAGCAAAGAAGAATATATATTTCCAGGAGGAAAAGGGATAAATGTATCAATAGTACTAAAAACATTAGGACAAGAGGCAACAGCAATGGGATTTATAGCAGGATTTGTAGGAAAAGAGATAGAAGAACAAGTGCAAAAATATGGAGTAAAAACAGATTTTATAAAAATAGAAAACAACAATTCAAGAATAAACGTAAAAATATTAGAAGAAAATAAAGGAAAAAATGGAAATACAGAAAAAGAAGAAACGGCAGTAAATGCAAAAGGACCATATATTGATTCAAAATATCTTGAATTATTATATAAAAAATTGGAAATAATAAAAAACGAAGATACTTTAGTATTGTCAGGAAGTGTACCAAATGGCGTATCTAGCAATATTTATGAAAAAATTTGCCAAAGACTAGAAAACAAAAATATCAAAATAGTTGTTGATTCAACAGGTGAATTATTACTTAAAACATTGAAATATAAACCATATTTAATAAAACCAAATCAACAAGAACTAGAGGAAATTTTTGGTATAAAAATATCAAGTCAAGATGAAGCACTTGAGTATGCAGAACAATTACAAGCAAAAGGAGCACAAAATGTTATTGTATCATTGGGAAGTGATGGAGCAGTACTTTTAGACGAAAATGGATATTCATACAAAATGAAAGCATTAAATACAAAAAATGCTATTAATACTGTCGGAGCAGGTGATTCCATGATAGCAGGTTTCTTGGCAGGACATGAAATGTATAATAATTATGAAAAATCACTTCAAATGGGAGTGGCGGCAGCAACCGCAACAACAAATACATTGTTTTTGGCAACTAAGGAGAAAATAGAAGATGTTTTAAATAAATTTAAATAAAATACCTTTAGGAGGAAATGAAAAATGAAAATTACAGATTTACTTACAAAAGAATCCATAGACCTAAATGTAAAAGCATCAAACAAAAAAGACGTAATAGAACAAGCAGTAGAACTTATGGAACAAAATGGAAATATAAATAATAAACAAGAATACTTAAGATTAGTCATGAAAAGAGAAGAAGAAGGCTCAACAGGAGTTGGTGAAGGGATAGCAATACCACATGGAAAAGGTGGGGTTATTTCTGAACCAGGATTAGTTGCAATGGTAATACCAGATGGTGTTGATTTTGATGCATTAGATGGAAAACCAGTAAAATTGTTATTTTTAATTGCTGCTCCAAATAGTAAGGACAACCTACATCTTGAGGTTCTAAGCCGTTTATCAGCTTTATTAATGAATGAAAAGTTTAGAAATAAATTGTTAAATGCAAAATCAAAAGAAGAATTTTTGAAAATAATAGATGAAGCAGATGAACAAAAAATAAATGAAGAAACAACCAATAATGTAAATAATAATTTAAATGAAAATAACAAATTAAAAAATGATGAAAACAAATCAATTAATAAATCAAACAATAATTATGAATTATTAGGAATCACCGCATGCCCAACAGGAATAGCCCATACGTATATGGCGGCAGAAAGTTTAGAACAAATGGGAAAAGAATTGGGACATCCAATAAAAATAGAAACACAAGGACAATCAGGAACAAAAAATAAACTTACTGATGAAGAAATTAAAAATGCAAAAGCAATAATTATAGCAGCAGATGTAAAAGTAGATTTATCAAGATTTGATGGCAAAAGAATTTTAAAAACAGGTGTATCAGAGGGGATTCACAAGCCAAAAGAATTAATAGAAAAAGCATTAAATTCAGAAAATGAAATTCCAGTTTATCATCATCAAGGAAATAAAAGAGAAAATATAGAAATGGAAAAGCCAAAAGGAAATATATACAATCATTTAATGAATGGTGTAACACATATGTTGCCATTTGTTGTTGGTGGAGGAATCTTAATTGCAATAGCATTTTTATTAGATGACTATTCAATTGACCCATCAAATTTTGGTATGAATACACCAGTCGCAGCATTTTTTAAAACAATAGGTGGAATGGCATTTGATTTTATGCTAGTAATTTTATCAGGATATATAGCAATGAGTATTGCAGATAGGCCAGGACTTGTAGTTGGGTTTGTTGGTGGAGCAATAAGTAAAGTGGGAACAACATTTACATCACTTGGAAATCCGGAAGAAGTGTTAGTAAGTTCAGGATTTTTAGGAGCCTTACTTGCAGGTTTTATAGGTGGATATGTAGTTTTATTTTTGAAAAAATTATTTAGTTTTATGCCAAAAAGTTTAGAGGGAATAAGAACAATTTTGATTTATCCAGTTGCAGGTGTATTGCTAATTGGACTAATAATGTTATTGATAAATCCATTTGTATCAGCAATAAATACAGGTTTAAATAATTTCTTATCATCAATGAGTGAAGTGAACAAAGTTATTTTAGGAGCAATTCTTGCAGGTATGATGTCTGTTGACTTAGGCGGACCTGTAAATAAGGCAGCATATACTTTTGGAACAGGAATGTTAGCAGAGGGACATTACGAAATAATGGCAGCAGTTATGATAGGTGGAATGGTAGCACCACTTGCGATAGCACTTTTAGCAACATTCTTCCCTAAAAAATTACCTAAAAAAGAAAGACAAGCAGGCTTATTAAATTATGTTATGGGACTATCATTTATATCAGAAGGAGCAATACCTTTTGCATCATCAGACCCACTTCGTGTTTTAGTTTCTTGCGTAATTGGTTCAGCGGTTTCAGGTGCATTGTCAATGGCATTTAACTGTACTTTGATGGCTCCTCATGGTGGAATCTTTGTGTTACCGTTAATTGGTAATTGGCCTTGGTATGTTGTAGCACTTGCTGCTGGTTCATTTGTGGCTATGGGTATTATGGCTGTTTGGAAGAAAAATGTTTGGGAAAATGAAAATATTAATGCAAAAGGTTAAAGGAGGAAGGTAAAGTTGAAAAAAGCAAATGTTGTTATTGAAAATGAGACAGGTCTTCATGCAAGACCTGCAACTGAACTTGCCAAACTTGCTATGAAGTATAAATGTAGTATTAACTTAATTGTTAATGGAAAGTTGATTGATGCTAGGTCACCTCTTATGATTATGTCTGCAGGTATAAAGCATAAGACAGAGTTGGAAATTATTTGTGATGGAGAAAATGAAGATTTGGCGTTAGAGGATGTTAAGATTTTTTTAGAAAATAATTAGAAAGAAGGTAATTGTATGCTTGTTGGAAAAGGTATTTCTGAGGGAATAGGACTTGGAAAAGCAGTAATTTTAGAAGAAAATGGATTAAAAATAGAAAAACAAAAAATTGAAGATATTTCAGCAGAAAAACAACAAATATATGATGCTGTAAAAGAAGTAGAAAGTGAAATAGAAAAATTAATCCAGAATATAGATGGAACAGAAAAAGAAATAATGCAAGCATATTTAATGATATTGCAAGACCCTAGTTTGATTCAAGAAACTATCAAAATAATTGAACAAGAGAAATGCAATAGTGCATATGCAGTAGAAAATGGACTAAATCAAATAATAAAAACATTTGAAGAAATGGATGACCCATATATGGCTGCACGAAGCAGAGATATAGAGGATATGAAAAAAAGAATATTAGCAAAATTATTAAAAATAGAAGAAATTGATTTATCAAAATTACCTGAAAATACAATACTTGTAGCAAAAGAATTATCAACATCAGACAGTGCTAAAATGAACTTAAAAAACATCTCCGGAATTATTACAGAAATTGGTGGTGTCAATTCTCATATGGCGATAATTGCAAGAACTAATGAAATTCCTGCAATTGTTGGTATAAGGCATATTTTTGAAAACATAAAAGAAAATGATTTTATTGCATTAAATGGAGCAACAGGAGAAATATTTTTAAATCCAACACAAGAGAAAATCGAAGAATTAACAAAAAATCAAGAGAATATAAAACAAGAAAAACAAGAATTAGAAAAATATAAAAATAAAAAGGCAATAACAAAAGATGGGCATCAGGTTGAACTTTTAGCAAATATTGGTGGTCCACAAGATATTCAAATCGTAATTGATAATACGGCAGAAGGTGTAGGACTTCTAAGAAGTGAGTTTTTATATATGGATGCAAAAGATTTTCCATCAGAAGAAGAACAATTTGAGGCATATAAAAAAATTGCGGAAAGTCTAGAAAATAAAAGACTTGTTATAAGAACACTAGATATTGGTGGAGATAAAGATTTAAAATATATGAAACTACCAAAGGAAGAAAATCCATTTTTAGGTTATAGAGCGATTAGAATTTATTTAGATAATGTTGATTTATTTAAAGTTCAGTTAAGGGCTATTTTAAGGGCAAGTAGTTATGGAAATGTTGCAATAATGCTTCCAATGATTTCTTCAATTGAAGAATTACGAAAATCAAAAGAAATTATTGAAGAAGTAAAACAAGAATTAAAAATAAAAAATATAAAATTTAATGAAAATATAGAAGTTGGAATTATGGTTGAAATTCCGTCATCTGCAGTAATGGCAGACGAATTTGCAAAAGAGTGTGATTTTTTTAGTATAGGGACAAATGATTTGATTCAATATACTATTGCAGTTGAGAGAGGCAATGAGAAACTTGTAAATTTGTATTCTCATTTTAATCCAGCTGTAATTCACTTGATTAAATCTGCTATTGATGGAGCACATAAAAACGGTATTTTATGTGGTATGTGCGGAGAAGCGGCTGGTGATGTTAAGTTTATTCCTTTGCTTGTTGGTCTTGGACTTGATGAATTTTCTATGAATGCTAATAAGATTTTGAAGGCTAGAAAGTTAATAACTGATTTGAGTTTTGAAGAGTGTAAACAACTTGCAAAGAAGGTCTTACAATTGAATTCAGCAGAAGATGTTAAAAGGATACTAGATACTAAGTAATAAAAAAATTTACAAATTTTGGAAATAACATTGCAATTAACATAAAAATGAGATATAATAAAGTTAGCCAAGAAAAACACAAATAAGTGGAGGTAAAAAAAGATGTTGGAAATGAAAAAGAACTCAAATAAGTTGGAGAAAGTTAATGAAAGTGAGGTTAAATTAATAATACCAGATATGGTAAAAAATATAATGAATCACTTTGAAAAATATCCAACCGCAAAAAAAATTTCTAACTAATCTCAAAGCCCTAACTCTAATTAGAGTTGGGGTTTTTGAGATTGTAGCAGATATAAATTTTGTTCAGACAATTTAAGTAAAAAATAATAATCAAAAAAATATATAATTCATAAACTCAAAACCAAAACATATATTGTAATAATAAAATTTAAGGTGGTGAGCTTGTGAAAAATACATATATAGTAGCATTAGCAGGAAACCCAAACGTAGGAAAATCAACAATATTCAACAGTTTAACAGGAATGCATCAACACACAGGAAACTGGACAGGAAAAACAGTAGCAAACGCAACAGGAGAAGCAATAATTAATAACAAAGAATTTACATTTGTTGACATTCCAGGTACATATTCAATAATGTCAAATTCAGAAGAAGAAGAAATTGCAAGAGATTACATATGTTTTGGAAATCCAGATGCAACAGTAATTGTAGTTGATAGCACATGTTTAGAAAGAAATTTAAATTTAGTATATCAAATTATGGAAATAACAGATAACATAATAGTCTGTGTAAATTTGTTAGACGAAGCAAAAAAGAAAAAGATAAAAATTGATTTAAAAAAATTAGAAGATTTACTAGGAGTGCCTGTTGTAGGAACTGTTGCAAGAGACAAACAAACACTAGAAAATTTGAAAAATACAATATACAAAGTATGTGGAGGTGAAATAAAACCACATACCAAAACAGTTATATATGAACAAGAAATAGAAGAAAATCTTGAAAAAATAGTGGAGAAACTTGATACAGATTTATTAGTTAATGAATATTCAGAAAAAAGAAATATAGTAACAGAAATAGGAGTTGAGAAAAATAAAATATCAAAAAAATTATGCAGATGGATAGCGATAAAACTAATAGATGGAGAAGAAAAAATATTAAAATCAATACAAGAAAATTTAGAAATAGATTTAGAAGAACAAGGAATTCAGCAATCAGTAATAGAAGCAAAAGAAAATCTAGAAACAAGAGAGATTATCTCAAAAAATTTTAAAGACAAAATAGTAGCGGATATCATGAAAAAAGCAGAAGAAACATCAAAAGAAGTATGTACATTTGAAAACAAAAATTATAGAGAAAGAGACCTAAAAATAGACAAAATTTTAACATCAAAAATATTTGGAATTCCAATAATGATACTATTTTTAGGCCTTATTTTTTGGATAACAATAGTAGGAGCAAATTATCCATCAGAGTGGCTATTTAGCATATTTAATTGGTTACAAGACAAACTAGTACATTTTGCAAATTATATACATTGCCCAACATGGCTTTCAGATATGTTGATAAATGGAGTGTATAAAACATTAACATGGATAATTGCCGTAATGTTGCCACCAATGGCCATATTTTTCCCACTATTCACAATACTAGAAGACTTGGGATATCTTCCACGAATTGCATTTAATATGGATGGATTCTTTAAAAAGGCTTGTTGTAGTGGAAAACAAATGATAACAATGTGTATGGGCTTTGGATGTAATGCGTGTGGAGTAACAGGATGCAGAATTATAGATTCACCAAGAGAAAGAATAATTGCAATATTAACAAACAATTTTGTTCCATGTAATGGAAGATTTCCATTTTTGATAACAATAGCAACAATATTTATTGCAGGAGCATTTGCAGGCGGAAATGGATTTTTAGCATCAATTTTATCAACATTTGCAGTAATTGTTGTAATAATATTTGGAATATTTTTAACACTCGTGATATCAAAAATATTATCAAAAACAATATTAAAAGGGATGCCATCATCAATGGTTTTGGAACTGCCACCATATAGAAAACCACAATTTGGAAAAATACTAGTGCGTTCAATATTTGATAGAACCCTATTTGTTTTGGGCAGAGCAATATCAGTTGCGGCACCTGCAGGACTTGTGATATGGCTTATGGCAAATGTAGGAATTAATGGGCAAAGTTTGCTTTCAATTATAGCAAATTTCTTAAATCCTTTTGCTAAATTGATGGGCTTAGATGGATATATTTTAACTGCTTTTATTTTAGGAATTCCGGCGAATGAAATAGTTTTACCAATAATTTTGATGTGTTATTTGAAAGGCGGAACATTGGTAAATATAGAGGATACAATTCAAATTGGCCAGATTTTAATTCAAAATGGCTGGACCATGCTTACTGCTATGAATGTTATGCTTTTTACAATTTTACATTTTCCTTGTGCTACAACATTGCTTACTGTGAAAAAAGAAACTAGTAGTTGGAAGTGGACTGCAATTTCTTTTGCAATTCCTACTGTTTGCGGAATTGTTTTGTGCATGTTTACAAATTTGGTATATAATTTTATTTTAGTTTATTAAAGAGTACTATTCATAGTCTCACATACACAAGATTTTGGAGGCTATGAATAGTAATATTACCATCAGTTTGTCGATTTTTGTCGAACGATTTTTCTTGCATTTTAAAGCAAACTGTGCTAATATAAGAATACGCAATAAAAATTGCATTGCTAAATCTATTATACAAATTTTTTCACTCAACTTAGGAAAGACAAAATAAAATCTTAAATTAAAATATCCAAAAATACTAAAAATAAAAAGAAAGGAGGGCAAAAATATTTTTATCATTTAGAAGAGACCATAAATAGTAACAAATATTGAATAATATTAGAAAAATAACAAGCAATAATATTGAAAAAAATCAAAAAATAATGTATTATATTACCATAGAACAAATCTGAAAATTAAGCATAAAGAAAAGGAATGGGATGATATGAAAACAAAATATTTTAAATACATATTTATAATATTTGCAATTGCTATAATGATATTTGCAATAATAAAAATAAAGGGTGATGAACAAAAAATGGAAAATACAACGACAGAAACAAAACAAGAAGAAACAACAGAGGTAACAGAATTAAAACTTGGAGTTGCATCATTTGATAGTATAAACCCAATATTAAGCAAAAATAAAAATGTACAAGATATATCAAAAATAATATTTGAACCATTAATGACATTAACAAAAGACTATAAATTAGAATACTGCTTAGCAAAAGAATGGGCAAAACAAAGTGAAACTGTGTATTTAATAAAAGTAAAGGATAACAGAAAATGGGCAGATGGACAAAAATTTACTGCAGATGATGTAAAATTTACAATAGATAGACTAAAAGATTCAAATACAATATATTCGTCAAATGTTCAACATGTAACAATTGTAGAGGTAGTAGATTCAACAACTATAAGAATTACACTAGACCAAGAAGTTCCTTTTTTTGAATACAATTTAACATTTCCAATATTATCAAGTAGTTATTATAGTGATAAAGAGTTCAATCCAGACATTGTGCCTGTTGGAACTGGAATGTATAAAGTAAGTGATGTACAAAATTCTGCACTAATTTTAACAAAGAATGAAAATTATCCAGATTCAGATAAATTAAAAATTGATAAGATAACAGTTTCAATATATTCAAGTATTGGAGAATTATATAATTCTTTTAAAACAGGAAGTGTTGATTTAATAAGCACTCAAAATAGTAATTTAAAAGACATTATAGGAACAATAGGATATCAAGAAAAAGAAATGAAAGGAAGGGAACATGATTTTATTGCATTCAATACCCAAGGTGAAATATTATCACAATTAAATGTAAGAAAATCAATTTGTTATTCTATAGATAAATCAAATATTGTTTCAAGTGTTTACGGAGACAAATATTATACCTCAAGTTTTCCATTGGATTATGGGAATTGGATATATCAAGAACAGGACTCAAGTGCAGGATATAACTTAGAACAAGCAAAACAAATTTTAGTAGATGATGGATGGAGTTACAAATATAAATATTGGCAAAAAACAGTTAATTATAGAACACAAAGAATATCTTTAAATTTTGTAGTTAAAGCAAGTGATGCAAATAGGGTTGCAGTTGCACAAAATATAAAAACACAATTAGAAAATCAAGGATTTAGAATTAATTTAATAAAAGCAAATGACACTCAATATCAAAGTTATTTAACAAATAAAAATTATGATATGATTTTGTGTAGTATGAATTTATCTGTAAGCCCAGATTTGTCAACATTTTTTGGTACTAATAATTTAGCAAATTATTCAAATGAAGAAGTTACAAACATTATGAATGAAGTGAAAAATTCAAATGATGAGAACAAATTAAAACAAGATTACAAAAGATTAGGCGAAATATATAAAAGTGAAATGCCATATTTAAGTTTATACAATAACAAATACACAGTGGCATATAGTAATGGATTAGCAGGAACATTAGAACCAAACTGGTTTTATCAATTTTACAATATAAAGGATTGGCACAAATAAAAAATATTTTTAAAATGTATTGACAAAAACAAGTGTTTAGTGATATAAAGTAGTTATCAAACAAAAGTTCAATATTTTAAGGAGGAAATTATAATGGCAGAAAATACAGAAAAGAAAAAGGCTCTAGAGGCAGCAATGAGTCAAATAGAAAAACAATTTGGAAAAGGTTCAGTAATGAAACTTGGAGAATTTAAAGCAATGGAAATAGAAGCAATTCCAACAGGAGCATTAAGTCTAGATATGGCTTTAGGTATAGGAGGGGTTCCTAGAGGAAGAATTATAGAAGTATTTGGACCTGAATCATCAGGTAAAACAACACTTGCATTACATGTAGTTGCAGAAGCACAAAAAATGGGCGGAGAAGCAGCATTTATAGATGCAGAACATGCATTAGACCCAGTATATGCAAAAAAATTAGGTGTAGATATAGATAACTTAATAGTATCTCAACCAGATACAGGAGAACAAGCACTTGAAATAACAGAAAGTTTAATAAGAAGTGGAGCTTTAGATGTAATAGTAGTAGACTCTGTTGCGGCGTTGGTTCCAAAGGCAGAAATTGACGGAGACATGGGAGATTCACACATGGGGCTTCAAGCAAGATTAATGTCACAAGCATTAAGAAAATTGGCAGGAGCAATAAACAAGACAAAAACAGTATTAATATTTATAAACCAATTAAGAGAAAAAATAGGAGTAATGTTTGGAAATCCAGAAACAACAACAGGTGGTAGAGCACTAAAATTCTATGCGTCAGTAAGACTTGATATAAGAAAAATAGAAAATATCAAACAAGATGGAGAAGTTAAAGGAAATAGAGTTAGAGTAAAAGTTATAAAGAATAAAGTAGCTCCACCATTTAGAGAGGCTGAATTCGATATTGTTTATGGAGAAGGAATTTCTAAAGCAGGAAATATCTTAGACATGGCTGTAAACATGGACATAATAGAAAAGAGTGGTTCATGGTTTAGTTATGATGGTAATAGAATTGGACAAGGAAGAGAAAATGTTAAGAAATACCTAAAAGAAAATCCAGAAATTTTAGCAGATGTTGAGCAAAAAGTTAGAGCAAATTTTGCTAAAGCATTCCAAGATAGCCTAGGTGAAGAATTACCAGAAGTTGACGAAGATGGAGAATTTGAAGACGAAGAATAATGTTTTAATAAAATATTAAAATTTATTTCGAATTTATTTATAGAAGGAAGGAGGGTTTTACATGGATAATAAAGAACTTTTTGAAATGTTGAATCAAAGATTTGATAAAATAGATCAAAGATTTGAAAAAATGGATGAAAGAATGGACAAAATGGAACAAAGAATGGATAATGGCTTTAAAGAAGTTAATGATAAAATGAATAAAGGCTTTAAAGAAGTTAATGATAAAATCAAAGAAACAAATGATAAAATGAATAAAGGCTTTAAAGAAGTTAATGATAAAATCAAAGAAACAAATGATAAAATGGATAAAGGCTTTGAGCAAGTTAATAATAAATTAGATATAGTAGTAAATTCTAATATAGCACAAATTCTTATTGCTCAAACAAAAAATACAAAAGAACTTAACGAGAAAATAGATAAATATATAGAAAAAAATGAAACTGAGCATAAAAAATTTGACTATGAAATAGCAGATACAAGAATGAAAATTAAATTTGCTAGATAAACAATTAAAAGATTGGAAGTAGTAATGTATACAATAGAAGAATTTGATAAAGGAAAAACAAAAATATTAAAATACATACTTTATAAAAAGAGAAGTGAAAATGAAGTTAGAAGAAAATTCGCAAAAGAATTAGATGAAAATATGTTAGAAGATATAATTGAATATTTAAAAGAGGCTAAATATATAAATGACAATGATTATATAAGAAGAACAGTAAACAACTTCATTATTCTTAAAAATTTATCAATAAAAGAATTAAAATATAAACTTTTAGCAAAAGGTTTAAATAAAAATGATATTGAAGATTATATTTACGAAAACAAAGAAGAGTTAGAAGAAT
>OLVW01001608.1_pt1 | contig 18747 bp, 15 predicted proteins | sample 1673301 | NCBI WGS metagenome assembly OLVW01 (sample SAMEA3178941, study PRJEB25190) | human gut metagenome
ATACCGTTTGAGTAAAGATTATTGTAAACGATGTAAACGGAACTTGAAGGAAAAACTTAAAAAGTTAACTTTTAAAATCTTTTGAACTCCGTTTACAAATTCCGTTTACAGACTGGAAAGGAGCAGGAAATGATGAAACAGGGAAGATTAGGATATAACAGCAGTAATGGAAGATATGGATTATTATCATCAGACTTATGGATTGATACAGGATTTCACTGCGGAGAAGGACTGGAAGTGCTGGTAGATGATGAATGGTACAGACCAGAATGGAGATGAATCTGGCAAGAGAATGGTATCTGGTGGGGACACCTTATTGTGGAGATCTGGAATATGTGCAGGCAAGGATACCGGAATAAACAGGTCTATGATCCGCTTTGGTCTGTGCGGAACAGACGTCCACCGGACGTTATGCCCCCGGCAGGGCGCAAGGAGACTTTTGATGGACGGTACGGCTGTCGAAAGAGAACTTACCGACAGGAACAAAGGCATTAGCAACGAAGTACGAGAAAAGAGGTATCAAGAGTATGTGCGGGGATGGGTGGAATACTTCAGGCTCGCAGATATGAAAGAGCTCCTCCGAAAAACGGATGAATGGGCAAGGCGGAGAATCCGAGCGGTCTATTGGAAACAGTGGAAGAAAATCAAAACAAAGTGCCGAATGCTGAAAGCACTAGGATTAGAGGATTGGAAAGCCAAGGAACTAGCCAATAGTAGAAAAGGTTATTGGAAAATGACGAAAGTCTTGAACCAAATCTTTAAAAAAAAATAATAGCCAAGCTGGGATATACATCCATACTCGACTATTATCTAATAATCTGTGAAAACTAAAGAACCGCCGTATACGGAACCGTACGTACGGTGGTGTGGGAGGACGGTAAATAAAATAATTATTTACCTCCTACCTGATTATGTTTGTGTATAAGAAAAACTGCCAGTAGCAGTTTTTTTGTAGTTTATAGTTTTGGGAAAATAATAAAAAATTAACCATGCTAAAAATGACCAAAATTCATTTTTTAATTATGAAATTATTGTGACTATTTGATATTGACCATCAGTCATTTTTTTGTATAATATTCTATAGAATAAAAATGTAAAGACAGGGAGATGATTATTGTGGTCAAAGTGGGAAAATGGATAGCAAAACACAGATTTATAATTTTGTTACTGGGGATACTGCTTTTGATTCCGTCATTTATTGGAATGGCGAAGACAAGAATTAACTACGACTTGCTCAGTTACCTTCCGGAATCACTGGAAACGGTAGAAGGACAGGATGTTATGGTGGATGAATATGGTATGGGTGCATTCGCCATGGTTGTTGTAGAGGATACGGACATGAAAGATATCCAGAAGCTGGCAGACCAGTTTAATAAGGTTGATCATGTCGAAAAAGTATTATGGTATGGTGATGTGGCAGATCTTTCACTGCCGGTAGAGATGATACCATCCGATTTGAGAAAAGCCTTCTACAACGGAGATGCAACACTGATGCTCGCATTATTTGACAATACGACTTCATCTGACGAAGCAATGAATGCAGTCGGTGAGATGCGTAAGATTGCCAGCAAACAGTGTTTTATTGCAGGTATGACAGGTGTTGTAGCCGATATCAAGAATGTAGCAATGAAAGAAGTCCCGATTTATGTTGTAATTGCGGCAATTCTTTCTTTTCTGGTGCTGGAAATTACCGGAGAATCCTTCCTGGTACCGATTTTTTTCTTGATCAGTATAGGTGCAGCAATTGTATATAATCTGGGAAGTAACATTTTCCTTGGCGAGATCTGTTACGTTACAAAAGCGCTGACGGCGGTATTGCAGCTGGGTGTTACGATGGATTACTCCATTTTCCTGCTGAATAGCTACGAAGAGAACAAGCGCCGTTTCCCGGGAGATAAGAACCGTGCGATGGGACATGCGATTTCTAATACATTCAAATCCATTGTAGGAAGTTCTGTCACCACAGTAGCAGGATTTGTAGCTCTTTGTGTTATGACATTTGCACTTGGTCGTGATCTTGGTATTGTTATGGCAAAAGGTGTTATCATTGGAGTGCTTTGCTGTGTAACAATCCTTCCGGCAATGATTCTTATCTTTGATAAACCGATTGAAAAAACCAAGCATAAACCGCTGATCAAGAGCATGGATAAGGTTTCAGCATTTATCACCAAACATTACAAAGTATGGATCGTTGCTTTCCTGATCTTGCTTATTCCTGCTATTTATGGCAATAATCATACAAAAATTTATTATAATATTGCACAGTCACTTCCACAGTCACTTCCATCAAATGTGGCAAACAGTGAACTGAAAGATGACTTTGATATGAGTACAATGCATATAGTTATGTTGGATAAAGACATGGATGCCAAAGAGAAAAAGGCAATGATGAGTGAAATTGATGATGTCAAAGGTGTAAAATGGACACTTGGACTTAACTCCATCGTTGGATCTTCTATTCCGGAATCGATGATCCCGGATGATGTAAAGAGTATGCTTCAGGGTAAGGATACCGAGTTGATGTTTGTATGTACCAAGTATGAGTCTGCAACTCCGCAGGTCAACAAACAGATCAAACAGATTGATAAGATTGTAAAATCCTATGATAAGTCTGGAATGGTAATCGGTGAAGCACCACTGATGAAAGACCTGCAGGATGTAACAGATATCGATCTGACAAGGGTTAACGTTATTTCAATCGCAGCAATCTTTATTATCATTTTGCTTATATTTAAATCCATCTCGCTTCCGATCATTCTGGTTTCGGTTATCGAGTTTGCGATTACGATTAATATGGCGATTCCGTTCTATCAGGGCAAGAGTCTTCCGTTCGTTGCAAGTATCGTTATCGGAGCAATCCAGCTGGGAGCAACCGTTGATTATGCAATCCTTATGACGACCAGATATCAGAAAGAACGTATGAAAGGCAAGAGTAAGAAAGAATCTGTTGCGATTGCACACAGAATCAGTATGCCATCGATCATTACTAGTGGACTGAGCTTTTTTGCGGCAACATTTGGTGTGACTTGTTATACACAGGTTGATATGATCGGTTCTATCTGTGAACTTCTTTCAAGGGGAGCGATCATCAGTGTGATCGTAGTACTGACTGTCCTTCCGGCAATGTTCCTGATCTTTGATCCGGTCATCTGCAGAACAACTGCTGGATACAGAGTGAAAAAAGATAAAAGTAAAACAGTTGCAGAGCCGACAGCATAGGCTCTGCTGAAAAGGGAGCAGGCTTAACTGATTGAAATCAGTAAAAAGCCTGTTCCTTTTTGCTGTCATACACTTAGAGAAAAATGGCATCTGAAGAAGCTTTTTGTATGTTGAAAATGGGAAGAAATGGCTGTGTACAGACCTTTCCGGAAAATAGAAGGTTGTTCTTTTGATTAAAATAGTATATACTATCTTAGTGTTACCCCAAAACATTCAAGAAAGGATTACATTTATGAAAATGCAGAAAAAACGAATCGTACAGTGCGGACTTTCTCTGATCTGTGCATTCGGTATCGCGCTGTCGGGGATGTCGGTACATGCAGAAGAGGTGGACAGCCTCGAAGATAAGACCAGTAATCTACAGAGTCAGTTGGAAGGGATCAACCAGGATCTGGTTACGATCAGCAATGAAATCGCTGAGACAGAAGTGAAAATTGAAGAGTCTAATAATGAAGTATTCCGTTTGGAAGCATCGCTCCAGATTTCCCGTAATAACGAGGAAGTACAGTATGCAAACATGAAGACTCGAATTAAGTACATGTATGAAAATGGTTCGGACACACTGCTTTCTATGGTATGTGAAGCAAAAAGTATGGGAGAGTTCCTGAACCGTGTAGACTTTATCCAGAATATTACAAAGTACGATAAGGATATGCTGGAGAATATGGTGAAAGTACGTGAAGGTATTGAAGAGCAGGAGGCTGAACTGAAAAGCAGGCAGCAGGATCTGCTTGACCTGCAAAGCCAGCTGGACAGTGAACAGGCAGCGTTGCAGGCAAAAGCAGAAGAGACTTCGACAGACCTTGCCACGGTAAATGCACAGCTTGAGGCGGCACGTGCGGCACAGAAAAAGCAGGAGGAGGAAGCCCAGAGGAAAGCGGATGAGCAGCTGGCAAAAAAGGCACAGGAAGAGACAAAGCAGGCGTCAGCTTCCACCGGAAGTAATACATCTGCGGGCAATAATTCCGGGAACAGCAGTTCAGCGGGGAATAACAGTTCTTCTGGCAATAATAATCCTTCCAACAACAATTCATCGAATAATACTAGTTCCGATTCTTCCAATTCCGGAAGCGGTGGCTATGTGATCCCATCAGGCGGTCTTACCCCGTCAAAGGGAAGGATCTGGTATAATGGACATACCGAGACTTACTATTCTCAGAAGGTACTTCCGGGAGGAGGGCTTGCGATTCCAGGACGCCATATAGCAAGTGATGGAACAATCAGGGATGCCGATGGTTACATTGTTTTGGCAAGTGATGATTACCCGAGAGGAACAGTTGTAGAGACGTCACTTGGTGCTGGAAAAGTATATGATACCGGAAGTGGATCCGGAAATATAGATCTGTATACAGATTGGTAAAAGAAAAGCGGGGCAGTAAAGGACAAACCTTTTACTGCCCCGCTTTTGAATTTAATGGGATATGTATTTTCAGTGAATCGAAAAGGCACATTTTGCTTTGTACTGGAGAAGTCCGGTTACTGTGCTTCGTAGGTTGCCTTAGCGTCACGTATCAGCTTGTCGAATTTATCTGCATCCCATGCAGCACGTCCTGTAAAGAGTCCATGCAGAAGAAACAGAAAGGTATTTACTCACCGGAAGGATGGGCTCACTACAAAGTTACAGGTGAAGCTGCACCGGAAGAATAAAAATGTTATAATTTGTTTATGGAATGAAGTCCTCTTGTGTGTTACAATACAAGAGGACTTTTGTTTTATAGAGAATAGTTGTCGAACGAAAGGGTGAAAACTATTAAAGAAAGAAAAGTGGAAGAGAAAATTACAGTTCGGATGACAGATACATACCTGTTTGACTTTACGTTATATCATACCTATTCGAAACTGGCAGGTTTTCTGACAAATATTCTGGGAGCAGCGATTGCTTTTATGGGAATCATCATGCTGGTTATGGGAAAGATAAAACCCGTGCAGATTATTTTTTATCTGGCAGCAGCGATTGTGTTTATTGTGTATACACCATTGCTTCTGAAATACCGTTCTAAAAAGCAGGTAAAAAGAATTGAACGTTACCACGTTCCGAATGAAATGACTTTCAATGATGAAGGTATTCAGGTAGAGTTTGCTGATAAAAAAGAAACTTATGAATGGGAACAGATCCAGAAGGTAGTTACAACACCAAAGACAATTGGATTTTATTATGAGACAGAGAAGGCATTGATTGTACAAAAACCGGATTTTGGGGACAAGTTTGTACCGATTTTGACATTGGCAACAAAAAAACTCGGACCGGCCAGAGTACATCTGAGATAGCCTGTTATGTGGAGGGGAAAATGTTACAGGAAAGACGGAATCATATATTACAGAAAGTAACAGAAAATGGAAAAGTAAGAGTTGCGGATTTGAGCCGTGATCTGTCCGGTTAAGGATGTATACAAGATCATTACGGATTCGCAGATCAGCAAAGAGTATATCCGAAAAGCGGAGCATGAACAGATTCCACTTGTGATAGCCGGAAACCGGGAGCAATAATATGATATATGAGAGAATACAAAAGGGGCGCTTTTTAAAGCGCCCTAATCGATTTATAGCAAAAATAGAAATAAATGGAAAAGAAGAAACGGTCCATGTGAAGAACACAGGGAGGTGCGCGGAACTTCTGGTTCCGGGAGCAGAAGTGTTTGTCCGGAAGTCTGAAAGTGCAGGGCGTAAGACTGGCTGGGACCTGATCAGTGTCAGGAAGGCTGACCGGCTGATCAATATGGATTCCCAGGTGACAAACAAAGTGGTGCAGGAATGGATTGAAGCCGGGAGATGGTTCAAGGACGTGAAGATCGTCAGACCGGAAGTTACCTATAAGAATTCCAGGTTTGACCTGTATGTGGAATATGAAGAGAAAAAAGCGTTTATAGAAGTGAAAGGGGTTACGCTGGAAGAAGAAGGCGTGGTAAAGTTTCCAGATGCACCGAGCGAGCGGGCAGTGAAGCATTTAAAAGAGCTGGAAGAAGCGGTGCAGGATGGGTATGAGGCTTATGTATTCTTTGTGGTCCAGATGAAAGGAGTACGTTATTTTACACCAAACAGACGGACTCACAAAGAATTTGCAGATGTTCTTGCGGAAGCAGTGGAAACCGGGGTTCAGGTGATCGCAAAGGACTGTTTTGTAACGGAGGATTCCATTGCAATTGCGGACGAAGTTCCGGTAGTACTTACCAATCCACAGCTCTATGAAGCACCGGAGCTGCTTGTGGAATGGTACAGAGAGCGGAAACGGGATCTGCCATGGAGACATCATGTAAATGCCTATCGGGTATGGGTGTCTGAAATTATGCTACAGCAGACGAGAGTGGAAGCAGTAAAGCCATTTTTTGAGCGTTTCATGACAGAACTTCCAACGGTAAAAGATCTAGCCGAGGCACCGGAGGATAAGCTTTTAAAGCTTTGGGAAGGGCTTGGATATTATAACCGGGTACGCAATATGCAAAAAGCAGCGCAGAAGATCGAGGAAGAATACGCAGGAAAATTTCCGGAAAATTATGAGGAGATCAAGGCGCTTCCAGGAATTGGAAATTATACGGCAGGGGCAATTTCTTCTTTTGCCTATGGAATTCCAAAGCCGGCAGTGGACGGAAATGTTCTCCGGGTGGTATCAAGACTGCTGGCGAGCGATGAAGATATTATGAAAGCGTCCGTCAGGACAAAGATAGAAAATGCGATTGAACCGGTGATCCCGGAAGATGCAGCATCGGATTTTAACCAGGGGCTGATCGAACTTGGTGCGATTGTCTGTGTGCCGAATGGGGAGGCAAAGTGTGAAATCTGTCCTCTTACGGGAATCTGTGAAGCGAAAAGGCTGGGAATCCAGAATGAACTGCCGGTGAAGAAAAAGGCAAAAGCGCGCAGGATTGAGGAGAGAACCGTTTTGATTTTTAAGGATGGTGATCATGTGGCAATCCGGAAACGACCGGATAAGGGACTGCTTGCAGGTATGTATGAGTTCCCGAATCTGGACGGAAAGCTTACGATGGACGAAGTAACCGCTTACAGTAAATCTATCGGGCTTGCACCGATCCGTGTGAAAAAGCTGCGGAATGCGAAGCATATTTTCAGCCATATTGAATGGCATATGACTGCGTATGAGGTGATCGTGGATGAACTGGAGAAGAACTGCAAAGAAGAGATGATCTTTGCACATCCGGAAGAAATACAAAAGGAATATTCCATGCCATCGGCGTTTAGCGCATGGAAGGTGAAATAAAAGAAGGACATTGCTTTTCGATTTTGCGAAATGCGATGTCCTTTCTTTGGATCAAATAAAATAATTATAAGTGTTTAAATCACCTGACGTGCAAGCCGTGGTGACTTTGCACCTTCCTGTGCATAAATTAGTGAGTACATGAAATATGCCATCACACATGCAGCAACTACATCCACTACGGAATGTTGCTTCAGGAACATGGTTGACAGAATGATCAGAATGCTTAAAACAAGAGATCCTTTCTGGATCAGTCTGGAGTGCTGAAGCTTCTCGCAATGGGAAATTGCGATGTAACAACAAATAGAGTTGTATACATGAAGACTTGGAAGCACATTCGTAGGTGTATCCGTCTGATAGATCCGTTTAACCAGCTCGATACAGAAGTTATCACGCGTAAATACTTCCGGTCTCAGGTTCAATCCGTTCGGGAATACCGTGCAGATGATCAGAAAAATGGTCATACCGCTGAACATGATCGCGGAGGCTTTGTAAAATCCCTGTTTATCATTAAAGAACAAATATCCCAGTGTGACTGCAATATAAGCAAACCACAGCAGGTACGGAATAATGAAATATTCACAAAACGGGATGTAGTCATCGAATATCGAATGGATTACAAAATAATTGTCGGTTACATGGCGTTCCAGATAAGTAAACCATGGAAAATAAATAAAAGCATATAGTAATACCCATGCATGGCTGTATGTATGCATCAATGTCTTTAATTTTTTTAAAATATGACTCATGATAAAAATCAGCTCCTTCGGGTGAAGATGTTTCTTCCTTGTTACTAGAGGTAGTATAACATTAAAAATTTTTCTCGACAACAGACTTCATAAAACATTCATATTTTTTTCTATTCTCTATTTTACGGAGAAACCTTCAAAGATATACATATCATATTTATTCCGTGCAGTTTTATAAACTTTTTGATTGCGGAGTGTCCAGACTGCCATCGGAATACGGTACAGATAGTGGTTCAGCCAGACGGAAGGATTGCCGGTATCTGCAAGTTTATAAGAAATAAAGTCCGGACGACAAATCAGGTTGGTCAGCAGGAACTGTACACAAAAGCGCGCCAGAAAAGGATTTTCCGGATTCGTGCGAGTCAGGGCAGAAGAAAGCTGTCCACGAAGAACCTGAGGCGCATGCTTGTGAAACCATCGGATTCCAAGGGAGTTGAAAGACTGGATCATATAAGGTCCTTTATAATCCTTTAAAATATCCCATGCGGCAGGACAGAGCTTCATATTGCTGTCCGGAAGCTTCAGTTCAATCAGAAGAGGAACACGCCCATTGACATAGCGAAGGACATCTGAAAAAAGTGGCATATGCTCCGAAGTTCCGGAAAGATGCAGGTGCTGTAGCGTATCAAACGTGGAATTCTCAACTGTCCCTTCGGCATTGCAGATCCGCTTTAAAGACTCGTCATGGAATACGACTACTTTTCCATCACGGGTGAGATGGATATCAAGTTCGATGGCAAGATTTTGTTTTACTGCCTCACGAAATGCCGGCATAGAATTCTCGGGAATCAGCCGGGAAGAATCATGTAGTCCGCGATGGGCATAATCCCGCTTGAGATAAGGGAGGATTTTGCTTCGACGGGAAGTATTCGGCATGATCATATATAAATATAAGAAAAAACATACAACAACAGTTAAAAGAATCCAAAACAACAGCATAGAAAAGTCCCCTTCTTTTATGTAATAATTTTCAGTGTCTCAGGTTCGAGAGAGAACGAAACATCCTTCTGGAGATAAATCGGTTCGCCGTCAGAATGTACCGGAAGTGCTATTTTTGAGTGTACTTCTGCTTTTTTACAGCGGAAGATATGTACGCCTGGAAGTCGGGTATGCTTTCCGGAAAACACAGTCGGCAGAATTGCAAGAGCAATAATTTTGGGAACATTTGCAATCACAATAAAGTCCAGCAGATCATCATCCGGTTTGGCATCCGGGCAGAATTTGCATCCACCACCTTCATAAGGAAGATTAAATGCAGAGGCAAAGAAAACCCGTTTAAAATGAAGTCTTTTAGTATCGTCCAGAAGAATTTCCATCTCATCTGGCTGACAGCGGCGCAGACGGTAGAGTGAGCAGGCTGCATAAGCAAGTTTGCCCAGACCAAGCCGGTTAAAAAAGACTTTAACCCTGGAAATACAAAGTTGATGGCAGATAGCTGCATCGTATCCGATTCCGGAACTGACGGCAAAACGGTGAACCTTGTCATGATAGTGCAATACACCAAGATTGATCTTGCGCGTCTGTTCAGAATGAAGTACCAGATCCAGAGCTTTCATGGTATCGGATGGAAGGGCAAGTCCCCGGCCAAAATCATTGCCAGAGCCGATCGGAATGTAACCGAGGGTAACCCGGCTTAAATTCTGCAGACCACAGATTACTTCATCCACACTTCCATCACCACCAAGTACAACGATCGTAACAGGATCCCCGGAGGCGGTAAGCTCGGCGGCAATTTCCGTTGCGTGATGCCGGTGATGTGTAAAATGGATCTGGTAATCTATATGTTCTGCTATCAGCTTTAATTTAATCTTTTCCCATAGTGCAAGTCCCTGACCCGAGCGGGCGTTAGGATTGGCTATAAAATGATACATAAAGTCATCCCTTCACTTCTGTAAATTTAGTTTCATTCTAGCATCGGAATGAGAGGATATTGTCAAAAAAACAATAAAAATGCAAAAATTTATTGAGGCAGAGTGTTAAAAGTGCTATTCTGGTACATGTGTTAAAAAATGAACATAAAATAAATGGAGGTAATACTGTGAAATTTATAAGACAATTCTTGATTATCATATTGATTTCTTTTGCAGGAGAGCTTTTGCATGCAATCCTTCCACTACCGGTTCCTGCAAGTATTTATGGCTTGCTGATCTTGCTGGCAGGTTTGCAGACAAAAGTAATTCCTTTGAAAGCAGTTGATGAGGCCGGTGGATTTCTGATTGAAATCATGCCGATGCTTTTTATCCCTGCAGGAGTAGGTCTGATGGTATCATGGGGAGACTTAAAACCGGTTCTTGTTCCGATCATGGTTACAATTGTAGTGACAACAGTGCTGGTTATGGGCGTGAGTGGAAGAACCGCTCAGTTTGTACTGAAGAAAGAGGAGAAGAAGGATGAGTAATATGCTGCATGGATCGACCTTTTTTTGTATGGCGATCAGTCTTTTTGGATATGAAGCAGGAATTTTTTTGCGTAAAAAGTTAAAAATTGGTATCTTCAATCCACTTCTTGTTTCGATTGCTTTTGTAATTATCGTGCTAAAAGTGACTGGAATTGATTATGATACTTATGATAAGGGAGCGAATGTACTGAGCTACCTTCTGACACCGTCTACAGTCTGTCTTGCAATTCCGCTTTATCAGCAGATGAATCTTCTTAAGAAGAATCTGAAAGCGATCATTGCAGGAATTACAACAGGTGTATTTGCCAGTCTTGCCGGTGTATGGGTATTTTCTATGTTGTTCCACCTGAAGAAGCAGTTCTATGTAACGCTTCTTCCAAAATCAATTACCACAGCGATCGGTATGGGAATCTCAGAAGAGCTTGGTGGAATTGTGACGATTACAGTTGCTGCGATCGTAATTACCGGGATTATTGGAAATATGTTTGCAGAGGGAATCTGTAAGCTCTGCAAAATTGAGCATCCGATTGCAAAAGGACTGGCAATCGGAACAGCTTCCCATGCTATGGGAACGGCAAAGGCAATGGAAATCGGAGAGATTGAAGGAGCAATGAGCAGTCTTTCTATTGCAGTGGCCGGATTGATGACGGTTGTAGGTGCATCGATTTTCTATCACCTGTATTAGAGAGGAGTGTGCAAAATATGGAGAAAACAATTATCTGTATCGGACGGGAATATGGAAGCGGCGGACATGAAATCGGTGAATTGCTGGCAAAGCGTACCGGTTATGCGTTTTACGATAAAGAGAAGCTGTTTGAAATTGCAAAGATGCGCGGATACGAGAAAGAAATGCAGGAGTATCTGGATGAACAGCCGGTGGACAGCCTTCTTTATTCAATCGCAATGAATTTTGCAGAACCGAAGAAGAAGCCATATCCATTTAAGCTGATTGAAGAGCTTGTGGAAGAAGGACCATGTATTATTATGGGAAGGTGCGCAGGTTATCTGATGAGAAACCGAGAAGAAGCTTTTAGTGTATTTGTCCATGCAGACATGGAAACACGAATTGAACGCGTGAAAGAGCGTGATCATATTACAAGCAGAATGAAAGCGAAACGTAAGATCCAGGATGTGGATGAGAAAAGAAGCGCTTTTCGTAAGGATTATACCGGACAGGAATGGGGAATGTCGAAGAATTATGATCTTTCGGTCAGCACTACAGAGTTGTCCTATGAACAGGCAGTAGATCTGATTCTGTATTATAAGAAGATGACAGAAGAATCTGACAGAGCTTATAAGGTATAAAAAGAATATACTAGTTTGTTGAATCCAGAAATGGGAAATGACATGGCAGGTCATTTCCCATTTCTGGATTTTAGAGATATAGAAGGGCTCAATTTCTATATCTTAGTTTATAGAATACTTGGCTTCTATAAATTATTTATATATTCGTTACAATCTTTTAGAGGGCAAAATTTGATTTATCTAGGCATCTCCCATGCGTTATGATCCGTGTGAAGCAACATATGTGACTTGTGAGAAAGCGGTTTCTCAAAGAAATCACGGTACAGACGGAGTACATCCGGGTTCTCATGTGAGAAGCGAAGTGGTGCATTCTTATCAAGGAAATAAAGATTTTCACCACGTGTCCGTGCAAGTTCTTCTCCGTCATGGATTGGTTGACCGCCACCGCCGACGCATCCGCCAGGGCAGGCCATGACTTCTACAAAATCATAATGTACTTCACCATGTTCGATTGCTTCGATCAGTTTACGTGTGTTTCCGAGTCCGCTGACAACAGCAGCACGAACAGTAGCATCTCCAAGCTGGATCTCAGCTTCTACAACACCTGGCTGTCCACCAGGATTGCGGACAATCTTGAATGCATCCGGATCAGGGTTACGTCCGGTTACAAGGTAGTGAGCAGAACGAAGTGCTGCTTCCATAACACCACCTGTTGTTCCGAAGATAACACCGGCACCGGTCCATTCTTTCATCAGAGGATCGCATTCACGATCAACTAAAGAAGCAGGATCAATATGTGCAGAACGGATCATGCGTGTCAATTCACGAGTTGTAAGTACAACGTCTGTCTCGTGTCCGGCATATTCACCATAGAACAGTTCCATGTTACTTTCGCCTTTTTTGGCAACACATGGCATGATAGATACAGTAAACATATTTTCCGGTTTCACACCGATGGATTCTGCAAAATAGCTCTTCATAACAGAACCGAACATCTGCTGTGGTGATTTGGCTGTTGAAAGCTGTGGCACCAGATGTGGGTACTGTGATTTAAGGAAGCGTACCCATCCAGGGCAGCAGGAGGTAAACATCGGACGAAGATTTAATTCGCCTTTTGTAAATCTCTGCAGGAATTCATTTCCTTCTTCCATAATAGTAAGGTCTGCTGTGAAGGAGGTATCGAATACATAGTCAATACCCATTTTCTTCAGAGCATCCATGATCTTGCCGACAGTTGCTTCTTCACGGGAAAGACCAAGAGCTTCACCCCATGCAGCACGTACAGCAGGAGCAACCTGTGCAACAACGACTTTCTTGTCATCAGCGATTGCATCCCATACTTTCTCTGTATCATCACGTTCGCGCAGAGCGCCGACCGGGCAGTGAGTAATACACTGACCGCACAGAGAACAGGAAACCTCGGAGATCTTATGGTTGCCGGTTACATTAATGGTAGTACGGGAACCAGTACTTGTCACATCCCAGATATGTAAATCCTGGATCTTGTCACAGACCTGGATACAGCGCATACATTTGATGCATTTCTGTGAGTCTCTGATCAGCGGAAATTCTTTATCCCAAGGGAATTCTTCCAGACGCTGCTTAAATGGTATTTCGATGATGTTCAGGTCATTTGCAAGACTCTGCAGAGTACAGTTACCGCTTCTGACACAGGTAGCACATTTGCAGTCGTGCTGGGAAAGGATAAGCTGTACAGTCTGTCTTCTGGCTGTACGAACCTTTGGGCTGTTTGTATGGATTACCATACCTTCTTTTACTACGTTGTTGCAGGAAGTTACCAGCCGTTCCATTCCCTCGAGTTCAACAACACAGACACGACAGGCTGCGATCTCGTTGATATCTTTCAGATAGCAGAGCTTTGGAATCGGGATATCCGCCATTTTGGCAGCATCCATGATAGTAGTACCTTCCGGGACAGATACGTTTATATTATCAATTGTAAGATTTACCATAATGTTTCACGACCTCCTTTGAAAATGCCGTAGCCGAAGTGGTCGCAACGCAGACATCTGCTGGCTTCCTGTTTCGCTTCTGCCTCGGACATGCAGTTTTCTACACCGTTAAAGTCACAGACACGTTCGCAGGCTTCACGCTCGGTCATGTTTACTCTTCCGCACGGCGGGCGGTCATCAAGACGCGCTTCAGGAATCTCAACGTCACAGCTGATAATGTGGTGATATCCCAGGTATTCGTCTATGTTAGCAGCTACTACTTTTGCAGCAGCAATAGCTTTGATTACGGATGCAGGACCGGAAGCACAGTCTCCGCCGGCAAATACACCCGGAATGTTATCGAATCCGCCGTATTTTTCGGTTAAGATCTTACCTCTCTGTACAGGAACACCGGCTTCTTCAAAGTGCTGGTATTCAATATCCTGGCCGATTGCAACGATCAGTGTCTGGCATGGAATAAATACGTCAGGAGCACCTGTCGGACGTACACTTGCACGACCGTCTTTGATCTTACTGATCATCTGTGGTGTAACGTAGATTCCTTTTACATGACCGTTTTCATCTGTTTCGATGCGGGAAGGAGCCATCAGAGTCTGTACTTCGATTCCTTCTGCAACAGCACCTTCAATCTCTGCCGGAAGGGCAGTCATATCTGCCACGCGGCGGCGGTAAACGATGCTGACTTTTTTAGCCCCCAGACGTTTTGCGGTACGGACAGCATCCATAGATACGTTACCGCCACCGATAACGGCTACTTCCTGTCCGGTAAGATCCGGGTTCTGGTTCTTTCCTACATCACGAAGGAACTGAACAGCAGAAAGGACACCTTCTGAGTGTTCGCCTTCGATACCAAGTTTCTTATCGGTACTTGCACCGATTGTAATAAGAACTGCGTCGTATTCTTCACGCAGACTCTGGATTGTCATATCTTTTCCAATCCGTTTGCCAAATTCAACTTTGACACCGGTCTCAAGGATGGCATTGATATCATCGTTCAGACGGCCTTTCGGCAGACGGTAGTTCGGGATACCATAGCGGAGCATACCGCCAAGTTCCGGCAGCATCTCAAATACGGTTGTCTGGTGTCCCATCAGCTGCAGATAGTAAGCTGCACTTAATCCACCAGGACCACCACCAACAACGGCAATGCGCTTTCCGGTAGATGGAGCACATGGCGGCGGTGGAACTTTTCCGGCATAATCAGCAGCCATTCTCTTAAGACCGCGGATATTGACTGCATCGTCTACGATGTTACGACGGCAGCGTGCCTCACAAGGATGTTCGCAGATAAAACCACAGGTGGTCGGGAATGGATTGTCCTTACGGATCAGGCGGATCGCATCTGCGTAACGTCCTTCTCCGACAAGAGCGATATATCCCGGAATATCTACATGTGCCGGGCACAAAGATACACAAGGAACAGGCTGTGTGTACTGGCAGGTACATCTTCCCTGGCGCACATGTTCTTCATAGTCTTCCCGACATCCCATCAGACTCTTGTAAACCATGTGAGCTGCTTCATACCCGATCGCACAGTCAGCTCCTTCCATGATTGATACAGAGAGTTCTTCCATCAGGTCTAATGTTTCCATAGTTGCGTCTCCGTTCATAACGTCGGTCAGCAGGTTTTTCAGCTGCCACAGACCAACACGGCACGGCACACATTTTCCACAGGTATGTGTATGACACATCTCCAGGAAAGCACGAGTCATGTCAACAGGACATAGTCCCGGAGGACTGGATTCGATTCTTCGCTCCAGATCTTTGTAGAGCCCTTCGATAACCAGCTGGGCTTTGTCTGGTGCAGTGATTTCAAGTCTACTCATAGCTTTTTTCTCCTTTAACTTTTTTTGCTAATCTACAGGACAGATGAAGAAAATCATAGGGAAAACATCTGAATACTATAGATTAACTCTATGGACACACTTATAATGATATTGTATGCATTTTAGTACAATCTTGCAAGCAAAGTTAATAAATAGACAAATAAGTTAATTTTGTCACAAAATGATAAAAAATATCAGCAATATGTACAAAATGGCAGAACAACGATAAAGGGTGCAAAAAATAAAAAAATTATGTTACAATAACACCTGTAAAAGAGATGTCTGTTTTACAGGCACAATTAACAGAAAGGGCGGAAGAGGAAAAATGAAAGTAACAGATTTTGGTGCAACAGTTAAAGGTGACGAGACAAAATTATATACGCTCACAAATAAAAACGGAATGGAGATTGCAGTATCCGATTACGGTGCAACGCTGGTACAGGTGATCGTACCGGACAAAGAAGGCAAGCCGTGTGATGTTGTGCTTGGATATGATGAGGCAGCAGGATATGAAGAAGGAGATCTGTTCTTCGGTGCAATTGTCGGGAGAAGTGCAAACCGTATCGGAGGAGCATCCTTTGAACTGAACGGAGTGACCTATCAGCTTGAAAAGAATGATAATGGCAATAATCTCCACAGCGGAATGGATTTTTATAACCAGAGAATGTGGAAGGTAAAAGAAACCGCAGATGATCATATTACATTTGAACTGGACAGCCCGGATGGTGATCAGGGATATCCGGGAGCTGTACATATTGAGGTAACATATACTCTGACAGAAGACAATGCAGTGAAGATCGCTTACCATGCAGTTCCGGATGCAGATACTCTGATCAATATGACAAATCACAGCTATTTTAATATGGATGGACATGCATCAGGAGATGTACTGGATCAGGAAGTATGGATTGATGCAGATGCATTTACCAGAGCCGATGCCGAGTCTATTCCGACAGGCGAGATCACACCGGTAGAAGGAACACCGATGGATTTCCGCACAAAGAAAGCAATTGGCAAAGAAATCGAGACAGATTATGAAGCACTGAATTTCGGGAAAGGATATGATCATAACTGGGTTCTGAACAATAAAGGAGAATTTGCGAAAGTGGCAGAGATGTCCTCGGAAGAGAGCGGAATCACTATGGAAGTTTATACAGACCTTCCGGGAATGCAGCTTTATACAGGCAACTTTATTGTTGATGCCAAAGGAAAAGGCGGGGCGCATTACCACAAACGCCAGGCAGCCTGCTTCGAGACACAGTTCTTCCCGGATGCAATCCATAAAGAGAATTTTGCCGGGCCGGTATGCGAGAAGGGCGAAACTTACGAAACAACAACGATGTACAAGTTTATATAACAACAGATAAGCCGAAAAGGTGCCATGGACATAAAAATCCATGACACCTTTTTTGAAAATATGTGCTGTAAAAAATCAGCGAAGGAATATGAAAAATTCATTTTACGCTGTGGTATATCTGTGAAATCAGAAAATGCCATCCAGATAATGCCCGATCGAACGGCGGATATTACCTTCAAAATCAGTCTCTCCGTTATGCAGACACCATTCAAATACATTTCCGATAACCAGCATACGGATATCAGTGCAGATTTCATCCAGGGAAATCTTTGGCGCAATGATGCCGGCATCAATCGCTTTGCGAAGATAATTCTCTACGGTAAGGATCGGGTACGGTCGCTCGGTACGGATCGTTGGGTTCAGTGCCTGGTTGCGCGGTGTGTAGTAGTTGGACATGAATTCTACTCCGAGTTCCCGGCAGTACTGTGCGTAATTCAGATAAACGTGGATGATACCGATCTTTGCCTCATCTGCATCTTCCGGCGTATCCAGAAGATCCGGATTGATGCTTGGCTGTTCTTCAATATAATAAGATAAAAGATCATCTTTGGTTTTAAAATGATGATAGAAGCTGCCGTTGGAGACACCTGCTTCATCACAGATATTTTTTATGGAAAGCTGATCGTATCCCTGCTTCTGCAGAATTGTCTTGGCTGCATGAAAGATACGTGCTTTGGTTTCTTTTGATTTTTTCTGTTGTCTGGACAGTGGCTCTTTTTCAATATCGCTTGACATTTGGTTAATCCTTTCTTAAAATTTTTCAGTCAGATTAGCTGTAGTATAGCATATTTAATAGAAAAAGACAAGAAAACCGAGCAAACTCTGTAATTTTAACGGGAATTGAAAAATAAGAGATGACATGGTATCATTAAATCCATAGCGAACAAAAAGAGAGGATTGGATATCAATGGATATTAACCAGAAAATAACAGAAGAACTGGGCGTAAAAAAGTGGCAGGTAGATGCGGCTGTAAAGCTGATTGATGAAGGAAATACCATTCCGTTTATTGCGCGTTACAGAAAAGAAGCACACGGTACACTGGATGATGAACAGCTTCGTAAATTATATGAACGACTGACCTATCTGCGGAACCTGGAAGAGAAAAAAGAACAGGTTCTTGCAAGTATTGAAGAACAGGGCAAGTTAACACCTGAGCTGAAAGCACAGATCGTGGCAGCAGAGACGCAGGTTCTGGTGGACGATCTTTATCGTCCGTATAGACCAAAACGCCGGACCCGTGCGACAATTGCAAAAGAAAAAGGTCTGGAATCACTGGCGGTTCTGATCTCTCTTCAGAATAGTAAGGAGCCCCTGGAAAAAGAGGCAGAAAAATATGTTTCTGAAGAAAAGGGCGTGAAAAATGTGCAGGAAGCGATTGACGGTGCGAAAGATATTCTTGCAGAAAATATTTCAGATGAGGCAGATTACAGAAAGAGGATCCGCGATCTGACGTTCAAAAAGGGTACGCTGGTTTCTGCTGCAAAAGACGAAAAAGCAGAATCTGTATACGAGATGTATTATGATTTTACAGAAGCGGTCAGCAAAGTAGCCGGACACCGTGTGCTGGCACTCAACCGTGGAGAAAAAGAAAAATTCCTGAGTGTTAAGATTGAAGCACCGGAAGAGGAAATTCTCCGTTATCTGGAAAAGAAAGTGATCCGCAGGGATAATCCATACACAACACCGGTTTTGAAAGAGGTTGTGGCCGACAGCTATCAGAGGCTGATCGCACCGGCGATCGAGCGTGAACTGAGAAACGAACTGACGGA
>OLVW01001614.1_pt1 | contig 18680 bp, 19 predicted proteins | sample 1673301 | NCBI WGS metagenome assembly OLVW01 (sample SAMEA3178941, study PRJEB25190) | human gut metagenome
AATTCCCTGTGCTGTCAGACGGCTGTTGACATAGCATGGTACAAATCCGAACTGTGTCTGGAATGCAGGCCAGCATTTTCCGGCGATTGCAACATATTTGCGGTATCCTCTGTGTTCTTCTACCCAGTCTTTAAGTGTCAGTTCATACTGAGCAAGTTTTGAAAGGATTTCCGGTTTCTTGTTACCGGCTCCAAGTTCTTCTTCCATCTCTTTTACAATTGCCGGAATTCTTTCATCTCCGGCATGTTTGTTAAATGCTTCAAACAGGTCAAGTTCTGAGTTTTCTTCAATCTCTACGCCGATATTGTAAAGTTGTTTGATCGGTGCATTACATGCAAGGAAATTCAGCGGTCTTGGTCCAAAGCTGATAATCTTCAAATTGTTAAGTCCGATGACTGCTCTTGCGATCGGTTCAAATTCATGGATCATATCTGCGCATTCTTCTGCTGTTCCAACCGGATATTCCGGAATATATGCTTTAATATTACGAAGCTTTAAGTTGTAGCTTGCATTTAACATACCGCAGTATGCATCTCCACGTCCCTGGATCAAGTTGTTGCCGCTTTCTTCTGCTGCTGCAACGAACATCTTTGGTCCATCGAAGTGTTTTGCAAGAAGCGTCTCTGAGATTTCCGGTCCGAAGTTTCCAAGATATACAACCAGTGCATTACATCCGGCTTTCTTGATATCTTCCAGAGCCTGTACCATATGGATCTCACTTTCTACGATACAGATCGGACATTCATAAATGTGTTTTTCTCCGTATTTTTCTTTGTAAGCCTTCATAAGTGCTTCTCTTCTTGATACAGAAAGGCTTTCCGGGAAACAGTCACGGCTTACCGCAACAACTCCGATTTTAACTTCTGGCATGTTATTCATGATCTTTTCCTCCTAAACAAGGACTTTCGTCCGCTTATTTTGCAAGATCGATGTTCTCTCCTTTAAGACCACATACCGCACCTTCAATACCTGCTTCTTCGTGAGCAATAAGCCATTTGTTTTTTGCTGTCAGAAGCTTGTCATCATAAGATTTTGTATGACAGGTCATCAGATCTGTGTTTGTTCCCTGTGGAAGAACAACGATTGCTTTGAATCCATTTCCATCCACTCCACATGGTGCATAGTGAAGGGTTGTTCCATAAATTTCAATTCCTGTTCCTGCCGGAACAAGAAAAGCCTCTACCTTTGATGTCTCATAGGTAAAATCAGATGCAATATCCTGCTCTGATCCAAGAAGTAAAATGATATCTGTAACTGCAACATTCACTTCTGAACTTCTGTGATATTCCAACGCATTCAGCTTGCTGTTATGACCATTACAATATCCGATCTGTATTGGAAGTTCTCCAAAAATTCTCATCTTCAGATCAATTGCAGGTTCTGTCTTCTCCAGTTTGTTATCCGATGGCACATAAATAACCTCCTCCGGAAGTGGTGTCTGCTCCATTACCTTGATCATTTCTGTAAAATCATAGCCATCAACGATACGTCCATAACGTCTGAATTCTGGATCTGTTACATTTTTGATTTTCATTGTGTTTCTTCCTTCTTTCTTTTTATTTTAACAGGCATGTTCAGTACCTGCTACCGAATACTTAGCCTGTTAACTGCACTTTCTTGTCTTTGTCAACTTTTTCTAACTCATTTTCTGATCCTCTGATTTCTGTCTCCGACGAAACTCACTGGGTCTTACTCCGTATTTTTTCTGAAATGCTTTTGCAAATGCCCTTCCATCTGCAAATCCATTATGCTCTGCGATCTCTTCTACCAATGCATCACTTCCGGTAAGCTCCCGGTATGCATATTCCAGACGAATGCCCTGTACATATTCTTTATAATTGATCTTCGCATATTTCCGAAACATCCGAGACAAATACGTGGGTGAATAACCGAAACTCTGCGCCACTCCTTCAAGTGAAAGATCTTCTTTGAAATTTTCTTTTATGTAACCGGTAATAGAAGAAAGCCGGTTCCTGTTCCTATGTTCACGCACAATTTCTTCACTGACATTCATCTTCCGATACTTCGTCACCATCAGATATAGCAATCTGTAAAAATAACTCTGTACTTGCAGCTCATATCCTATCTCTTTTTCCTGATATGTCGCATACATCTTCTCCACCAATTCTACTAGCTGCTCATCCTGTACTCTTTCCCTGTGGGTAAAACAGATAAACTGCTCATCCGTATAATACCGTTCAAATGTCTGAAGCGACATCTGAAGTACAATGGTCTTATTCGGAAGTGACGCCGAAATCGAATGCAGTTCATTGGAATTAACGATCACAAAGGTTTTCTTATCCAGATGGATGTCTTCTTCATTGATATAAAAATCCAGTTTGCCTTCCAGCACAACAAACATCTCGATTGACCGGTGCCAGTGCTTTTCCCTGACATAATTTCCATCTTTCCCTTCAAACAAAAACATTCGAAAAGAAAGATCCTCATTTGGCAGAACCAGTTCATGTGAACCTTCCATCCTTTCCCCCTTTCTTTCTCCTGTCGGAATATAAACAGCATGATAACCACCATATGACAAACATTGGGTGATCATATATGCATCCCGCATATCTGTCTTTATTCTTACACTTTGCGGTGTAAGCATGGTTTTTGGTGCAAGTATCACACATTTTACTCCTGCGGCTGTTAGCTAGTTATAGAGTGAATATCCAAGACAGCCCGCCTCATATCCACACTGAATATCGTATTCATCATTCAACCCAAGTTTCATTTTCATATTTTCAATAAACAGCAGGATATTTTTATAATCCGATGTTACCTTGATTGTTTCAAATACACTGTCAGCCTCACCGATTATTGGTTCCATTGCGCATAATGTGTAATTTGTGGTATGGATATTCATGCCAATTTTTAGTATTCTTTTCATATGAGTGATCTCCTTTTGTATGCGGTAATCCTTGTTACCTTTGTTCTTATCAAATTCTAGTATACAGGTAAATCCACGTTGCTACAAATGTGAGGTCACTTCATATTATCTATCCTGTTTTTCCAGCAATGCATCCATATACCCCCCCCCGGCACTGATCGCTTTCATCCAACTTTCGATACTTATGCATCACCGGGATCTCACCTGCTCTGAGGTTTCGTTTTGCTTCCTCTTCAGATTTCATCCGAAAAAGATGCTCTTGTGTCTTTATCTTAGAAGTGATCCGAAATTCCATTTCCACTGCTTCAACAAGATATTCCTCCACCATAAGAGTGGCACTCACCGGCTTTTCATAGGACATTCTCGGATGTTCCTCCATATATTGTAAGATTTCAAAGTAAGAATCGATACCCTCCAATTGACTCATACACTTTCCATGCTCCATCGGGTGCATCACCACCTGCAGCATCCGGTCAATGCGGTAATGCGACAGATTGTCCTTCCCATCCGTATTGCAGATGAGATAATACCAGCCGCCGCTAATGACCAGGAAATATGGTGTTACTGTATATACTCTGTCCGATAGTTTTCCATTTTTACGATACCGAAATGATATTTTTTCCATTTTTTTGATTGCTTTTCCGATCTCCATTAGATATTGAAAAAGCCGCTCACACTGGCATCGCTTGAATGTTTCCCGGTATTTCACATATTCAAACCAGCTCCCAAAATATTTGCTTGCACATCGTTTTAATTTGTCCAGAATCCGACTGGCACATCCATCGTCCACGCCGGTTGAAAATAATATGCTGTCATGCAGCATGCGTATCTCCGTATCTGAAAACAATCTGTCGTTCAGACAATATACCTTGATGTAGCCGCCGGGCTGCTCCGGGTTGGCAATCGCTTTCTCACAGATCTGAAGTTCTTCTCCCTCATTCAAGCACCACTGCGTTTCATGGAAAAAAAGATTGAGCTGACGAATGTTAGAGGATACCAGTTTCCGCAATGCCGGTCTTCCCATCCTTCTTTCCGATTCAAATTCATCCTCCAATCTGTCACATATATATTCCATCGAGATCATATGATCCTTATCCGCATGGATCCATAGTATCCTAAGCAACAATAACGGAATCATCTTTTTGCTGGTCGTTCGCCCCATCTGTGTTCTTCTCCCTTCTCTCCACCAGAACACAGCCGCCTCTTTTCTTTTGTGCAAAAAGAAAAGAGGAATCATGTTCCTGACATGTTCCTCTTAATTCTTTACTAATGATTCATATTCATTTACTTTCCAGGTTTGGCGGTATGTACTCTGTCAATTCTCCTAAGTCTACCTTCAAGTACAAACACAATTTACATAAAAACTTCAAGTCCCATCGTGTCTGTTTGTTCTGACAATATCTGTTGAAATTTGTACGTGGAATGTCCAGCTCTTTGCAGACCTTCGTCTTGCTTATTCCACGGTCTTGTAAAATTTCTTCAATGCGTAAATGAAGATGATCAAAATCAGTAACATACTCATTCGTACTTTGCATGTGAAACATCTCCTATAAAAGTATACTTTTATTTTATAGGATTAGTCACATTTATATAATTCCCACTTATGTCACTCACAGATGTGTTATGTTCTTTAGTATAAAAGCAAATATTGATTCTCGCTGATGAAGAGTGATGAGGTGGTCAAGGGCACGAAAATACTCTGCAATTTTGTCTTGTTCTAATGTAGAAGGAAACATCATTTTTATGCCCATAAAATCATCGTATCCTATGTTTAATAATCCATCCATTCGTGCACCAGATGAAATCAACTTTCTCAATTCCCTATTTGGCATCTTGGTTGAAAAATAATATTCTATAAAATCAGCACTTCCGCTTTCAACTTTAAAACTATGATAAACCCTTGGAACAAGCGCTTCTTCATATGTTTGAAGGGAAAAAACTGTTCCATATTTTGCAAGTTTAGAATTACCATGATTGTAAGATAACTCCCCCTTATGAAGTAATGTATAATTTTTCTGCTCTTTGCCAGCAATATTTCCAGAAAACCTATCCTCTTGCTTCATCCAACCGTTGGCAGCCGAAATTGTCAACGTAGGCAGTTCCATCCTACCATCATTTCCTTGAACACGGGAACATATTTCCCCCAACTTACGCTGTTCCCAAGTATCTACAAACATGTCCATCATACATACCCACTTATCATATAAAATACAGTATTTCCAAAGTAAAAGTTTTTTTATTTGCTCTTGCTTGTAATTTCTATGTTACTAATTCGATAATAATTATAATCATTCATCGACATATAAAACCATTTTGAAAGGAGTGCTTACATATGCAAACAACAGTTAATAAAAGTAACATGTTATTTTGCGATTACTATAAACAGTGGATTTCTGTCTATAAGGAAGGAGCCATCAGACCGGTAACCATGAATAAATATAATATGGCTCATAATTGGTTAATCAAATTAATACCTGACCTTATCATAAGTGATCTTGATCGCATTACATATCAAAAACTGCTAAATGATTATGCAGCTGAACACGAGCGACAAACAACAATGGATTTTCATCATCATCTGAAATGCGCAATTCTAGACGCTGTGGATGAAGGTCTTATTTTACATGATCCAACAAGAAAGGCTATCATTAAAGGCAAGCCGCCTCGCGAGAAAAAGCCAAAATATTTGAACCAATATGAACTACATAAATTATTAGATGACCTTAATCTTTCAGAAGAGATCAACCTAGATTGGCTTATTCTGTTGATTGCTAAAACAGGTATGCGATTTTCTGAAGCCTTGGCGCTTACGCCAAAAGATTTTGATTTAAGCCGACAATTACTTTCTGTATCAAAAACCTGGGATTATAAAGGAGAAGGTGGGTTCTTACCCACAAAAAACGAATCCTCTGTAAGAAAAATCCCCTTAGATTGGCAGACGGTAATTCAATTTGCCGAATTAATCAAACATCTTCCAGAAGATAAACCAATTTTTGTGAAGAAAAAAATTTATAACTCTACAGTAAACCATTTGCTTGCTAGACATTGCCGCAACGCAGCAGTACCTATAATATCAGTTCATGGATTACGACACACTCATGCATCACTCTTGCTCTTTGCTGGGGTATCTATTGCAAGTGTTGCCCGAAGACTAGGTCATTCAAACATCACCACTACACAAAAGACCTATCTTCACATCATCCAAGAGCTCGAGAGTAAGGATATAGATATCATTATGAGATCATTATCTAACCTTAATTCATAAAGATTCATTTATATGTCGATGATGGATAAAATAAAGCTTGCAGCCTTTTTAAAATTACTGCAAGCTTTATCTAAAACATGCTTCCTGATATTCTGTTAAATACCTAGCAATTTAAATTGCTCCTCAATCTGTTTTTCTAACTCTTCTATCTCTTTCCGATCTTGAGCCAGCAGATTTCTAACCTCATTTATATCAATTTCCTCTTCTTCCTCAGTAGTATCTACATAACGAGGAATATTTAGATTATACTCATTCTGACGGATTTCCTCAATGCTTGCTAAATGAGCATATTTAGGAATATCCTTCCTTTCTCGATATGCTGAAATAATTTTTTCAATGTTCTCAGCAGACAGTTTATTTTGATTTTTACCTTTTTCAAAATCGTTAGAAGCATCAATAAACAAAATATCCTTGGTACTGCGTTTTTTCTTCAGCACCATAACTATAGTAGGAATGCCCGTACCATAAAAAAGATTTGAAGGTAAACCGATAACAGCATAAATGCGATTTCCACATCGATGTTCAATCAAATTCTTCCGTATAACGCCCTCTGCTGCTCCTCTGAAAAGCACTCCATGCGGAAGAACAATTGCCATGGTTCCCTCTTCACTAAGATGATATAATCCATGAAGAACAAAAGCATAATCTGCCTTTGTTTTCGGGGCAAGCTTTCCTCCATAATCCTTAAACCTTCGATCTTTCAGTTTTGATTCACAATTATCCCAATGTGCCGAGTATGGTGGATTTGCAACAACTGCATCAAATGAGCATCTAGGCTGATCAATTCCCTTTGCGTCCAAGCCATCAGGCCAATCACTCTCTAATGTATCAGCATTAGATAAATTCATATTCTGATATGCCACCCCGTGCATCATCAAATTCATTCGAGCCAAGTTATATGTAGTCGTATTAAGTTCCTGACCATAAAATTTGACAGCTCCCGCATTGCTTCCACCCGGTATCTCATCTTGAACTGTCAAAAGCAAAGACCCCGATCCGCATGTCGGATCATATACACTGAATACACTGTCTGATTCTTCGACATCATCAGTAACAACCTTTGCCAAAATCTTAGACACCTCATGCGGGGTATAAAACTCACCACCTTTTTTGCCGGCAGAGGCAGCAAACTGTCCAATTAAATATTCATAAATCTCACCAAGAATATCTTTACCATCATCAGACCTATATTCAACACCATCAACAAGTTTCACAATACGATTTAATGATTTTGCGCGCTCATTGGTGGATGATCCAAGTCTCGAATCACCAAGATTTATGTCATTGAATACTCCTCTAAAGTCTTTTTCAGCCTCTCTGTTCAACTTTGCATGTTCATCAAAATTAACAAAAATTGTCTGATAATCACTTGGAATCACTTCGCTGTTCTCAATCTTCTCCACAAGAGAAGCCCAAGTATCGTTTGGTTCAATCGCATAGCCAAGTGCTGATGAAATATCTTCAATATAATCATTCAGATCATCCCCACTCGCCTGTTCTTTGTACGCCTCATTTATTGTCTGATTTTTTTCAATGTCAATTACATTTTGAGACACCAAATACTGCTCTTGATGTTCTGATAAATATCTATAAAACATAAATGCCAAAATATAATTTTTATACTCTGAAGCATCCATATTTCCTCTTAACTCGTTAGCCATTGCCCATAATTGGGATGTTATTGTATTTAAATCACTCATTTCGTTATCCTCTCTTTCTTTTTATATAAACATTTGTTGTAGCATGCCTTTTTTTAGTAGTTGCAGGTGATCCAGCTCTCGCTGATGAAGAGTGATGAGGTGGTCGAGGGCACGGAAATACTCTGCAATTTTCTTCTGTTCCGCCAATTCTGGCATATCTACCTCAAACTGTTGCATCTCCGAAGCAAGAATATGTTTGATGGTATTACCTGTCGTAATGTTCTCGATTTTCTTTTTTGACTTTAATGTCTGATATTGGTAATTCAGAAAATATGGTTCAATTTCTTTCTTTGGATTTCTGAACATAATCAATGCATGAGCCGCAGAATTATTGAGTTCTTCAGGGATTACGGCTGCATGACCAACATGACCTGACTGAACCATAACCATGTCACCAGTATGAAGCCATTTATCTTTTTGCTTTTCATAAAACTCATCATTGATGAAAACTTCTGTATTATGATTGATTTGTCCATCCTTGATATTATTCGATTCAAGGTAAAAATGACCGCTTTCCACATAATACGGAGTCGCTGTTCCTACGAATGCATTTCCAATAGAACCATAAATATCTTCAAGCTTACGCTGTTCCCAAGCATCAGTAAATCCAGGAAATCTGACCTCGGGATACAACTGATTTTTTTTCGGAAACATTTTTTGAAGCATTGACTTTTTCATTTTTTTCACATGCTCCAACTTACGCTGATGAAGAGTGATGAGGTGGTCAAGGGCACGAAAATACTCTGCAATTTTGTCTTGTTCTAATGTAGAAGGAAACATCATTTTTATGCCCATAAAATCATCGTATCCTATGTTTAATAATCCATCCATTCGTGCACCAGATGAAATCAACTTTCTCAATTCCCTATTTGGCATCTTGGTTGAAAAATAATATTCTATAAAATCAGCACTTCCGCTTTCAACTTTAAAACTATGATAAACCCTTGGAACAAGCGCTTCTTCATATGTTTGAAGGGAAAAAACTGTTCCATATTTTGCAAGTTTAGAATTACCATGATTGTAAGATAACTCCCCCTTATGAAGTAATGTATAATTTTTCTGCTCTTTGCCAGCAATATTTCCAGAAAACCTATCCTCTTGCTTCATCCAACCGTTGGCAGCCGAAATTGTCAACGTAGGCAGTTCCATCCTACCATCATTTCCTTGAACACGGGAACATATTTCCCCCAACTTACGCTGTTCCCAAGGTTCCGTAAAACCTGGGAATCTAATTTTAGGTACATTCTTCTTGTCACTCATATTTTTCCTCCTTTTCAGTTTTCGGCCATCTTATCAGCCAACTTATAAATTGCTTCTCTTAAACCGTTACGATATTTAATTCTAGACAAAGCCTGTACTTCTTCATCTAGAGCCATCGTCTTATACTCTTCACTAGCACTCTTTATAATGTCGCTTATTTCACCAGCATCATCTAAATCTTGTTTGCCATAACGATGCCGACTAAATAATGCACACATTTCTGCACTTGTTATCACATCGGTAATCCCCCACTTCCCTCGAAAATTAAGGAACACCCTGTTAATGCTTATAGTATTTGCAGCACGAATTACCTTTTCACAATCCTTAAGATGTGCCGGATATCGGAAATCCGAACCTTTCGGTGGATATTCACCTTTTCGAATGGCATCCGCAGCATTTAAAATCTTTGTGGCATAAGCACGATCATCCAGTCCATTTGCAAATTGATCAATTTTGTCTTTCGTTTCATCAGCTTCCTGATCATTACCATCATGCACAGCATTTAACAGCTTATTAACCAACTCCGTAAGATAATCATAATCAATCTTAATATCTTTAACATGAGTCATACGAAGTTCAATTTGATATACAGGAATATCTTTTTTCTTTGAAATATAAGCCTTAAGTTCATTTGTAAGAACAGTTGTCAACATTACTTCCTGCTCCGGCGTCATCCCGACTTTTCTAATCAAGTCATCTGGATTATTGTAATCAAATCCTTCATCTGATTTATTTTCCGGATCATAATCATATTGTTTTAATTTTGCCATTCCTACATTATATTCGCGAAGTCGTTCAATCATATTTTCCTTCTGCTTCTCAGATGGTGGCAACTGAATAAATTCGCATGTCATATCAGACAACTTATTTACTACTGTTTTAACTTCACCTAGAACATCATTAAATTTAGGTGCTGTAATCCCATCATTGACATTTTGCCTTTCTCTTTCTTCATCAGATAAAGTGGCAGAATCTTTGTTAGCGTATATCGCAAGAGCCCCATTCATGAGTTTTTCATTCTCTGCAGGCCAACGATAATTAACTACACGTCCCCATGGTTTTTCCTGCATATCAGCCACTCGGTTTGTCCTCGAGTAAGCCTGTATCAGTCCAGCACTTTTTAATGTTCTGTCAACATATAAGGTATTTAATTCCGGTGCATCAAATCCTGTAAGTAGCTGATCCACAACAATTACCAGATCCAGAAAATTGCCATCACTAGCAGTTTTATTCAACCTAGAAATTACATCTTGTGTATAACCGGAAACATCTCCCATAGTAAAAGCTACACCAAACTCCTTATAATAAGCATCCATTGCTCTATGCAACCCATTATTAGTTACAAGCATACTGTCATTATTTGTATTATTAGCACTAAATGTCACTGCCACCTTAAGCGTAAATAGTCCCTGTTCTTCACGCTCCCGATTCACTCTTTGAAATTCGTCAAAATACATCATTGCCATTGGGGTACTTGCTTTTCCTCCGCCAACATGTGTAGTCAAAAGTGCGTTATACCTTCCATCATTTGATCGATTTTGCCATTTATCATATATATCTTTTACAACCAGTTTTATATGATCTAAGTTTTCGTCATAAAAACTAGGCTCAATCGCATCATCCATGTCCTCCATAGTTAAATTATTAATTTTGTCCTGAATTTTTTCTTCCGACCATTTGGGATATTTTTCCTTATAAAACTCAGGAAGATACTTCTGTTTCATTTCATCTTCCGGAATCGTAGTTTCAAAATCCACCTTAAATCCCAATACATTTCGATCAGCAATTGCTTCCCGAATCGTATAAGCATGAAGCAATGGTCCAAAGATATCCTCCGTTCTCAATCCCTTTGTTGTTTCATCAAACATTGGAGTACCTGTATATCCTACCCATGCTGCATGTTTAAACGCCTTTTGAATGTTTTCAAAAGATTCTCCACCCGTAGAACGATGCGCTTCATCAACAATAAATACAATATTCTTTTCTGGTGTCTTAAAGGATTTCCTCTTAATTAGAGAATCTAGCTTCTGCACAGAAGTAACAATAATTCCATTTGACTTCGATTTCAGTTTACGGCTCAAATCTGTTGTATTATTGGTATCCTGTACAATACCATCAAATTGATCTGTTGCATCTGGATCGTAAGCCCTATAATTCTCATTGGTTTGTTTCGTCAGCTGAATACGGTCAACTACAAAGACAACTTTATCAACTTTAGGCATACGGCTAGATAACCAAGCTGTCTTAAACGAGGTAATCGTCTTTCCTGATCCGGTAGTATGCCAAATATAGCCCACCTTATTGTTTCCAAAATCAAAGTCAACTTTTTTAATCCCCTCTATAACTTCCTGCGTTGCATACACCTGGTATGGACGCATCACCTTTAACGTCTGCTTATTCGGCGTACCATCAAGAATCATATAGTTTGTTGCCATCTGATGCGCCATAGGTATTGACAACATAGAATCTGCAAATTCCTTCCAGTCTCTTACAATACCATTATTACTTCTTCTCTGCCAGTGAAATGCAAAATCCTTATTAAACTTCTCCGAAGTTGTATTTGCCATATATTTTACATTATTTGGCGTCATTGCAATCAGAATCTGTAATACTGAAAAAATGTCGCCATACTGCCCTTCATCAATGTACTGATGCATCTGATTTAAAGCCTCATTAACATCATGAGTGTCTCTTTTTTCTTCAATTTGAATAATAGGAAGTCCATTAATTAAAAGCGTTGTGTCAAAGCGACGATTCATTTTACCATTTATGACCGCTGGACGCTCAATTTGATTTACAACTTGATAAACTGTATCTCCTGCACCAATCTCTTTTTGATCAAATACAGTTAAAAATACATGGCGTCCATCATCAAGATCTATCTCTATCTGAGACACACCATTCAACCCATAAAGAAACTGTCCTGCTTCATACGGAGTGTGTAAATCTGATATGATTTTTTTCACCTGATTGAACTCCGCTTCACTCATAGGATGCTCTAACACATTTTGATTATGTTGCTCCAGTATTGTCTTGAAATTATTCCAAAGTTGAGGGGTTGTTTTGATATCTGGTTCATATTTCCAGAGTTTTGTTTTAACAACTTTGTTTCCTAAACCTGTAGCAGAAAATTCAGGGATTCCTGCTAAACATTCAGGATTAGTAACAGTTCCTGTAGTAATATACTGAATCAACTCCGTCTCAAACATTTGCTCATTCATCCGTCTACCTCCTTAAGTTTTTCTATTGTTAATACTTTCTCCAACTCAGCAGCCCGCTTTTTTAATGCATGTAGCCGTAATTGTTTAAAATAAATATCACCTATGATTTTTTGCTTTTCATAAGAATGCAACTTTGGTAATTCCAATCTTCTTAGCTGTTTTACTGTATGTTTTAAAACTGCCGAACCTTGAAGTTCTTTTAGCCATTGCTTCTTTATAAATTCACTTTCATTCAGTAAATACACTAAATAATTACCATCTATTCTTTCTTGTGGAATCAATTTAGCATAATTTTGTGTATACAAATATCCTTGATGGCTATGCCTAACAATTGTTGCTCTTCCCGAAATCAAGCTAAATAGAATATCGCCCCCTTTTATCAGACTTAAATCATCCAAGGTCGATATAGTCTTCGCTTCCTCGCCACCTAATTCAATCCCAACCAAATCATTCTCCAGCTCTTGTTGCCCGTAAAAGTTGTAGGTAGGCGCCGAATCCAGCAATGACTCCTTTATTCTAAATTGAGGAGTTCCCATTGTAATTGTAATAACATCTTCTATTCTCATTTTGTGCCTTTCCATAATTACATTTTCATGTTGCATCTATATAATACTCTAGAAATCAAAAGTTGTCAACCCATATTTTTGTAATTTTCTAAAATTACAAAAATATGGGTTGATTTCTACTTGGGAACAGCGTAAGTTCGGTGAAATAACAGAATTAAAGTCAGCATCACGAGTTCATAAAGATGAATGGACATCAAATGGAGTACCTTTTTATAGATCGAGTGATGTAATGGCAGCAATAAATGGAACTGAAAATGAAAAAGCGTTTATTTCAGAAGAATTGTATGAAAAACTTTCTAAAGTATCAGGAAAATTAGAAGAAGGAGATATCCTTGTTACAGGTGGAGGATCAGTTGGAAATCCTTATATTGTGACGAATAATAAGCCATTATACACAAAAGATGCAGATTTGTTATGGATAAAAAACAAAGGGAAATTTCATCCATATTTTTTATATGAATTTTTCTTCTCTCCAACCTTTAGAAATTATTTGGGAAGTATTTCTCATGTTGGAACTATAGCACATTACACGATTACACAATTATCGGATACACCGATTTGCTTGCCGAGTTTTGATGAACAGAAAGAAGTTGGGGAATATTTTCAAAGTCTTGACAACCTCATCACTCTTCATCAACGTAAGCAAAATGGACGTAATCTTAAATAACTGATTTCCTATAATCCATCTGATAAAATGCAAACTCTGAATATAATCTATGCAAAGCGAAATCAGCTCAAAAGCATTAAAATACTGAATCTCAGAGTTTGTTTAGTTTTCTTTCCCCCTCATCTCCAGCCACATCTTTTTCTTCTACAGTACCTGTCCTTCCTCAATCTCCGGACGAATGATGGACTTAATCACCTCTTCCTCTGCTCCTGCCTTCAGCAGTTCGCGGATTACTTTTCTTCTCGTCTCGCTCGTCCACTCGGAAGCATAGATATCAAGCAGTGCGAGTTTATCAAAGTTTTCGATAAACCATGCTTTGCGCTCTTCCGCTTCCCGTTTCATTTCATGATTTACTGCAGACTGGATCATGCCGGCAGTGATCGTCTTTTCCACTTCTGCTCCTTTGACATCTTTTGGCGTGGAATGAATCTTCTTCTCCATCGCATCCAGATCCATCATCATAAAGGAAAAGGCGTCCAGTTCATACAGCCGGATGTTTTCATTTTTCGATTGCTGCTTTTTGAGATATTTCAATGAATCTTCCCCGATAAAGTCACATTCTTCCATCTGCTGTTTCTGTTTTTCTTTATGCACCGCCGGGACAAAAGCACCACATTTTCTTGCTTCCAGATATGCTTCATGTTCCCACGGGAACCATTTCTTATCCCGGATTGGATTTTCCCCACGCACAAAAATAATACATTCATCATCCGGCAAAATTTTACTGAAACAGTATTGTGCGGATGTCTTTTCAACTGCCATTTGCCGTGATGTTTATCTAAAACCGAATTAACTGCTTTTCTGCCAACCCCACCTCTGCGATATTTATACATCATAAAAAACTCTGACAGACAATAATCTGTTGTTTCTTCAGGCATTTCTGGGTAATCACTTATCATCGCAAAACCAGCTAATTTACCATCAACTTTTATGAAATAGGGATATCTATTCTCTTCCTCAAAATAACAATCTAGGTATTCATATCCGTAGTTCCCCTCAACATTCACATCTGTCTTTTCCCACTGAGAAAATTCATAAAGATATTTTTCTATTAGATTTAATAATACTTCTTTTTCTTCTTCTTTAATTTCTACAATTTCTACTTCCATCTTCTCGTCTCCGTAAAATTCCGATTTGCGATTACATAATCTGAGAGTTGTCTGTTATTAAATACCTGTGGCAAATTGCTTCCCCATTACAGAAATCACACATAACCTACAGCCCCTCTCATATTCTGCTGCATCCGGTGCCATTAGATCATTTGAAATATAATGAACTATCTCTTTCATCTGCTCTAATACATGCCTTGTTACCCTTACATCATATTCATTCATGCACTATATCTCCGACTTTAATTGATTAAAAGCCTCATCAACAGATACAGAATCGTTCTTTTTTGCCTGTGCAAGCCCGGTCTGCATCATCGTATCAAATTCAACTTGTGTTATAGAATCTCTTGTAACAAGTTTATCCGGAATATCAAGTGAAAATGGTACTCCATCACGCATAATAACCTGTCTGTAAGTCATATCTATGAATACAGATACAGGAATTCCAAGTCTGTCAAGAATTGCCTCTGCCTGCTGTTGTATGATAGATATTGCATCTTTGTTCATTGCAACCACCATTTTGATACAAGGAAACGATTGCACCCCCTAATGCACCCCCTAAATACAGGAGATGCATCACCCTCCATCCGGGCATTGGATCAGGCTACTCTTCATTTTATGGACAATTGCAGAGTAGTCTTTTCTTTCACGAAAAAAGAGATATCAACGCGCCAGGGTCAATATCTCTTCCTTTTTTTATAATTCAATTATCAGGTTCACGGTCTTTCCCTCTCACAAGCTGTGCTTTCTCCGATCTTTTCCTGTCACGATGTAGTATTGCCTCTTGTTTTCATACATTTCCGCATCTGCGGCTTTCAGAAGCGACTCAAAATCCGTGTCCTTTGTGCCGCTTATCGTCGTACCGAGGGACGCGGTAGCACCCAGTTGGCTTTTTGCCGTTTCCAGTAGTTTCTGAAACGCCGGATGTGTGATGTTTGGCAGAACCACAATGAACTCATCTCCGCCAAGCCGATACACATGACGCTTTCCGAACACAGATTTCAGCGTCTGTGCGGCCTGCACAATGAATTTATCACCGGCGTCATGTCCCTTTTGGTCATTTATTTCCTTTAGGCCATTTAGGTCGCACATGACAACCGCCAGGGGAAAGTACTTCTCCAGCTTTTCTGTGTACGCCCAATCCAGTGCTTTTCTGTTTTTACAATCTGTGAGCTGGTCATATAATGCACTGTGCTCCAGTACATCTGCATTATTGCGCAGTCTTATCATAAAAGAGATCATAAACTCGATCATATCTATCAGATTCGAGATCTCATGCAGTTTCTCTTCGGGAGGATTGTCCACACCGTAGAATCCGACCATCTTGCCGTTGATTTTGATTGGCCCTGTCACAAGGGTATTGACACCCTGAGGTTTCAGCCGTTCATAGATGGCTTCGCTTGTTTTTTTGCATTCTTCAATGTCATGGATGATGACATTGTTGGATTCTTGATATTGTGCAAACCATGTTTCAATGATGCCTTCATACGGCACATCCTGCAAGTTATCTTTTTCTTTGGGTACGCCCGCTTTGCACCACTCGTAGGTGTTGTCAAACGTTCCGCGGTCATTCTGTTCAAAGATGTACGCTCGATCGGCGGTCACACGCTGTCCAATATACTCCACCAGTTGATTCAGTACTTTGTCCGGATTTTCTTCTGAAGCGGCATACCGAACCATGTCCGTGAGGAATCTCTCGTAATTCAGGATTCGTTCCTGCGATTTGCGCTTGCTGACTTCCAACGTTTCCATTTCCTTATGTTACAAGATTCTCTGGAGCTTTCTTCGCATCATCGTGGCAGTCAGAAGCATACTCAGCACCCCGTACAGAATAACATCCACTAGGTTTTTGGATAGAATTGGGTTGTGCTGCGCAAAGAAAGCAAGTCCGATATAGAGCAGCATGCTGCTCAGAATCAGCCCGTTCATGACCGCCGTTCTGGCGGTAAACAGCAGCGGCGCTGCCACCATGAACACAATGTAGTTGACAGTGAACTCCTCCGGTGTAATCAGCGTTCCCGTAATAATGCCGAACAGCAGCAGCGCGGCAAAAAAAGCTGTATACAACCAGTTTTTTCCAAAAAAAGCTTCTAAGTTGACAACGAGAAATGCAAAAATAGACCAAAGAAAGGAACGTATAGACCAGATACACCCATTTAAATTTTCCGATACTCAGAGAAAACACACTCACCAGCGTTATGACTCCAAAGGCAACAAGCGCCACAACAGAATACAGCCGCATGGCTTTCCAGTTTTCTTCCCATACATCCTGTTTTACTTTCTCATAATCACCACAACGAAACATAAACAACGAAACAATTTGATTCATATGTTTTTTCTCTCCTAACTCTGTTCAATTACCGCTTTGCCCGTCTCATAAGGAGCACAGACTCAACGGTACTTTCATTGTCCCAATCAAGTTCATATAATTCCTGTTCATTGAAAAATACAGGAAAACGGAGCTTGAGACTTCTTAAAATCCTGCCATCCTCTTGTTCTGCTTCATAGATATTTCCTTCCTCGGGGAAGCTCTTCATAAATATCTTCTTCTCCATATCTGTAAATCTGCCGTACAGATTATCGAAGAATAGCTGGTCTTACAAAGAAATATCTGCTGACAGCATACAAGGCTCTGCTAATCTTGTATCTTCCTCAAGTGGATAGTTATCTTCTGCTACTTTAATTACTAGCGAATCGCATCTTCGCCTTTTAATTGTTTTTTATTTGCATACATGGCTGCATCTGCAATAGAACATATATGTTCAAAATCCTCGTCTGCATCCGGCGTGGCAAAACCAATAGCGCAGCAATAAAGAGTCTTAGAAAGCTCCCTCCGCATATGATCGATCAGCGCAGGAACATCATCTTTTGAAACCCGTGAACATAAGATCATAAACTCATCACCACCGGTTCGATACAGGTGGCATCCCCTCGGCAGTATATTTTGAATGCACGCTACAATCGTACACAAAGCCGTATCCCCGGCCGCATGGCCATTCTCGTCATTGAATCTCTTCAGATCATTTAAATCAATGGAAATTACCGCTGTCAGACATTTGCTCTTCATCATACGATCCGCATCCAGATAAAAATACCGACGGTTGAGCGCACGCGTAAGTGGATCTCGCTTGAACTGCTGTGTTGTCAAATACATATAATAAAATGCAACACTCACAGCTCCCGTGGTATTGATGAGTCCGTCATAATGGAAAAACGCCTCCAGAATGACAGCTATCGTGTTCGTCACCGCAATGAAAATTGCGATCAGCGATTCGTATGTATGCTCCATCTTATATAACTTATTAGTCAGGATAACCAACAGAATTAAATAAAAACCGGAGGCAGCAAATGCCGAATATCCAAGTGGTCCCCGCACAAATTCATTCTTATCCGAGTATGAAAAACAAACACCTGAAAATAACGCAGTGGAAGCGATCAACATATTCAGAATTCCCGGAAGCACAATAAATTTCTTAAACTTTTGCGACACTCTGTTACCACAGGAAAGAAGGATCACAAAGCATATATTGGTTGGTCTAAGCGCATACCCAATAATAGATACTGCCACACGCAGCATTGTCGGATACGGAAGTGTCGCACACCAGTATTCTATACTGTCAACGATAACCAGACACAGTACTGAGCTTATCGCAATGGAAAACAACCGAATTACCTTTCTCTGAAATACAGGATTTACATTGACGAAAATCAACATAAAAAAGGATATTAAGATCGTCGCAAAATTCAACTGTAAAAAATAATGAAACATAAACTCCTCCTCCCTTTTCTATCTGTAAATATACAAATTACACATTATTATAACGCAGAAAAGGGAGAATGTCTTTATAGGAACGTTCCTTTTGTCATAAAAAGTGTCCCTCTGTCTTCGTTACTCTCTTTATTTAACGTTGATGCCACTGGCATATTGCTGCAGAAACTGTTTCTTTCCACATGGTCTTCCAAAATAATATCCCTGCAGATAATCAACCTTCATTTCTTTCATTT
>OLVW01001627.1_pt1 | contig 18537 bp, 17 predicted proteins | sample 1673301 | NCBI WGS metagenome assembly OLVW01 (sample SAMEA3178941, study PRJEB25190) | human gut metagenome
CCGTCGGCGGAGGAGATGACCACGCCGCCCTCTTCGCTGGTGGCGGCGGGCTTGTAGTCCTCGATGCGGGTCTTGAGGGTGGCCAGAGAGGGCTTGTCGGCCATCATCTGGTCGATGGCGTGGCGGCCGGAGTTATCGAAGACGCGGTCGCCGATCTGCAGCACATAGCCGGAGAGGAGGCTGTCGTCCACCGTGACGTTCAGGATGACCTCGGTGGCGTCGTACAGCTTCGCGACCTCTTTCTTGATGCGCTCCAGGTCCTCCTCACGGGGGGTGCGGGCGGCACGGAGGTCAGCTTTGACGATGCGGTTAGCCGAGAAGAACTCGGTGCTGAATTCACTTGCCATTTTCAGCCCCCGCTTTCTCCAACAGGTCGTCCAGCAGGCGGGCGTCGTCCTGCTCGTTCAGGCTGCGGGCCAGCAGCTTCTCGCACATGGCGCGGGCCAGTGCAGTGGTCTGGGCGTCAGCCTGGCGCAGCTTGTGCTGGCGCTCGGCTTCGGCGGCAGCTTTGCCCTCGGCCAGGATGGCGTCGGCCTGCTGCTGGGCGTCAGCCAGCAGCTGCTGCTTATCCTTTTCGGCCTGCTGCTCGTAGGCAGTGCGGCGGGCAGCAGCCTCGACGTCCACATTGCGCAGCTTTGCCTGCGCGTCGTTCAGGGCCGCAGCGGCCTCCTGCTTGGAGGTCTCGGCGGCGTTCAGTGCGTCATCCACCTGCTTCTGGCGCTGTGCGATGATGTTCATGACGGGCTTGTACAGGAACTTGCGCAGCAGCAAAAACAGAACCAGAATGTTGACGACTGTATACAGAAGGTTCAGATTCAGAGTCAGCATTCGTCATGCCTCCGTTATCAACCCAGGAACAGGATGATGAGCAGAGCAACGACGAAGCCGAAAATTGCAGTACCTTCGGCCAGAGCTGCACCCAGCAGCAGGTTGGTCTGGATCTTACCGGAAGCTTCCGGCTGGCGGCTGATGGCCTCCGTTGCCTTGCCGGTGGCAATGCCGATGCCGATGCCGCCGCCGATACCAGTCAGCGCTGCGATACCAGCGCCCAGAGCTACGAGTCCGTTCATAATTATTTCTCCTTTTAATCGATCAATTTACTCTTCTCCACCAATGCTCTCTTTCATGAACAGCGAGGTGAGGAAGACAAAGACATAGGTCTGGATGAGACCATCGAACAAATCAAAGTACAGGCTGAAGATGGCCGGCACGAACACCGGGACCACCAGCTTGATGAGCTCCATGATGACGAAAGCGCCCAGCACGTTGCCGAACAGTCGCATACACAGGCTGGTGGGGCGGATGGCGATCTCGAGGATGTTCATGGGGGTCATGATGGGGGTGGGGGCGGTGAGGCTCTTGAGGAAGCCCTTGCCGCCCCGGGCATGGATGCCGGAATACTCGATGAGGCAGATACTCATGAGCGCCAGCGCAGCGGTGACATTCAGATCCTTCGTGGGGGGCTTGATGCCGAATACACCGATGAGGTTCGCACAGGCGATGTAGAGAGCCACCGTCATGAGGTAAGGCACATACCGTCTGCCCTGCTCGCCCAGCAGGCCCGTGAAGAAGTTGTCGATCGTGGTGACGACCAGCTCAAGGATGGCCTGCCGCCTGGAGATGTGGTCCACCTTGAGGTTCCGGGTGAGCAGGATGGAGACGATGACCAGAAACAGCATGATGCCCCAGCTGACCACCACGGATTCCGGCACCTGCAGGCCGCCGAGGGAGATCATCTCCACATTCAGCTCTTCTTTCAGGGCCGCAGTCAATGCGTTCATCGCTTTGCCTCCTTTCTGAGCAGAGTCTTATCCTGAAGCGTAAAGGTATCGTTCGTTTTCACTCTATCTCCTTTCGTTTCTTTTATTAAAGCAGCTGTGCTAAAAATTAAAAAAGGTGCGTTTGTTTTTATGGAAACACACCCTCTTTCTGCGCTCAGCGCAGCCCTTTTGCGTCTGGTATCATAGCACGATTGGTGCAGTTTGATAAGACCTTTGGCCGATATTCTACTTTTTGTTATATCTTATTTCACGCCTCGGCCGGGAATGTTGTGCATCTTGCTTAATAATGCACAGTTAAACTGTCCATTTTGACCAAATCCTTAGTCATTCCTTAGTGGTTCGTTTCATTTTTGAGGTAAAACGAAACCCTTTCGGCAGAATTATGCACTCCATGTATATCTGATATATAAAATTCATATGGCTGTCAAGTGTGTGATACATGAAATTTTCTTATCGCAATCTTCAAAAATAGTGCCGGTCAAAACGGCATCTTTGCGATATGCAGTTTGCGGCTGTTGCTCGTGCATTAAAAACGCAAACTGCTATAATCAGAAGCTTATCTTTATTAAGTAATATTACCTGTTTATAATATAGGCTCACTGGGCGTTCTGTCCACCGCGGCGGAAGATAGCACGGAAGATGAAGCGGGACAGCGGGCCGCAGTAGAACATCTGCCAGCACAGAGCCATCGGGAAATTGCAGCCGAACGTATGCACCCACGTACCGAAGCTGGGCTCCTTGAACAGCACCGTTGCCACAAGGCTCATGACAGGGCACATGATGCAGACGATCATCAGAGAGATGGCATAGGTGATGAACTGCGGCCGGTCGGTGGGGCGCATGAAGGTGAAGGCCAGCGCAGTCGCCAGCTTTTCCACCACGAAGAACTCCAGCACGAAGGCCACCGGCACCATAATGGGCATCTCATGCAGGGCCATGCCGAAGGTGGCGTTGGTCACGCCGCCGGTGGCGAGGGCAACATTGTAGACGATCATTCCATAGACCATGATAGCGGCCATAACGACAGTAAAGACGATTTTTTCAAGCAAAGTCTTAGGCATTTTTGATTTTCTCCTCATTTGTGTTGTGGGGTAAAGTCTTTCGGAACTTTCGCCGCACAAAAAAAGACAGACGAGGGCGGAACCTTCGTCTGTCTTTGCACGACTACCATTCATTGCCCGCTATGATAGCACAAACTCCCGCCCCGCGTAAGAGTTTTCTGCCGTTTTCTCCCGTTTTGCGCAAATCCTTCCACGAACGACCCGAAATTTTCGGGCAGTTTATCGCATTCCCGCCGTCCCGTCAATCACCCGGAGCGAAGTTTGGCAGTTCTTGCGCAGAGGTTTTCCACAAAAGGCCCTGCGGGCCGTCCAGACTGCGCAGGGAGGCTGTTTCAGTCGTGCGTTTGTATGAACAATACAGTTTTTTTGTCATTTCTTGAAAAAATATATCTAATTCATTGTGCATTCTGCGAATGGACAAACCGCGCCCGCGCGTGTATAATAAAGCCAGAAACCAGAGAAGTACAGCAGAAGCTCAAATGAGAGCTAATCCCGCTGACTTGAAGCAGAAAGGAGCGAGACCGATGGTCGATATGGAACCCGCACAGCAGGGACAGGCTGTCGGGGTTCGCTGAGAAGCAAAACAGAGGCTCACCACAAACGGGATGTTTCCCCCGTATAAAAACACAACAACAAGAGCCGTTCTTGAGCATCAATAAAGCGAATAACAGAACAGTCTGTGAAATAAAATTCCTCGCGTTCAAATAGATCCGCCGAAGGTGATCCCAATGAAGAAAGCTTTTGTACGGAACGTCTTATTTGAATAACTCCAAAGGAGAAACTCCGATGTACTAAGTAATGACACTCCCTTCGCAAATCTAACTCGAAAGAATGTGGTAATATGAAATTCATCTCTGTGATTCGTATCCCGCACTCCAACGGTTAAGAAAAGGGTCATTCCAATGTACTAAGAAATTCATTCCCCTGCCAATCGTTCTTCACCGTTTCAAAGGAGAATCTTCTATGAAACGTCCGGTACAGACCGAAAAATGAAGAAATCGAGGTCAAGAGGCTATGACTCCGAAGAAGTAAGCATCCTGCCGACTGAGGGCTTGCAACCGCCTCAAGTCGGCAGGTTTTTTGTCTGATGTTTTCCAATGAAGCCTGCATCCTCCCGTTTTCCTGCCGGGAGGATGCAGGTTTTGTTTTGTCCCGAATATTTTGCGGCGGCAGGCGCAGAGCCTGTAGACTTTCGAATCTATTTCGTGTATACTTTTGCTCAGAAAGCAGCACTTACAAGGAGGCAGACCACTATGGCAAGCAATTTCGAGTTCTACTCCCCCACCCGGGTCATCTTCGGCAAAGGCACCGAACAGCGCGTGGGCGCGCTGGTGCGCGAATACGGCGGCACCCGTGTCCTCATCGTCTACGGCGGCAAGAGCGCCGTCCGCTCCGGTGTGCTGGACCGGGCCGAAAATTCTCTGGCCGAGGCCGGCATTTCCAGCTGGACGCTGGGCGGCGTCGTGCCGAACCCCCACCTCGACAAGGTCTACGAGGGCATCCGCATCGGCAAAGAGAACAGCATCGACTTCCTGCTGGCCGTGGGCGGCGGCAGCGTCATCGACACGGCCAAGGCCATCGCCTACGGCCTGGCCGAGCCGGAAAAGGACGTCTGGGAGCTGTACGAGCACACCCGCACGGCCAGGAAGTGCCTGCCGGTGGCCAGCATCCTGACCATCGCGGCGGCGGGCAGCGAAACGTCCAACAGCAGCGTCATCACTCGGGTGGACACCCACCAGAAGCGGGCCTACAACGACGACATCAGCCGCCCGAAGTTCGCCCTCATGGACCCTGAGCTCACCAAGACCCTGCCCGACTATCAGACCGAGTCCGGCTGCGCCGACATTATGATGCACACCATGGAGCGCTATTTCACCAATGGCGGCAATATGGAGCTGACCGACGCGCTGGCCGAGGGCCTGCTTCGCACCGTGATGAAGAACGCGGTCATCCTCCACACCGACCCGGCCAACTACGAGGCCCGGGCCGAGGTGATGTGGGCGGGCAGCCTGTCCCACAATGGCCTGACCGGCTGCGGCATCGCCAGCGGCGACTTTATGTCCCACAAACTCGAGCACGAGATGGGCGGTATGTTCGACGTGACCCATGGCGCGGGCCTCGCCGCCCTCTGGCCCAGCTGGGCGCGGTATGTCTATAAGGACTGCCTGCCCCGCTTCGTCCGCTTTGCCCGGAACGTCATGGGCGTGACCACCGACGGCACCGACGAGGAAATTGCCCTGAAAGGCATCGAGGCCATGGTGGACTTCTACCATAGCATCGGGATGCCCGCCAGCTTCCATGAGCTGGGCATCGACCCCACCGACGCGCAGATCGACGAGATGGCCCGCCGCTGCCTCGAAGCTTGCGGCTCCGCCCTCGGCTCGGCCAAAAAACTCAGCCTCGACGACATGATCGCCATCTACCACGCCGCCAACCACTAAGAAAACTTTTTCCCTTCCGCCCGGCACAGGATATTTTGCTTACTCTGTGCCGGGCATTTCGTTGTCGTTTGTGTGCTTCATCTCACTTTTTGGCAAAGAAGTGGAAAAGAGATGGGAAAAATAAGAGCATTTGCCTGAACTCGAAGTATAAACGAAGCGCACCCCTTCTCCACACAGAAGCAGAAGGGGTGCGCTTTTCTATGTCCGCCGAAAGTTTTCAACAACACAAAACTTCATTCTCCTATCACAAATTTCCATCTCCCTTTTGGGAGGAGCTGTCTGCGAAGCAGACTGAGAGGGCTATCCATCCTTATAAAGAATAGATGTCTATAAAATTTCTATATTTTACAAAGGTTTCGTTTTGTGGTTTGATGGAGCCAGAACGATTTGTTTTGCTGCATCGGGGCTGTCAAACCTGCGTGAATGGGGTCGTTTCCTGCGTGAATCGCTGTGTCTAAGCCCCGATGGTTATGTTATAATATGGTCATAAGGGAGGAACTTGAGGATGGAGCTTCGATTTGCGGTCGTAGAAGACCGCCTGCCCGACGCTCAGCGGTTGGAGAGCCTTTTGCGGCTGGCTTTCGGCGGCGGGCAACCATTGGTCTGTGACCATTATGAGAGCGGTGACGCCTTTCTGGCGGCGTTCCCCTCAAAAAATTATCAGGTCGTTTTTCTCGACATCTGCATGGAAGGCACCAACGGCATCGAGACGGCGCGCATCCTGCGCCGGACCGACCCCGACCTGCTGCTGGTGTTCGTGACCTCGTCCCCGGAATACGTATGGGACGCATTCCCCGTCCACCCCTTCGACTATCTGCTCAAGCCCTACCGGGAAGAAAAGCTCTTCCAGCTGGCCGACGAGCTGCGGCGGGTGCTCTTCCGGGCCGAACCGGAGCTGGAAGTCCGCATCGCACGGCAGCAGGTACATCTCCCCCTGCGGAAGATCCAGTACGCCATGGCCCAGAACCACTACGTCCGCATCGTCAGCGACGACGGTGAGTGTCGGGCCGTCTCCACCTTCTCCCAAGTGGAGCAGCTGCTGCGGGCGCAGGAGAACTTCATCGTCTGCAACCGGGGCGTCATCCTGAACATGGACAAGGTGCTCCGGCTGGACAGCGACTGCTTCGAGATGCTGGACGGCACCCGCCTACCCGTGCGCCAGAAGGACAAGAATACCCTGTTCGCCCAGTTCACACAATATCAGTTCCGCCATATGCGGCGGGAGCTATGACGCCGAGAGGAGGCCCGACCTTGGACTTTTCTTTATTTGGACGCTATTTTCTGGACCTCGCCGTCTTCTACCCAGGGGCATTCCTCTGTCTCGCGCCCCTGTGGGAGCATGTGAAGGCCCCCCGGCGCACCGCTGTGCTGACAGCCGCTCTCGTCACGGTCATCTGCCTTGCGGCGGCGGCCCTCTGCGCCATCTTCGAACTCGACAGCAACATCCTGCTTCTGCCCACCCTGCTGGCGGCGTTCTGGCTGCTGCGCTGGCGGGTGGGTCCGGAAGTTTCCGTGAGCCAGACTGCCTTTCTCTTCGCCGTCTCCTGCGTCATGATGGCAGTCTGCACCCTGCTTTCTGCGGTGCTCAATGCCCGGGCTGAGGTGGGCAACGACGCCCCGGCCTGTCTCGTCTCCACCTCTCTGATCAAGCTGGGACTCTCGGCAGTGCTCTGCATCATCTTCTGGTTCACCGCCGTCCAGTGGAGCCGCTGGCTGCTGCAGGAGTACCGGGGCGAAGCCTTCTGGCAGTCGGCGTGGCCGCTGCCCACCATCTACGCGGCTTTCCTCGTCTTCTGTATGCCGCTGGACCCGGCCGTCGTGCTCATCAACCGTCTGATGATCATTTCTGTTCTGGCCGTCTCCATCTCTCTGCTGGGCATCTTTTTGCTGCTGTACGAGATGTATCAGGTGGCCCGGGAGTACACCCGCAGCGCCCAGCTCGACCGGGAAAACCAGCTTCTGGCCGTGGAATCCCGCCGCTACACCGAGCTGCGGGCCTATATGGAGCAGACCCGGCATCTCCGCCACGACTTCCATCAGCATCTCCACGTCATCGCTGGACTCACCGAGGCCGGGCAGGTGGATGAGCTGAAAAACTACCTGCACCAGTACGAATCCGAGCTGAGCGAGGAGCGCCCCACCCTCTGCGCGAATCCTGCCGTGGATGCTCTGGCCGGTCACTACGACCACGAGGCCCACAGCCTCGGCGTGCCGGTGGACTGGCGGCTGGAACTGCCCCGCCAGCTGGCCATCCCGGAGGCCGACTTCTGCATGATGCTGGGCAATCTGTTGGAAAATGCTTTCCACGCCAGCCAGAAGCTGCCGCCCGAACAGCGACAGGTGAAGGTAATGGCCCGGATGCTGAGCCCCGCCATGCTGGGCCTGCTGGTGGAGAACCGCTATGACGGCGTGCTCAAGCGCCAGCAGGGCACCCTCCACTCCACGAAACACGACGGAATGGGCATCGGCCTCGTCTCCATCCAGACGGCCGTTTCCAGATATGGCGGTTCTATGACCGTCGAGACCGAGAACGGTTTGTTCCGGGTGAATATTCTGCTGAACTTATAACCTCTCCGTCACGCCTGCGGCGTGCCACCTCCCCTATCGAGGGGAGGCTGAGAGGTCATGTTATCAAAAAAGGAGGACTCCACTATGAAAATGACCCGACGCAACTTCCTCAGCGCTTCCGCTCTCACACTGCTGTCCTGCCAGCTGGCTCCCGCCGCCAGGGCAGACTGCCTTCTGTCCGACCTTTTCCACGGCGCAGACACCGCCCTGCCGCCGAAGCCTCTGACGGCAAAAGTCGTGGACGCCAACCCCTTTATGGGCCGCAGCGAGTCAAACATCCACCACGACTGCTACAACACTGACTCCACCGACGCCATCCTCCCCGTAGGCATCTGCCCCGAGGTCAACGTGGCAATGGAAAAGACGAACCCCAACGCCTCCCCGGCCATCTTCTTCGACAACTTCGATAACCCCGTCAGCCCGTTCCTCGGCGGTCTGGCCATCCGCGACCTCGACGCAGAAGAAGTCCGCACCATCGGCTTTTTCTCTCCCGCCAAGCACGACGGCGGCGGCTATCTCATCCAAAGCTCCTATTCCTTTGTGGACGGGCGCAACCTCATCGTCTGCCCCACCAGCCACAACCATGTGCTGATGCTTCGCGCCACCGACGAGAACGGTACGCCTCTGCCGGTTTTTGAAAAGGTACTGGACATCAACATCAAGGAGGCCGCCGAGCGGGTGCTTGGCCGCAGCCTCGAGCAGAACCTGCTCTCCATCGTCTTTGACTACGACGGCAACCTCTGGTTCGTCACCGGCGGCTTCCGCATCTACCCCAGCCGCGGCCAGCAGGGCGCGATGGGCTACATCTCCCACAATGCCATCGACGCCATCCTTGCCGGCGGCACCGCCGACCTCGATCACGAAGTCCATGTCTACGCTCCCGCTCCGGGCGAGGGTGCTGAAAACGGCATTGCCTCCTGCCGGGAGGGTGCAGTCATCCTGACGAACCTTGCCTGCTACCTGCTGCGTGCCAACGGCGGCGTTGAAGTCGTCTGGCGCACCCCCTACGACAGCGTGGGCGCAAAAGACAGCCGCGAAGGCGCTGCCACCACCGGCGGCGGTCTGGCATGGGGCGGCGGCTGCTCGCCCTCTCTGAGCCGGGAGCTGGTCTTCTTCACCGACAACCTCGAGACCGTCAGCCTGATGGCTGTGGACATCCACACCGGCGAAGTCGCCGCCAGCCACCCGGTCATCGACGAGCTGCCCGCCAACATGCCGGTGTCGGTGGAAAATTCGGCCATCGTCTACGACCACGGCAACGGCCGGGTCAGCACCATCGTCTGCAACTGGTTCGGCGCAGGCAGCCCCAACCTCGCAAAGCCCGACAGTGACTCGTCCATTCAGAGCTACGAGAACATCTACGACCGCAACTGGCTGCTCAAGGGCAACTGCATGATCATGCCCGGCGTCGAACGGGTAGACACCATCCGCACCGCCGACGGCTGGACCATGAAGAGCGTCTGGTGCCGCGACGACCTCAGCGACACTTCCATGATGAAGCTCTCCACCGCCACCGGCTACATCTACGGCTTCGTGCAGGACGTGGACAGCGGCATGTGGCAGTACATCGTGCTGGACTTCGACACCGGAAAGACCGTCCTCACCGTGGACGTCGCCTCCCTCTACGGCTACAACAACATGGCCATCGGCATGTACGCGGGCCGTGACGGCAACAAGCTCTACTGCCCCACCGGCTACAAAGAGCTGCTCCGCCTGCAGGACCGCTTCGTCTTCCTGCCCGAGATGCCCTACCGCAAGGTCGATCTGGACAAGACCTCCCGCCGGGTGCTTTCGGCGGCAGAGTTCCAGGCCGCAGGCGGCGCCGGCACCCCCGCAAGCTGGCTCCACACCGCCACCCTCGACAACCTCCACCCCGCGACTACTGTTTCTTTCCGCATCAACGGCTTGACCGGAAATGCCGCCGACTATAAGCTCTTCGCCCTCGGCACGGATGGCCGCTACCACGAGGTGTCCGACTGGCACTTTGACGATGCCCCGGCCCGTCTCAGCGCGAAGAAGGTCTACACTATCTGCCTCACCGCACAGGACGGCGGCAGCTTCGACCTCTCGCCCGACGCCAAGGAAGTCACCCTTTCCATCGTTCTGGCCCGCTGAATCTGACAAAGCAGGAGGACTCCCGCCATGAAAATGACCCGCCGCGATTTCCTCAAGCTCTCCTCTGCCGCTGCCGCCGCCTGCGGCGTCACGCTGCTGCCGGCCCAGAAAGCCGATGCGGCTTCTGCCATCCAGACCCTGCTGGAAGAAGCTTATCTCTACGCCTTCCCGCTGGTGCTCGTGGACGCCACCAAGACCGTCTCCACCAACACGAAGACCGCTTCCGCCAGCCGCGCCCCCGTCAACCAGTTCATCCACGCCCGGAAGCTGCTGGACGCTTCCAGCCGCACGGTCGTCAGCCCCAATGTGGACACCATCTACACGCAGGCGTGGCTGGACGTCAGCGCCGAGCCTCAAATCTACGTCGTGCCGGAGGCCGACCGCTTTTTCAACGTGCAGGTACTGGACGCATGGACGAACACCGCCGCCGTGCTGGAAGCACCCGGGGCCTACGCCATCGCCTACTCGAGCTGGGAGGGCACGCTGCCCGAGGGCGTCCGGCGCATCGACATTCCCACCCGGACGGTCTGGACCATCGCCCGCATCATGCTCTCCGGGCCGGACGACCTGCCGAACGTGGCGGCGCTTCAGGGCCGGATGCAGCTGATGCCCCTCTCGGCCTACCCCGCCGGGCTGGCCGCTGCGCCGGAAGGGAGCTATTCTCCGGAGAACGATTTCGTCCCGGTGCAGAAGGTACTCGCCATGACGCCGCAGGAGTTTTTCGACACCGCCAACCGGCTGATGGAGACAGACCCGCCCGCCGAGGCGGACGCGCCTCTTCTCCGCAGCCTCGCGGCCCTTTCCGTCGGCCCGGGCCAGCAGTTCGACGCCTCCGCCCTCGGCCCTCTCGGCGGGCTGCGCTGGAAGCGGCTGCTCCTTCAGCTCAAGAGCAGCCTCCGGGCACAGGCAGCACGCTATTCCCGCCAGATGGGCCAGTGGATCTACTATGGCGACCCCATCGGCAATTTCGGCACCGCCTACGACTACCGGACGATGGTCGCCCTGATGGGCCTCGGGGCCAACACCACCGACATCGCCATCTACCCGCGCACCTCCACCGACAGCGCCGGGGCCGACCTTACGGGCCAAAAGACCTACACGCTCCACTTCGACGCCCTCCCGCCCACAGTGGGCAACGGCTTCTGGTCGGTGACGGCCTACGGCGAGGACAACTTCCTCATCGACAACCCCATCAGCCGCTACTGCGTGAACGATCGTTCCGGCCTCCATCGGAACGCCGACGGCTCGGTGGACGTCACCCTCTCCAAGGACGCGCCCGAGGACACTACCAACTGGCTCCCCGTCTCGGACGAAAAATTCCACCTTTTCCTCCGCATCTATAAGCCCGACTGGACGGCGCTGGACATCTTCCCGCCGCCGGTCATCTCTGTGAAGTAGCAAAAACGCCATCTGCGTCTCGGCGCAGATGGCGTTTTCATCGTTACAGTGTTTTACAGGGTGCTCAGCAGGCGGTGGCCGCCGTTCTGGTCGGCGGCATAGCGGGTGGTGCGGTTGACCTGATTGTCCAGCGGCAGGCCCTCAGCGTAGCGCTTGAGGTTGTGGATGAAGATGTCCACGATGTTGTCCAGCGTCTTGGGCAGGCTGAACTTGCCGGAGTTGTGGGGCGTGATGATAGCGCCCGGCTCACCCCACAGCGGGTGGTCGGCAGGCAGAGGCTCCGGGTCGGTGACGTCGAGGCCCGCGCCAAAAATTTTGCCGCTGCGCAGGGCCTCCACGAGGGCGTCGCTGTCCACGGTGGTGCCGCGGCCCACGTTGATGAGGATGGCCCCGTCCTTGCAGCGGGCGAAGCGCTCGGCGTTGAACAGCTTGTTGGTCTCAGGGGTGCCGGGCAGGCTCAGGGCGATGAGGTCGGCCTCGGGCAGCTCCTCGTCCAGCTGGCTCTGGGCCACCACACGCAGGCAGTAGTCCGGGCAGGGCGTGTCGGGGTGGACCGTGCGGCGGACGCCCACCACCTCAGCGCCCAGCATATGGGCGCGGCGGGCGAAGTTGGAGCCGATGTCGCCCATGCCGACGCAGAGCACCCGCGCCCCGGTGATGCCCCTCACGGGGCGGTCAATGGGAGCCCACTGGCGCTGGTTCTGGCGGTCGCGGTAGAGGAACATATCCTTCTGGATGCCCAGCCACATGGCCAGCATCCACTCGCTGATGGCCAGACCGTAGGCACCGGTGGCGTTGGTCACCATGCAGTTTTCGGGCAGGACGCCGGGCTTCAGGTAGGCGTCGGGGCCGGCGGAGTTGGACTGGAACCACTCGATGTGCTTGTTCTGGCTGATCATCGACACCGGTGCGTTGCCCAGCACGACATCGGCCCAGAGCACATCTTCGGCGTGGACGTCGTCCAGCGCGTTGAAACGGAATTCAAATTCCGGCACGGATGCCTCCAGCGCGGCGCGGTGGGCGTCGTTCAGGGGCAGACATACCAAAACTTTTTTGTGCATAAGGATACCCTCACTTCCTGTGTATTCTTCTATAAGGATACTCTCCCCCGCCCCGCTCCGCAAGAGGCAAAATGGCCGCTTTCTTAAGAATTCCTTAGGATTTTATCCCACAAATCCCAAGAAGTATGTGATAAGCTGTCCACAATGCAGAAAATCTGCTATACTGATACTATGCAATACAGGAAAGGAATCATAGACTATGCAGACCATCATGATCGTAGAGGATGACCCGGACATCCGGGACGGCGTGCGCATCCTTCTGTCCGGGGAGGGCTACCGCATCCTCGAAGCCGAAAACGGCCCCCGCGCTCTCAGCCTGCTCACACCGGAAGTTGATCTGGTCATCCTCGACATCATGATGCCCGGTATGGACGGCGTCGCCGCCTGCGCGGAGATCCGGCAGCACAGTGTCGCGCCGATCCTGTTTCTGACGGCGAAGGCCCAGCCCGCCGACATGAGCGACGCCTACGGCAGCGGCGGCGACGACTATCTCATCAAGCCCTTTTCCAACCACGAGCTGTTCCTGCGGGTCGATTCGCTCATCCGCCGCTACCGCGTCTACCACGGCAAGGGCGACGCGCCGACGGTCATCGACGCGCTCGAGATCAACCGCGACAAGGGCACCGTGTGCAAAAACGGCCGCTCCGTCGAGATGACCAAGACGGAGTTTGAGCTGCTGCAATACCTGATCGCCAACCGCGGCGCAGCCGTGTCCGCGCGCAAGCTCTACGAGGACGTCTGGCACGAGAAGTTCCTGCCCAGCTCTGCCAACACCGTCATGGTGCACATCCTCAAGCTGCGCAAGAAGCTCGAGGATGACCCCGCCAACCCGACGCTCATCCGCACGGTCTGGGGAAAGGGGTATCAGATTGATTAAAAAGTGGTGCTCATCGCTCAATGCGCGCATGATCTTCGTGCTCCTCGCGGCGCTGGCTGTGGGCGTGGTGTGCTATTTCGGCATGGACGCGCTCGGCACGGAGGCGATCGAGCACTGGTATCTGAGCGATGACGCCGTCGCCGCGCGCAATCTGGAGCACGAGCGCAGCCTGCAGGAATACGTCAGCGCGCACGGCGTGTCCTCGCGCGACACGCTGGCCATCGAGCAGTGGTCGCGCGGTGAGAAAAAAGCCAACGTCATCGTCTATCAGGCGGAGGGCGACCCGTACGAGGCCGGCTCGTGGGGCATGAGCGAGCTGCTCGATGACACGACCCAGAGCGACATTGCCGACATGGGCTACAGCTTCTTCACCCTGCAGTTTGCCGACGGGGAGTGCCGCGTCGCCGTGTGCGACTATTCCGAGGCGTGGCTCTACAGCTATGTGCGCTTCGGTGCGCTCGTGGTGGGCTTCGTGGTCTATTCGTTCATCGCCATCGGCTTCACGCGGCGGCTCACGCGGCGCGTCACGCGCCTGTCGGAGGCCGTCGGCGCGGCGGGCGCGCTCAACCAGACCATCCCCGTCGTCGGCACGGACGAGCTCGCGCGGCTGGCGGCGAGCGTCAACACCATGCGCGACACGATCCTGGAGCGCACGCGCAACGAGCAGACCGCCTGGCAGGCCAACAGCGACCTCATCACTGCCATGTCGCACGACATCCGCAACCCCCTCACGTCGCTCATCGGCTATCTCGACCTGCTCGAGATGAGCCAGGACCGGCTGCCGGAGGACCTGCGCAGCTACGTGCTCGCCAGCCGCGACAAGGCCTATCAGCTCAAGGACCTGACGGGGGAGATGTTCCGGTACTTTCTCGTCTTCAGCCGCGGCGAACAGGAGACGCACCCCGAGCCCTACGACGCGCAGATCCTCTGCGCGCAGCTGCTCGGCGAGTGCACGGCCGAGCTGCGCAGCCGGGGCTTTGACGTCAACCTCCTGCTGCTGACCACGCCCTGCACCGTCACGACCGACGTGCAGATGCTCAAGCGCGTGACGGATAACCTCCTGTCGAACATCGAAAAGTACGCCGACCCCGCCGCGCGCCTGACCATTCTGGCCGAGTGCGAGGGCGAGCGGCTGCACGTCTGCTTTGCCAACCGCGCGCGCCGCGAGCTTGCGCGCGTCGAGAGCAACCACATCGGCCTGCGCACGTGCGAGGCGATCCTGAAGCTGCTCGGCGGGCAGTTTTTCACCCACCGTGCGGGCGATGATTTCTCGGCCGAGTTCGTCCTGCCGCTCACGCCGCCGGACGCGGCGCAGGGCTGAGCGGATCGATCCCTCAGTCAGCCTGACGGCTGCCAGCTCCCTTTGCACAAGGGAGCCTATGAGGTGCGGGACGAACGCACGGTGCACCACCGGCGGCGCTGGAGGAAACCGCGGCTTTTCTGCCATGATGCTGGTCGAGCGGCACAGAAACGGAATCGCCAAGGTGTGTGACGTCAGAAAACACGGCATCTGCCTCGCTGCGCTCAGCACCTTTTTCCCGAGGGCAAGGCTTGGGTGCGCAGCGCAGGCAACGCTGTACCCGCCTCTCCACATAACAAACCCGCAAAAAAGATCCCCGAAACGAATGTTTCGGGGATCTTCGCTCTGTATGGGTGATGGATCAGCGATCACACAATGCCCTGAGCCATCATGGCGTTGGCGACCTTCAGGAAGCCGGCAACGTTGGCGCCGAGCATCATGTTGCCCGGCTGGCCGCACTCGACGGAGGCGTCGTAGCAGGCCTTGAAGATGCTCTTCATGATGCCGTGCAGCTTCTCGTCGACTTCCTCGAAGCTCCAGCTCATGCGCAGGGAGTTCTGGCTCATTTCCAGACCGGAGGTGGCAACGCCGCCGGCGTTGGAAGCCTTGCCCGGCGTGTAGAGCAGGCCGGCCTCGATGACCGCGTTGATGGCCTCGGGGGTCAGCGGCATGTTCGCGCCTTCGAACACGGCCATAGCGCCGTTTTTGATGACGGCCTTCGCGCCCTCGAGATCCATCTCGTTCTGGGACGCGCACGGCATGGCGATGTCGCACGGCACGGTCCAGATGTTCTTGCAGCCCTCGTGGTACTCGCTGCCGGGCACTTCGTCGGCGTAGACGCTGATGCGGGCGCGGCGCTTCTGCTTGATGTCAAACAGCACGTCGAGGTTGATGCCGTTGGGATCGTAGACGTAGCCCTTGGAGTCGCTCATGGCGATGACCTTGCCGCCGAGCTCGGTGCACTTCTGCGCGCAGTACTGCGCCACGTTGCCGGAGCCGGACACGATGACCTTCTTGCCCTCGAAGCTGTCGTTTCTCAGGTGCTTGAGCACTTCGGCGGAGAAGTAGCAGATGCCGTAGCCGGTGGCCTCGGTGCGGGCGAGAGAGCCGCCGTAGGTCAGGCCCTTGCCGGTGATGACGCCGCCCTCAAAGCGGTCGACGATCTTCTTGTACTGGCCGTACATATAGCCGACCTCGCGCGCGCCGACGCCGATGTCGCCGGCCGGGGTGTCGGTGAACTGGCCGATGTGGCGGTAGAGCTCGGTCATGAAGCTCTGGCAGAAACGCATGACCTCACCGTCGGACTTGCCGTGGGGGTCAAAGTCGGAGCCGCCCTTGCCGCCGCCCATGGGCAGGGTGGTGAGGGAGTTTTTCAGGATCTGCTCGAAGCCAAGGAACTTGACGACGGACAGGTTGACCGAGGGATGGAAGCGCAGACCGCCCTTGTAGGGGCCGATCGCGGAGTTGAACTGCACACGGTAGCCGCGGTTGACCTGGACCTTGCCGTTGTCGTCCACCCAGGGAACGCGGAAGATGATGATGCGCTCGGGCTCAACGAAGCGCTCCATGAGGCCGGCTTCTTCCCACTCGGGGTGCTTGTCGACGACGTACTGGAGGCTCTCAAAGACTTCGTCAACGGCCTGCAGGAACTCGGGCTCGTTGGGGTGGTTCTTCTGAAGGTCGGCGAAAACGCGGTTCAGATATGCATTGTTGATCATTTTCTTACCTCTTTCTTGTTATTCACTTTGCTCTCAAAAACGGCCTGAGCGGCCAATTTCCTTTATCATGGTAACGCAAACGGAGAGGGATTGCAATATCCGTTTTCCATATAATTTCTCAATTTTTTTGTGCAAAAAGTCAGAAAGGACGCTTTAAATTGCACTGTTTTCGTCAAAAAAACAACATTCCTGTGTAAAAGCTGGCAATTTGCGGCCGCCATTTTTATGCAGGCGCAAAAAAAGCGCTTGACAAATTATTCTAACGAGTATAAACTAAGAGCGAAAGTTATCCAAATGCATAATAAATTTGCGGCCGGAAGGGAGGAATGCGGATGCGGCGATGCGAGGTGTGTTTTGCGCCGCTGCCGGCGTGGGAAGATGCGTACCTGTGGCCGTGCGCGCACGGCGGGCTGACTGTGTGCGCCGATTGCTTTGACACGCTCGTGGGCGGCCTGTCGCGGCGGGAGCTGGCCGCGCGCCTGAGCGCACCGGGAGCGTGAGGGGGGCGGAGCAGCAAAAACCCGCCCACGGTGTGGGCGGGCGGATCATGTGCGGTTTTTCTTCGCGGTGTTGACGGAGGCAATCCAGATTTTTTTCAGTTCCGTGCATTTGCCGGGCGTTTCTGTGTCGCTGCAATATCCGCTTTCTATGCGTATTCACGATTCCCTATTCCCTGAATCGGCAAGTTTCGAAAGGAAAGAGCAGGGAGTGAGGGAAGAGGGAAGAGGGAAAAAGAAAAATACCGACCGTCCAGAAGGACAATCGGTATTTTTGGTGGGGGAAGATGGATTCGAACCATCGAAGGCATTGCCAGCAGATTTACAGTCTGTCCCCTTTGGCCACTCGGGAATTCCCCCATATGCAATTTTGTCAGAAGGTGGAGCTGGTAGACGGACTCGAACCCCCGACCTGCTGATTACAAATCAGCTGCTCTACCAACTGAGCTATACCAGCACAACACCGGCCTATGTATCATAGCAAAACGGACTATGTTTGTCAACAAAAATTTTCGGAAAATTCAATGTTTTTGGAGGGAGAACATGCAACTGATCGAATTGGCGGCGCAGTACCGCGCCACGGGCAACGCGCTGCGTGCGCGCGCGGCCACCTTGCGTCTGGAGCTGGCGGCCATGCCGCGCGCCGGCCGCGCCCGGCGCGATCTGGAGGCGCGCATCGCGCGCCTGGAGCAGATGGCGGGCGAGACTCTGTGCACGGCGAGCTATCTCGCGCATTATTATGACCGCAGCTGACCGCGCCGGCCGTCGGGCGGGCCCGGTTTGCGTTCCGGCGGCAGGTGTGGTATACTTATCGGCATGAAACGCTTACATAAAAAACTCGATTTTCCATTCCGCCGCGCGCTGGCCGTGCTGCTGGCCGCGGCGATGACGTTCGCGCTCACGGGCTGCTCCGTGCGCGAGCTGCACATCGGCCAGGTCGAGGTGAACACCGGCGCCGGCACGGCGTGGATCACCCCGGCCAGAGGCGTGGACAAGTTCGACATTCCGGCGGCCGATTTTTCCGCCGGGGCGGACGGCAGCGTGACCTACACCGGCACGGCCTACCGCGCGCTACAGGGCATCGACGTGTCCACGTTCCAGCAGGACATCGACTGGCAGGCCGTCGCGGATTCCGGCATCGCCTTCGCGGTCATCCGCGCGGGCTACCGGGGCTACGGCAAGGGCGGCATCGTCGAAGACGACCGCTTCCGCCAGAACGTGGCCGGGGCGTGCGCGGCGGGGCTGCGCGTGGGGCTGTACTTCTTCTCGCAGGCGGTCACGCCCGAGGAGGCGGCCGAGGAGGCGCAGTGGCTCGTGGACGCGGCGCGCGATTACAAGATCGACATGCCGCTCGTGTTCGACTGGGAGAACATCGACCAGAGCACCGTCGCCGCCGGCGACACGGTGCGCACGGCGGAGATGACCGGCGAGGACGTCACGGCCTGCGCCGTCGCGTTCTGCGAGACGGTCACGGCCGCAGGCTACGACGCCGCCGTCTACGGCAACCGCTGGCAGGGGTACTATGACTACGACTTTGCCCAGCTGGGAGACTATGCCTTCTGGGTGAGCGCGCCGGGCACGGCGGACGATTTTTACTACGCGCACGATTTCTGGCAGTACAGCTACGACGGCACGGTGCCGGGCATCTCCGGCAGCGTGGACCGTGACCTGTGGTTCGTGCCGATCACAACCTGAGGAGGCGCACGATGAAAAAACGACT